>OQVS01001168.1_pt1 | contig 18087 bp, 16 predicted proteins | sample 1691601 | NCBI WGS metagenome assembly OQVS01 (sample SAMN03418268, study PRJEB22391) | human gut metagenome | biome: human-gut; feature: organic feature; material: feces | host: Homo sapiens | place: Tanzania | collected 2013-01
ACTCCGTCCGGGGTGCGGGCGTTTTTGCCGCAAAAAGGATGAGGTCGCAGCCTGTTTGTTCCATTGTTTCCGTCCACTCATTTCCCCGTGTGGGTCACGGTGTGGGTCGGGAGCATATCTCCGTATCCACATTCGCAACATAAAACTCCGCCATGTCATCCAGTCGGAGACAGGCCAAACGGCGGTGCGCCGCGTTGCGATTGCCGCATCCGCAATCGATGTCAATGATGCCGTCACCATGCCATATCCGGAACGGCTGGTCATTGACACCAGTCAGGAAGCTGACCGGTGTGTGGCCGACGATACAGATGGCGTCCGGGTAAGGACGTCTATCATCCGGCTTGATGCGTCCCCAAATGCGCGTATCACGGTCAGCACCGGGACAACCGTGAACGAGGTGGAACTTCTGCCCGTCAACGGTAATGTCCAAATGATCTGGCAGTCCGACCAAGAAGCGCATGATCATATTCCGCTCGTGTGGTGTGCAGTGGTAGAGAAGCTCCCGGTAGGTGGACGAACCGCCGTTCTGCCGCCAAAGCTCACGAGCCCCAAACTCATTATGCGGCCCGAGGGTGGCGAGGCACATCTGCTCGTGATTGCCCAGCAGCATGGTCATGTTGGGCGCATCCATGACCAGCCGCAGGATGTCCACACCCATGGTGCATCGGTCGATAGCGTCACCGATGACATACAGATAGTCGTTTTCAGAAAATTGTATCAGCGTCAGCAGTCGCTCAAACTTATCCAATTCACCGTGGATGTCCGATACGCAGTAGACCATGCCGTCACCTCCCGTAAATCGTATTGCTGATAAGTATACTCGATACACCGGTGATTGCAAGTAGGTTCGTGGCTCAAAAACGGTGACGCAGTAAGCAAAGAATACATAAAGCCAAGACCGCCTGCAAATTTTCTCCCATTTGGCCCAAAAGTGTGCTATACTAAAGCCATCCTTGTATCGGAGGTACATCATGAGCCAATATGACACTGTTGTGAAAATGTGGCAGGACTGGAATATCCAGTCGGTCGATGACCTTGCTTTGCGGCTGGACAATTTCCGCATTCTGTTTGCCTACAACTCCGGCAAGATCGAGAACGCCGAGATCAACTACCACGATACCCGCGAGATCTTTGAAAACGGTAAGGTCGTGGGCTACACCGGCAGCACCCGCACCCTGTTTGAGCAGCAGAATCAAAAGGTGTGCTACGATCTTTTGCAGGACAAGATCATTGCAAGAGAGCCGCTGTCCATTGGCTTGATCTGCGCCGTCCACCGCGCATTGACGGAGGGCACCTACGATGAGCGCCGCTACATTGTGAACGGTGAGCGTCCCGGCGAATTCAAGAAGCACGACTATGTGACCGGCAAAAACGAGGTCGGTTCGCAGCCCGATGAGGTAGAGAACGACCTCGCGGAGCTGATTGAAGAAGTCAACGCCATCGGAGCGAAAGCGCCCCTGAAAGCGGGGGCGTACCTCCACGCCTGCTTTGAGAACATCCACCCCTTTGCGGACGGGAACGGGCGTGTGGGACGGACGCTGCTGAACTACTGGCTGATGATCAACGACTATCCGCCCACCATCGTCTATGAGGAGGATCGCCGCGACTATTATGACGCGCTGCAAGCCTACGACGAACAGGAGGATTTGACTCCGCTGGTGCAGTTTTTAGAGGCTCAGACGGTCAAAACATGGTCACGCAGCACGGAAGGCAAGAAGCCGACACCACAGAAGAAGCTGAACTCATTTTTGCTGTGATGCGTGATATGGTTGATACGAGGGAATGAAGAAACGATTTCACGGACGTATACTCAGCAGAGCAAAGAAGACGTTCTCTACTGAACGGGCGCGCCGGTGGCGAAGTGAATAAAAAGAAGCACCGGCAGCGTTACCCACACGCTGCCGGTGCTTCTTTGGATATCGAAGAGACCCCCCGGCTCTGCCAAGGGGATAAAAAGCTTATGGCATGGAAGAGAGTAAAAAGAAAACGTCTCCAGGCTGAAGTAAGTGAAAGGCTTGCCGACCAAGGCTTATAAAAACGGGGAGACTGATTCATGGCAAGTAATAGGTTCCTATAGACACGGGTCAACCCGACAGCTAAGCCGAGAGGGGGAGATTCTCGCGTCCGACAGGGAAACCGCCCCGGTTCATGAAGCCGGGGCGGTTCGGGGGGTGCAGTCGGTGGTGCCTTACACGCCGACCGCAAAGGAGGAAGAAGTTCTATATCTGGAAGTACCGGGACAGGTCGTAAGGAGAGAAGATACCCTTCTCGGTCACAACACCGTTGCAGAGCTTGGGCGGCGTCACGTCAAACGCAGGGTAATAGCCCTTGACGCCCTCCATGGTCAGGCGCGTACCTATGGCTTCCATGACGAGCCGGGGGTCGCGCTGTTCGATGACCACGGAGCTCATATCCGGATGGCTGGGGTTGGGCGTGCCTGTTACGAAATAGGGAATGCCCCAGTAGCTGGCGGCCAGTGCGATCTGAAATGTACCGACCTTGTTGACGATATGACCGTCCATAGTGATCACATCCGCCGCGGAGGTAAATACGTCCACCTTTTTTTGACCGATGGTGTAGGCGGGCATATTATCGCTGATGACAGTTACATCAAAGCCCATATCGCAGACGACAGAGGCTGTCAGCCGTGCGCCCTGAAAATAGGGGCGTGTTTCGGCGCAGATCACCTTGATGTCGCTGCCGCGCTGCCGGCATTCCCGCAGCAGCGTGCCGATGATCGTCTCGGCAAAGCATTGGGTCATGATCGTGCCGTTGTGGGGGATCTGGTCAGCCAGATAGCGGGCAATAACGCTGTAGCGCTCGTAGTTGGCGTTGATGTAATCCAGCGCGTTTTCCTGCAGAAGTGCCACCAGTGCGTCAGAGGAGCAGCCCCTGTCGATGGCGTCCCTGGCCAGGGAGAGCGCGTGGCTGGTGATCCGCTCCATCTTGGCCGCGGTGGTGGGGCGGGCATGGGACAGGGTGTAGGCGGCGTCCTCCATATGCCGGATAAGCGCGTCGCCAGAGAGATTACGTCCCTCGTATGCGGCCAGCGCCATGCCCATGGCCGCAGCCAGATAGGGGCCGCCGCTCTGTGTGACCATGTCGGCAATGGCCTGCGCGACCTCGTGATAGGTGCGGCAGGTCACATATTCTGTGCGGATGGGGTAAATGCGCCGGTCCAGAATGCGCACAGAGCCGTTCTCGTACCAGGCGACATTTTCATAACGCAGCAGGAACCCAATCCCATCGTCAGCTCGCTTCATTTGTTGTTCCCCTTTCTGCCGCGCATGGCATCGATGTACTTGTCCTCAATGGTGAAGATGGAACCGTTTCCTGCCGCGATAGAGCATATGCGCGCGGCATCCTCTACGTACACGGCACGTGTATGTGCTGACTCCAGCGTGTTTCCGATGGCCAGTACGCCGTGGTTGGCCAGCAGGCAGGCCGTCCGATCTGTCATGATCTTGACCGCCTCTGTGCCCACATTCTCTGTGCCGGGCATGGCAAAAGCAGCCAAAGGCACATCACCGCCGAGAAATGCCACCATTTCGATGAGTGCGGCGGGGATGGGCTTGTGGTTCACGGCAAATGCGGTCGCATAGGGGGAGTGGGTGTGAATCACCGCATTTACCTCCGGCATCTGCCGGTATATGACAGCATGCATGCGCCATTCGGAGGAGGGGCGGAGCGATGCGTCCGTGACACAGGTGCCGTCCAGATGCATGACGACCATATCGTCTGGCGTGAGCAGCTCATAGGGGAAAGAGGTGGGCGTGATTACCATCAATTGCTTGTCGTGATCATAAACGCTCAGATTTCCACTGGTACCAGCAAATAAGTGCTCGCTGTACGATACGCGCGCCCAGCGGCACACATCATCTTTCATCTGAGATATCGTCATTTCCATACCTCGCTTTTGTTTTGCAACACGATATGCGGCCTGAGGGGAAGATCTCATGGCAGCTGGCGCGTTGTTTTTATAATCTTTGTGTTGATTTCTGTTGACGTTTATAAAATAGCACACATTTTGCCGATTGTCTATAGTTTTTTTCCATGTGGGAAAGATTTTATTTTTTCGCGGCAGCCGCGCCGTGGCAAGAGAAAAAGCGGGCGCCGGAAGCTGTCGCAGGACAGCTCCGGCGCTTTTTATCGCGGGACAGAGGGGAGAGAGGCGCCGGAGAACGTGCCTCCGCAGGGAGCACTCTTACTGATCCGCATCCAGGAAAGTGACATGGTATTCGCTGAGGCGCTGCTTCCACTCGTCGCTCAGGGGTCGATCCGTAATGAAATAGTCGATGTCGCTGAAACCGCAGATCGTGGTAAAGCTGGAACGATCCAACTTGGTGTGATCCACCAGCATGAATACCTCATCCGAATTTTCGATGGCCTTCTGTCGCACGCTGGCCGTGACCTCGTCGGAATCGTTGGGGCCGCGGTTGGCATCGACGCTGCGGCAGGACAGAAACGCCTTATCCATGCAGTGCTGCCGGAGATAGCTCAGCGTTTCTGAACCGAAAAAACCCTCAAATTCGTTGTAATACCGGCCACTGGTGGAGATAACGCGCACCGTCTCGGAGGAGGCCAGCTCTGTGATCACCCGAAGGGAGTTGGTGACCACTGTCAGCGGCATGTTTTTGATAAAACTGCAAAGGTTCAGGGCGGTGGTGGAGTGATCGATATAGATGCAGTCGTTGGGACGGATGAAGGGAACGGCACGGCTGCATATCAGCTGCTTTTCGTCTACGAACATCTCACGCTTGACCTGATTGGAGACGCCGTTTGTTTTGCGCTCCAACAGGATGGCGCCGCCGTAGGAACGAAGCAGGAAACCCTCGCTCTCCAGAACCTCAAAGTCCCGGCGGATCGTCTGCCCGCTGACGGAGAAGTGGCGCGCCATATCGGGCACTGTGGCATTCTTGTGCTCTAACAGATACCGTTTCAATTCTTCTCTGCGCTGTGCGGTTAGTATAGTGACCCCCTCCTATAACAAAGTATACAGCACGGTCTGCCGTATGGCCATGCGTTACGCAGGAAACCGCGCATACATATCCATTATGTAGCATGGATCTCAATTTGTCAACATAATTTTCCTAAAACAACAATTTCGCTCAAATCAGAAAGATTTTTCTTTGAATTTTGTTGACTTTCGTGGAATTATGTGCTACTCTTGAGAAAACGCAGTTAAGGGGTATGCCGGCATGCAGTGGACGGTGTGACTGTCGGAAGACGGATGCCGTTACGACCGTGAATGACAAAGGAGTGATATCGTGAGCGCTTACGATCAGCATTTTCTCATGTCCACAGAGGAGGCTATGGCCTACGCTGTCAGCTACCTGAAGTATTTCCCGGCGGATGCGGCGCTGGAATGCCGGGAGATCGGAGACGGCAATATCAATTATGTGTTCCACGTGTCCGACAAGGCGACCGGGCGTTCTCTGGTCATCAAGCAGGCGGATGTGCTGCTCCGCTCCAGCGGACGGAGACTGGATACGCGCCACAGCCGCATCGAAGCGCAGATACTGGCGCATTACGGAAGAACGGCACCGAAATATGTGCCGGCGCTTTATGATTACAACGAGGCCATGTGCGCCATCGCCATGGAGGACATTTCCGCATACCGCAACATGCGGAAAGGACTGATGGATGGGGAGACGTACCCCACCTTTGCCGCAGACATAGCGGATTTCATGGTGTGCACACTGCTGCCCACCACGGATTTGGTGGCGGATAATAAGGAAAAGAAGCAGAACGTGGCCACATATACCAATCCGGAGCTGTGCGACATCACGGAGCGGCTGGTGCTGGCGGAGCCGTTTGGCATACACAGCGAGAATAACGCCGTTACTCCCGGCAACGAGGATTTTGTGCGGGAAACACTGTATGAAAACCACGCACTGCGGGCGCAGGTGGGGCTGCTGCGGGATCGCTTCATGAACCACAGCCAGGCGCTGCTTCACGGCGACCTGCACACAGGCTCCATATTTGCCAACCAGAAGGGCATCAAGGTGATTGACCCGGAGTTTGCCTTTTATGGCCCCATCGGATACGATGTGGGCAACGTGATCGGGAACCTGTTTTTCGCATGGGCCTACTGGGTATCCCGAAACGACGGCGAGGCGAGCGTAAACTATCTCCGCCAAGCGATAGCGGACGTATGGAGCTGCTTCGAGGCGGCATTTTGCCGGGAGTACGACCGGCAAGTGAAGTTTGACCTGTACAGGGAGGAGACGTTCCAGCAGGCGTATCTGAGTGATGTCAAGGCGGATACGCTGGGCTACGCCGGGACGGAGATCATTCGGCGCACGGTGGGCAGCAGCAAGGTGCCGGAGCTGGATGCCATGGCACCAGACGCGAAGCGGCTCTCTGTGGAGCGGACGCTGATCGACACCGGTGCGGCGCTGATCATGCGTCGTCATGAGCCGCTTAGCGGAGAAGCGCTGACGGGGATCATGGAGACGAACCTGAATAGGTATATGTCGAAATAATGCGGAGAGGATTTATCTTATGAGAAAAGTGATTTTTGATGTAGATGGCGACGCCGACAATCTGCTTACAGTCAGCGGTGCATTGTGCGACCCGGCGTTGGATGTTCTGGGCATCACCACCGTCCATGGCATGGACAGCGCGGCCGATGCCGCAGAGCATATACGCGCATTGCTGGACGGCATGAGCGTGTCGCGGCCCGTGATCGAGGGTGCCGGTGCGCCGCTGATGCGGGAACGCATGGTACCCGCTGGGGATGACTGCGGCAGCACCGGAGTGGAGGCTGCCGACTGGATGGCGGGGCGGCTGCTGGAAAGTGCGGAGCCGGTAACCGTCTGTCTGCTGGGAGCGGCGACCAATCTGATTCTGCTGTACAGAAATCGACCGGAGGCGTTTGCTCGGATCGAGCGGGTTCTGTTTATGGGGGGGAGCTTCGCGTTCGGGACCATAAACGCCAGTGCCTGCCACAAGGTGTACTGCGATGCTGAGGCTATGCAGCTGTTGATGCATACGGGTGTACCGTTTTATATGATGCCGATTGATGAGACGTCCGATATCCCTCACGGCATCGAGATACAGTCGCTGATGCAAAAACTGCCCGGTTCTCTGTGGCAGTATATGGCGCGGCTGTGCCCGCCCCCGGTACGAGCTAACCGGTATCTGCACACGCCCTACGCTGTGGAGGTGCTGAGAGAGCCCGATGCGTTCTCCTTCCGCAAGGTCAAATGTGAAGTGGAGCTGCATGGTACACTGACATACGGCATGACTGTGGCCTACCTCAACGATTTCGACGGTGTGATTGATTGGCCTGACGGTCACCGTGGTCGCCGGGATGTCGGTGATGAAGAGCGGAATGTGTGGTATGTGCAACCCTTTGACCGGAAGACGGTGCTGGAGCGCGTCCTGCACAGAGTAGAAACACTGGAATGGAAAGGTGGTACCTGTGAACATGCGTAAAATTCCCGTGATACTGGATGCTGATACCGGAATCGACGATACTATGGCGCTGCTAATCTGCGCGACTAGCTCCAAACTGGATGTTTTAGCGGCCGTATCCACATTCGGAAACACCACGATCGACTATGCCACGCAGAATACGATGGATGTGCTGGCGCTCTGCGGGCGTCAGGATATTGCGGTGGGCATGGGCGCTGACCGTCCTTGGAAGAAAAAGCTGCGTACCTCTCCCTATATCCACGGTGTCAATGGTATCGGGGAGTATCAGATGCCAGAGCATCACCGAGAGGCACTGTCCCCGCTGCCGGCATGGGATCTGGCCTATGAAAAGATCATGGCATGCCCGGAAAAGGTGACTTATGTAGCACTGGGTTCATTGACGAATGTGGCCAACCTGTTTTGCAAACACCCTGATGTGAAGCCCCGGCTGGACAAGGTCGTGTATATGGGTGGTGAGCTGCGGGGCAACGTGGCCGGTTCTCAGTGCGCTAGTGTCAATATCTTCCATGACCCGGACGCGGCAAAGTATGCCATCGAGGGCGGCGTTCCCTTCCATATATGTACCAGCAGCCAGGTGACAGATCATGTAAAGGTCACCATGCGGGAGCTGGAGGCACGGTTCGGTGGAGATGACTGGCGTGATCGGATGATCCTGGAGCTGTTCAGATATTACTTTGGTACCACCGGTGGATATGACGATCCAGTGGAGCCGAGAGTGTCGCTGCACGATCCCTCTACGGTGATGTATCTGATCGAGCCGCAGTATTTTACCGGCCGCCGCTGCTACTGCGGTATCGAGACGGCCGGCATCGAGACATATGGATACAGTCTCATCGATATCTACAACCTGGAGGAGCGGCCGGAGTCGGAGTTCAATATCGTTCTGGTGGGACTGCGTGAAGATACGATCTCCGCGCTGCAAAAAGCGACCATGGACGGTCTGGAGGCCGCCATACATCAAACGTGCTGATCCGGACAGACCGGAGGCAATAATTACGGATAACGGAGGAATCACTATGAAAAGATTGGCAAGCCTGTTCCTGGCGCTGATCCTTGCATGCAGCCTGATGGCCTGCGGCGCGAAGGACGACAGCACAAAGGACGACCCCGACACCAGCGAAAAGACTCATAAGATCGCGTTGGTCATGCCTACCATGCGCAACGACCAGTTCTGCATCTCCGCCTACAACGGCTTCATGGAGACGGCAGCGCAGTACGACGGTAAGGTTGAGACGATCGTCTGCGAGTGCGAAGCGGATGCCGACTACGAGGAGCAGATGCGTGCCTGCGTTGCGGAGGGCGTGGACATGCTGATCGGCCTGTCTTGGCAGGCAGGTACCGGTATTGACGCTGTGGCCAAGGATTTCCCTGATGCCTGCAAGTATGTCCTGATCGACTCCACCGTGGACAACGAGAATGTTGTCTGCATCGGCTACTATGATGCCGAGGGCGCATACCTCATTGGTATGCTGGCTGGCCTGATCTGTGATGATCTGTGGGACGAAGGCGACCAGCATGTGTATGGTTGTATCAACGTTACCCAGTCCGCCTCCTCTTGGCAGTGGCGCTATGGCTACTACGAGGGCGTCAAGGCCATTGATCCCGACGCTGTGTTCACCCAAAACTATGTGCTGGGCTACAGTGAAGTGAACTTGGCTCATGACTATGCCACGCAGATGGCTGAGTTGGGTTGCAAGTTCGTTAACAGCTGCGCATCCGGCGGTGACCCCGGAACCTTTGCCGCTGCGCTGGAGAAGGGCTTCTATACCTCTGGTCAGGTGTCCGACCTGACGGATCCCGAGAATCCGTATATCGCCTCCTGCCAGATCAAGGATTCCTACGCTACCATTAAGTATGTGATGGACAAGTTCATGACGGAAGGCCCTGACGGTTGGGTCAACGAAAACCTGACGCTGGGCGTGGCAGAGGGCGCCATCGGCGCGGTCCATGTCACCCACGAGTCCAAGAATCCTATTCCCGAAGTCCTGACCGCTGATGATATCGCGCAGCTGAAGGACGTGGCGGCACAGATGAAGGACGGTACTCTGAGCATCGACCTGCATACGCTGCCCGAAGAGAGCACTGTCAGCGCCAACTACACGCTGATCGGCTGATCAACCTCATCGTTACACCCTGCGGCCATTGTGCCGCAGGGTGTAACACGACCCTTTCAGGCTTTGGAGGTGTCTATGAACACGCTTATTACCATGAAGAACATCACGAAGATCTACGGAAATGTCGTAGCTAACGATGATGTGAATATGACGCTGCAGGAGGGCGAAGTCCTGGCCATTGTGGGTGAAAACGGTGCGGGTAAGACCACACTGATGAAGGTCCTGTACGGCCTGGAGGCACCGACCAGCGGGGAGATCTATATCCGGGGGAAGAAGCAGAGCTTCCGTGATCCCCACGATGCGATCAAGCAGGGGATCGGCATGGTGCAGCAGCACTTCATGCTGTTTGACCCCTTTACCATTGCGGAAAACGTTGTTTACAGCAAAGAGCTTCAGAAGGGCGGTATTTTCTTTGACCGCCGCAGATCCGAGGAGGTCGTGCGCGCTCTGGGCGAGAAGTACGGCCTTCACGTTGACCCGACCAAGAAAATACGGGACTGCTCTGTGGGCATGCAGCAGCGGGTGGAGATATTGAAGACGCTCTATCAGGAGGCCAGCATCATTATCTTTGACGAGCCCTCCGCTGTTTTGACACCGCTGGAGGTCACAGAGCTTCTCCATACGATAAGAGAGCTGGCAAATGCCGGAAAGAGCATCGTCATTATCACCCACAAGCTCAATGAGGTCATAGAGGTGGCTGACCGGGTGATGGTCATGCGCGGCGGCAAGCTGGTGAAAGAAATGATGAAAACCGACACCTCCATCGAGGAGATGTCCTTCCTCATGGTGGGGCGCCGCATTTTGCAGCGTGACATCGCCCCCAGGGAGACAGGGGAACGGTGTCTGGACGTGCACGATATGGTATATGCCCTCCCGGGGCAGAAAAACACCATTGACCACATGTCCCTGCATGTGGATCGGGGAGAGATCGTCGGTATAGCCGGCGTCTCGGGAAATGGCCAGTCGGAATTGATCCAATGCCTGACAGGGCTTCTGCCAGTGACCTCCGGCGCGGTAACGCTGTGCGGACAGGATATCACCCATGCCAACGCGGAGAGCGTCCGCAGGGCGGGATGTGCCTGCATCCCGGAGGATCGCTATCTGTGGGGCAGCGCGCGGGAAGCAGATCTGGAGGAGGTGTCCCTGATGGCGCACCAGAGCCGGCCGGAGCTGTCCCACGGCGGTGTCCTGAAGAGGAAAAAGATCAGCGCATTTGTAACGAAGCTTCTGGAGGAGTTTCATGTGTACTACGACAGTATCCACCAGAAGATGGGCGAGTTGTCCGGCGGCAATGCGCAGAAGCTTATCATAGCCCGTGAGATACGGCAGGAGACGCCGCTGCTGATCGCGGCGGAGCCGACTCGTGGTGTGGATATCGGTGCCATTGAGTATATCCATAACCGCCTGGTGGAAAAGCGCACGCAGGGCGACGCGGTGCTGCTGATATCCTCTGAGCTGACAGAGATCATGGAACTGTCCGACCGCATCTATGTGGTCTATGAGGGACGTATCGTCGGTGAATTTACTCGCGAGACAGCTTCGGAGGAGAAACTGGGACTTCTGATGATGGGAGGCGTGCAGGCATGAACAAAAGCAAAGGGCATCTGAAAGCCTCCACTGTGGTCAAGATCAATAATCTGGCTCAATCGGTAGGCTGGCCCATCGTGGCCACTATTCTGGGTCTGCTGCTGGGCGCAGTCATTATCATACTGTCCGGTTACGATCCGTTGAAGGTCTACGCGGTGATGGTGGATAAATCGCTGCTGAGTTCCTATTATCTGTTTACCACGCTGACCCGTGCTGTGCCAGTCATCATTTGTGCCATGGCCGCGTGTATCTGCTGGCGCGCCGGCTATATCAATCTGGGCATTCAGGGGCAGATGACCTTTGGCGCTATGGCTGCTGTGCTGGTGGCACTATATTGCCCTGGCCCCAAATTCCTGGTCATGATCCTGGCGATCCTGGCCGGCGGGGTGGTGGGTGCGCTGTACGCGGTGATCCCCACGGTGCTTCAGTGGAAGTGTGGACTGTCCATGGTGGTCTGTACGCTGATGCTGAACTATGTGGCTACGGACATCACCACATACATGGCCTCTTTCCCCTTCAAGTCCTCTACCGCAGATGTGATCGTGCAGCAGACGGATATGATCGACGAGGCACTGCGCTTTCCCCGGCTTATCCAGGGGCAGACGGTGAATATCAGCCTGTTCATCGCGCTGGCTGTGGTGATCGGCATCGTGTTTTTCTGCAACAATACGGTGCTGGGCTATGAATCCAAGATGGGCGGCTTCAATCCGCATTTTGCCCGTTACGGCGGTACCAAGCAGGTGCGAACGATGTTTATCACCATGTGTATGGCCGGTGCTGTGGCCGGCCTCGCCGGTATCTGTGAGTGCTTCGGCACCAAGTATTGCTATACCGCCGGAATGTTTTCCAGTGCGGGATATGCGTGGACAGGCCTGCAGGCAGCGCTGATCGGCCAATTAAACCCCGTCGTCGCCACGGTCTATGCCATTCTGCTGACAGCTCTGGACGTGGGCGGCTCCGCCATCCAGCGGAATTTCGGGGTACCCAGCCAGCTGTCGGATATCATCAAGTGCGCTATCACGCTGTTCGTGTCGGTACGGATCGTATTCAACCTGTTCAAGCAACGCAAGCATACGGATGATGAACCGGCGCAGCCGGTTTTGGCCGCGGAGGAGAAAGGAGAGCAGGCATGAACGCATTGTACTATGCTTCCATTCTCAACACCGTTCTCCGCTACACATCCCCGGTTTTGCTGGCGACACTGGCCAGCCTTCTGTGCTCCCGCGCCGGTGTGTTCAACATTGCGCTGGAAGGCCAGATGCTCCTTGGCTCCTTTTTTGCCATCGCGGTGAACTACTACACGCACAGTGTGGTGCTGAGTGTGCTGGCCGGCGTAGCCGCAGGTGCGTTGGTGGGTCTGCTGGTGGCTGTGTTCCAGATCCGTCTGGGCGCCAAAGACATGGTGGTCGGCACCAGCGTTAATATTCTCGCAGTCGCGTTGTCGGCGTATCTGCTGTATGCGTTTTTTGGTGTACGCGGTGCGCTGGCTGACAGCAGGCTGGTGGCCATGAGCAAGATCAATCTCAGCTTCCTGCCCGCCGATTCCTTCCTGTTCCGAGTGTTTGCAAATCTGACATTCATCGACTACGGCTGCTATCTGATCGCGGTTTTACTGTACATATACATGTACAAAACAATAGGCGGCTTTCATCTCAGATCTGTGGGCATCAACAAGGCCGCTACTGAGAGCCTGGGAACCAAGGCCGACCGCACGCAGGTCTGTGCCATGATCGTATCCGGTGCGCTGTGCGGACTGGGTGGTGTGGCTCTCTGCATGGGCGGCGTGACCATGTTTGCCGAGAACATGACCAATGGCCGCGGCTATGTGGCTATGGCGGCATCCACTCTGGCGGCGGATCATCCTCTGCTGGCTATTTTGGCCTCTCTGTTTTTCGGCGGCGCGCTGGCAATGTCCGCTGTGCTGCAGAACACCATCAACAGCAATATCACGTCTACCTTCCCCTATCTGGCGACCATCATCTTTACTTCCTTCATCGGGCTTATCCAGCGGTATCGCCTGAAGAACCGAAAGTATAAGTCGGAGTCGTAAAAGGCGGATCCCGGTCAAAAGAAAGGACAGTACATCATGGAGAATTTTGCATATCATAACCCGACGCGCCTTTATTTCGGCCAGCAGGCCATTGACGAGCTTCCCGGTGAGCTGGAGAAATATGGGCAGACGATCCTGCTTGTTACCGGCGGCGGCAGCGTAAAGCGGATGGGTCTGTATGACACGGTGATGAAGCTGCTGCACCGCGGCGGGAAAACGGTCATCGAGCTGCCGGGGATATCCTCCAATCCCAAATACACCCATGTGCTGGAGGGGCAGCGGCTCTGCCGTGAGCATCACGTTGACCTGATCCTGGCCGTCGGCGGCGGCAGCTGTATCGACGCGGCCAAGGGCATCGCGGCCGCCGCAATGATGAACGGAGACGTGTGGGAGTATTTTCTCAGTCGTGCATCTGTCGAGAGGGCGCTGCCGGTGGCCACGATCCTGACGATTCCGGCCACCGGATCGGAGATGAACGGGAATGCCGTCATCAGCCGCTGGGACACAAAGGAAAAGGTGGCGGTCTATGGCAATGCGCTCTATCCGGCCTTTTCCATTCTCGACCCGGTCTACAGCTTCTCTGTACCGGCCTCTCATACTGTCTACGGCGCCATCGACATAATCATTCACGCGCTGGAGCACTATTTCGTCCCGCCAACGGAGACTCCTCTGCTGGACTATCTTACCGAGGGGCTTGTGCGTACCGCGGTGGACAGTGTCCGCCGTGTGCTGCGGGATCCATGTGACTACGATGCCCGGGCGAACCTGATGTTTGCCGCTACCGTGGCCAACGGCCCCGGCATCGGTCTTGGAAAGCAGGCGGACTGGGCATCCCATCGTATCGAGCATGAGCTGTCCGCCCTGTACGATGTGCCCCACGGGGCGGGTCTGGCGGTGGTCTACCCCAACTGGATGGCATACGCGGCGGAGAAGGATCCCTCCCGCTTTGCCCATTTTGCCCGTGCTGTCTGGGACGTGCCTGCCGAGCTGGAGGATGATATGGCCGCTGCCAAAGCGGGCATTGCGCAGATGCGCGCATTCTTCACCGAGATCGGAGCGCCGGCCACGCTGGAGCAGCTGGGGGTGCCCGCAGACCAGATCCCGCACATGGCGCGTCAGGCGGTTCGCTTTGGAGCGCTGGGCAGCTATTGTAAGCTGGACGCTGCGGCTGTAGAGCAGATACTGAACATGTGTCGATAACACACGGGATCTTATGTTCGTCAGGCAAAACAAAAAGCCGGGTAAGCACCATGGGATAATAGTAGTGGTGGAGCGTGTCGCACGTTCCGCTGCTGCTATTTTAGGCGGGTGTAGACACATTTCCCGCATGAGGAATCCGTGCAAGGCGTATCACAGTGACAAATACGAGTCGTTCCGGCCTGTACTGATTTCGGGCAGAGACACTCGAATTGCTGAGATTGGTTCATTCTGGTGGCCATGGATTGAAATTTTCATGTGTATTACAGCTTCTTCAAATAAGCTGTAGCAGATTTTTAAAAACTTCGGTGAATTGCCGCTGACTACAAAACGGGCAAATTCAAATTTAACAGGGAGAGTTGTGATGAGAGTTTTTGAAGAAATCAAGAATACAGTCGAAACGGGTCTGGGGAAGTATCCCTGTGACATCAAAATCAGTAATGTTCAGCTTGTAAATGTCTACTCCGGTGAAATCTACCCCACGGATATTTATATCAAGGGCGAACGGATTGTTTCAATTGATCCGAACGCGGGGTTGGAAGCAAAAGAGGTCGTCGACGGGAAAGGGCAGTTTGCCGTTCCAGGGCTGATTGACTCCCATATGCATTTTGAAACAACGATGTTGTCCCCGGAGGCGCTCTCAAGCGTAACTGTACCGAAGGGAACTCTGACTCTATGCGCGGATTTGATGGAAATCGCAAATGTTGCCGGTGAGCAGGGACTGCGCGCAATGTTGATATCCATGAACCGCCTGCCATGCAGAATTGTTTTGGAGGTGCCGAGCCGTGTGCCAACGGCGCCCGGTCTTGAGACAACAGGCGCCATTTTAGGTGCGGAAGAGGTCAAGGAAATCATGGCCTGGGACGAGAGTGTTTCTCTCGGCGAAATGGATCCGTCCAAGATACTGCTTGTGAAGGATGAATATTTACACAAAATCGCAGATACCATAGCGAAAGGAAAGGTCTGCAATGGGCACGCAATCGGCCGCATGGGACAGGAGCTGAATGTTTACGCGTCAAGTGGAATTTCCGACGATCATGAGTGCGTCGACGAAGAGGAGATGATTGCCAGACTCAGGGTGGGCATGAATGTGTTTATTAGAGAAGGCAGCACGGAGCGAAATCTGGACGAATTGATTTGTGGTGCATTGCGCAGCGGCTGCTGCTTGGATAATATTTCGTTCTGCACGGATGATAAACATCCCAATGAGATTCGGCAGGAGGGGCACATCAACTATAACGTCAAACGCGCGATCGAATTGGGGTGTCCGCCGATTGAAGCCATTAAAATGGCAACGATCAATGCCGCAAAGCATTTTCACTTAGAAGGTGAGATCGGTTCCATTACACCAGGACGCATTGCGGACATTCTGCTGATTGATAAATTGGAGGATATGCAGCCTGACCGTGTCTTTTTCAAAGGGAAGCTTGTGGCGCAGCACGGCGCCCTTTTGCGGGAATGTGAAATCAGCACATATCCAGACTGGCTCAAGGATACCGTCCATCTGAAAAGTCCGATAACAGCTGCATCCTTCGCGGCTAATAGCACGAAGGAATGCGGAATGACGACATGCCGCGTCATTCAAATGATTGATCGGCAGATTATCAATACCTGTGTCTACGAAGAGATGCCGGTGCGGGATTATGTCATCGGGAATCGTGTGGAAGATGATATCCTGAAGCTTGCAGTTGTGGAGCGCTATGGCAAGACCGGAACGGTTGGCATAGGCTTCGTGCGCGGGTTTAATTTGAAAAAGGGGGCGCTTGCGTTTTCAACAAGCCACGATCACCATAACATTGTCTGTGTGGGCTGTAATGACGAGGATATGGCTGTGGCGGTCAATGAGATTGCTCGCCTCCATGGCGGCGGCGCAGTGGCGAAAAATGGAACGATTATCGATTCCATGCCACTGGTGTTGGGCGGCCTGATGAGCGATCAGCCGGCAGAGACAGTGATGAAGGAAATCGATCGACTGAACGACTCTGCGCGCAGTCTCGGAAACCAGATGGACGCGCCGTTCATGGCACTGAGCTTCATTTCATTGCCTACCGTCCCGGAGCTCGGTCTGACCGACAAGGGGCTGATTGATGTACTGAAACATGAGATTATCCCGCTTGAGATATCAGATTGTTAAATAGATGTCTTAGGCGGTTGTAAAAGTCGAGGCTAAACGCAACATATTCGCTGTGCAATGTGTTACGGGCCGCTGGGCTGTCGGAGGCCACGTTCTATCGGAGGCTGCGGGAATACCGTGCTAACCGGGAAACGTTGTTTGCAGTCAAATGAACGCCGCATCGCCCTTGCAAATATTGAAGAATCAAGACAACCGTATTATGACGTGCTGCAAACCTATGACGAACAAGAGGACTCGATGCCGCTGGTGCAGTTTTTGGAAGCCCAGACGGTCAAAACGTGGTCACGCAGCACGGACGGCAAGAACCCCGCACCACAAAAAAACTGAATTCATTTTTGCTGTGATGCGTGTACGGCGCGATTTGGAACTGCATCGTCATTCTTTTCCGTTGACTTTCCCTCTCTTCTGTGATACTTGTTTGTCGCGGGAGGTGAGAACCATGTACGACACCCTGCGGGAACTGCATCGCAAATTCTGGAAAGAACTGCCTAAGCCGGTAGATGAGCGGCAATGCGACGAAGCCTTTCGGGAGCTGATGCACCGATTGGCAAAGCCGGAGCGCAAGCTAGTGCTGCGACTGCTGGACACAAGGGGTTTGTTGGCGGAGAATGCTGCGTTCGACAGCTTTGCGTGTGGCTTCCGGCTGGCGCTGGAACTGACAACCGAATCACAACAACACCAAAAAGAACGGTCAGAGGAAGCTCTGGCCGTTCTTTGCACAACGGAGGAGGAACAAGATGAAAATTAAAATCATGTTATTAGCAATCGGCGCGGCACTGCTGCTCACGGCCTGTGGGCAAGTGGAGCGCAGTTCAACAGAAACGACATTGCCGCCAACACCGGCGGCGCAGGAAGAAGCACGGCAGCCACAGGCGGCACCTGAACCGACAATGACAGTACAGGAACCGGATACAGCACCGATCACAGCGCAGGAGCAATCACAAAAAGAAAATACCCATCAAGAGGAAAGCACTCCGCAAACCGCTGATACCTTTGAACCGATTGAGGGACCACCAGAGGAAATTCCCTCCGAGACCGTCCACGCCAAAACAGAATATGTTGAGTCAGAGCCTACACAAGGACCTGAACCGATACCCACGCCATCCGCACCCACAGACCGTCAGGCGGCCATCGACGCCGCCAACACCTATGCGGCCACACAATACGGTGTCACCACAGACGCAAGTCTGATACTGGACAACAGCACCTACCGATTCCCAGCGGCAGTACCGACAGACGCATCGCAGGAAACACTGGAAGCCAAGGCAAAGGACATGGTGGACTTCACATTCCGGCAGCTTATGATGCAGGCGGGCGTGGACAGTCTTGCAGATGCCGGATTCCGCTGCAATGTCTGCATCATCGAGGAAGGTGATAGCCTCCTGATCTACGTCCTCTACGACGGGTAAGCGGTGCAAAACCTCCGTCGGTGTAAGCAAAGAAAAGCAGAACTGACATCCGTCAGTCCTGCTTTTCTTTCTGTGTATACTTGTCCCGCAAGGACTGATGCCCCTTCTGTGCCTCACGCCGCAGCTGGTCTCGCGTTTTCATCTCCCACTGAGCAG
>OQVS01001170.1_pt1 | contig 18082 bp, 8 predicted proteins | sample 1691601 | NCBI WGS metagenome assembly OQVS01 (sample SAMN03418268, study PRJEB22391) | human gut metagenome | biome: human-gut; feature: organic feature; material: feces | host: Homo sapiens | place: Tanzania | collected 2013-01
GAGGCGCATTTACAAAAGAAAGCTGAGGAGAAGCGCAAGCAGGCTCGAGCAGCCAATATCGCAAAGCTTGAGGTAGACGTCAAACGACCGCTTCGAGAAGCCGGCTGGGATGGACAGTATTGTGTTCGTCCTTATTCCAATTTTTCTTACGATAAGTTTGGTTTATGCGTGAGAATCAATGAAAGGGAGGAGTGTAGAGTATATGGCACATCTGATTTCCTTTTGCAGGATGCCCTCAAAGAGCGAGTTTTAGTGCTTGATGGGGCTATGGGCACTATGGTACAGCGCTACAAACTGGGGGAGAGCGATTACCGTACAGAGCGTTTTAAAGATCATCCAGTAAATGTCAAAGGCAATAATGATTTACTTTCAATCACGCAACCCTTTGTTATTCAAGATATACATCGCCAGTATTTGGAAGCTGGCGCCGATATAATTGAGACTTGTACTTTCGGAGCTCAGCGAATTTCTCAAAGCGAATATCGCGCTGAGCATTTAGTGCGTGAAATGAATTTGGCTGCTGCTCACAATGCCCGCCAAGCTATAAAAGATTTTCTCAGCAAACCTGAAAATGCCGACAAACAAGCTTGGGTAGCTGGCTCTATTGGCCCTACAGGCAAAACTTTATCTATGTCTCCCGACGTCGAAGACGCTTCCGTGCGTTCAATCACTTTTGACGAAATGGTGGAGGCCTACTTAGAACAGATCTTGGCCTTGCAAGAAGGTGGGGTCGATTTCTTTTTAATAGAGACCGTATTTGATGCTTTAAATGCCAAAGCTGCCATCTATGCTTTGGATTTAGCCAAGGAAAAAACCGGCCAAAGTTTGCCTTTAATGATTTCCGTTACAATTGCCGATAAATCAGGGCGTACTCTCTGTGGCCAAACTTTGGAAGCTTTCTGGGCCTCCGTATGTCACGCCAAGCCGCTCTTGGTGGGTATGAACTGCGCTTTGGGCGCCGAAGAGATGGCCCCTCATTTGCAAAGTTTAAATAGTTTAGTCAATTGCGGTATAAGTTGCTATCCCAACGCCGGCTTACCTAATGCTGAAGGTGGTTATGACGAAACTCCCGAGCATATGGCCGGAGTCTTAGCTGATTATATTAAAAAAGGCTGGCTCAATTTGGTAGGTGGTTGTTGCGGTACTTCGCCCGACTACATAAGAGCTATAGCTCAAGCCGTTAAAGGATTGCAACCTAGAGCTATTCCCGAAGTGAGACTGACTCCGGCTCTGTTGTCCGGTTTGGAGTTATATCGTCTTCCCGAAAAGAGTTTGGCTGCCCAGCCCAATTCGGCCGCTTCCTTTACCATGATTGGTGAGCGTTGCAATTTGTCCGGCTCGGCCAAATTTGCTCGTTTAATTCGCTCCAAAGATTATGAAGCAGCTTTGGCTATAGCTCGTCGCCAAGTAGAAAACGGCGCCAACGTTATCGATATCAATTTAGATGACTCTATGCACAATTCAGTGCAAGAAATGGAGCATTTCTTAAGGCTTTTAACTTCCGAGCCGGATATCGCCTCTGTGCCTATTATGTTGGACAGCTCCCATTGGGAAGTACTTGTGGCCGGTTTAAAGTCTTTAGCTGGACGCAGTTTAGTCAACTCTATTTCTCTCAAAGAAGGCGAATCCGAGTTTAAACGCAAGGCCCTGGAAATCCGGCGTTTGGGTGGTTTGCCCGTCATTATGTGCTTTGACGAAAAAGGCCAAGGCGACACTTTAGAGCGTAAAAAAGAAATAGTCGACAGAGCTTGCCATATTTTAATAAATGAACTGGGCTTTGCTCCTTCGGAAATAGTTTTAGACTTGGCAGTACTTTCGGTAGCTACCGGCATTGAGAGCCACGCTTCTTACGGTCTCGATTTTATTGAAGCTGTAGCTTATGTAAATAAGGCTTGGCCGGGTGTTATGACCAATGGCGGTATTAGCAACGTTTCTTTCTCCCTGCGCGGCAATAATCCAGCTCGTGAAGCTATGCACGCCGTCTTCTTGCACTATGCTTGCCAAGCCGGTTTGACTATGGGAATAGTCAATGCTGGTATGTTGAAAAATTATGATGAAATAGCTCCAGATTTGCGTCAGGCTGTCGAGGATGTGATTCTCAACAAGGATCCCGAAGCTGCCGAGCGCCTTTTGGAAGTTGCCGAACGCCATCGTGCCGATTCTTCGGCGGCAGTCGTCTCGTCTCAAGATGATTGGCGTAAAGCTAAAGTGGGCGAACGCTTGAAAAATGCTTTAGTGCGTGGACTTACCGACTATTTAGCTGAAGATATTCAAGAAGCTATAGCCGAAGGTATGACTCCTTTGCAAGTAGTTGAGCAAGCTCTTATGGGCGGCATGCGTCATGTAGGCGAATTGTTCGGCAGTGGCAAGATGTTTTTGCCTCAGGTAGTAAAAAGCGCCAGAGTTATGAAAAAAGCTGTGGCTTGCTTGGAGCCTTTCTTTGCTGATAGTAAATCTGGGCAAGAATTGCGCGGACGTATTTTGATGGCCACCGTAAAAGGCGACGTCCACGATATAGGTAAAAATATCGTTTCGGTAGTTTTGGGGTGCAATGGTTTCCAGGTAGAAGACTTAGGAGTGATGGTGCCGGAGTCTGATATTGTGAATAAAGCTATCGAAACTAAAGCACAAATGATCGGTTTATCGGCTCTCATAACTCCGTCTCTGGATGAGATCGTTAATGTGGTAAAATGTCTCGAAGATACTGGCTTGAGAATTCCTGTTATGGTGGGAGGAGCCGCTACTTCTCCAATTCACACTGCAGTGAAAATAGCTCCTCATTATAGTGGCCTGGTGATCCACGTTCCCGACGCCTCGTTAGTGACAGAAGTTGTGAACAGCGTTCTCAATAGTGAGACTAGAGCTACTTATGAAGCCTCTGTCAGAAATGAGCAAGCAACTTTGCGCGAACAGTGGCAAAATCGTTTGCAAAATTTGGAATTGCACAGTTTCGCCGAGGCTTGCAAAAGAGCTCCACACTTTAGCTGGCAAGTAAATTGCGATATTGCCAAGCCTGAAGATCCTTCAGTGAAAGTTGTTGATTTCGATTTACGTGAATTGAGCAACTATATCAACTGGCAAGAGTTTTTAGCTGCCTGGGGCTTGAAAGGTCGCTATCCTGATATTCTGAACGATGTTGAAGTCGGAGACAAAGCTAGTAAGCTCTATACTGACGGTCGCAGCGTTTTGGAATATATCATGCGTACCAAGGCCCTTAAGGTACAAGGCGTCTATGGTTTCTGGTCGGCAGCTAGTTCTCACAACGATATATTGCTTTACAACCAAGAAACTGATTGTGAGCCTATGGTCGTTTTGCCTACATTGCGCCAGCAAGCTGAAAACTTAGATGTTTGTTTAGCTTTAGCCGATTTTATTGCTCCTTCAGAATGTGGGCACAAAGATTGGTTAGGCATGTTTGCTGTTTCTTCTGGAGCTGGATTGCCTGAATTGAAGGCCAAGTACGAAGAGCAAAACGACGAATATCATGCATTGATAGTTGGTTTCTTGGCTGATAGGCTCTGTGAAGCGGCTGCCGAATGTTTGCACAAGAAGGTACGTTCCATTTGTGGATATGCCGACCCTAAAAATATTTCCATGCAGGAGATCTTACTCCATCATACCAGAGGAATTAGACCGGCTCCGGGATATCCGGCTTGTCCAGATCATTCCAATAAGAAACTTATTTGGCAATTACTTAAGCCCACAGAGCACATAGGCGTGCACTTAACAGACAGCTATGCGCTCAACCCGGCCAGCTCAATTTGCGGATTCTACTTCTCCGCTCCTTGGGCTCGTTATTTCTCTTTAGGGAAGATAAGTCGTGAGCAAGCAGAGGATTATAGTAAACGCTGCGGACGTACCCTTAAAGAAACCGAACGTTGGCTGGGAGCCAATTTGGGTTACGAGTCATAAATAGTTATTAAATTACGATTTTGTTTAATTAGTTTTTGTTTTTTTAGTGAAAGAAATAATGAGGAATAGCTCTATGGAAGAAAATATGCACACCGAATCTTGTAATCAGGAACTTGAAACCGAGGCATCTGGATCAGAAGAAAATCGAGTTGATGCTGAAACTACTGAAGTGGAAAAGGAAGAGAAGCATAACGAATCTGAACCTGCTCCCACTCAGGGCTCTCCCAAAGCTCTTCCGGCTCCCAAAGAGCCTAAAGGAACTTTAGCTGCTCCTCAGGCCCCTAAAGGAGCGTTAAAGGCTCCTGCTGTGGTTCTTCATGTTCACGAACCTAATCCTGAATTGGAGCAACTGGCTGAGGTATTCTGTTCCGAAGAGCCGGAAATAAAATCTTTAGAGCCTGTACCGGAAAAGCACAAAGCTAAACTAGACGCCTCTGCTCCTTGTGCAGTTCTTCCTGCTGAAGCTGCCAAATTGTCCTCTCAAGTTACCGACTCAACTGACGAGGCTAAAGATGAAGTTCAGCCGGAAGTTTCTCTGTCCGAAGTTGCCGAAGAAGAGAAAACTGCTGCCGAAACTTCTGAAGTGAAGGCCGAGGAGGGACAAGAATCAGCACCCGTTGGTAAAAAAGGACGCAAGAAAAAAAACGTAAAGGGTGCGGAAAAAACTGCTGAAGAAGAACCTTTACCGGAGCCGTTGCTCGACGTAAAAGAGTTGTTCGATTTCCCTCTGGATCGCTTCCAAATTAAGGCTATCAATGCTATCGATCGAGGCGAAAGCACCATTGTCTGCGCTCCTACCGGTTCTGGTAAAACCGTAGTGGCCGAATATGCCATAAGAAGAGCTTTGCAACATGGCAAGCGTTGTTTCTACACTACACCTTTGAAAGCTCTCTCCAACCAAAAATTCTCCGATTTGCGAGCCATTTATGGTGAAGATAAAGTTGGCTTGCTTACTGGCGATATTTCTATTAACAGAAATGCCTACATTGTAGTAATGACTACCGAAGTATATCGCAATATGCTTTACGGTACAGTACTTGGCGACGTGCGTTCCAACCTAACTTATGTTGAATCGGTAATAGTTGACGAGTGTCATTATATGAATGATCCAGATCGTGGCACTGTCTGGGAAGAATTGGTCATTTATTCTCCGGCTCAAGTACAATTGGTTGCCCTATCGGCTACTGTTGCCAATGCTAAAGAACTTTGTGCCTGGATGAACAAAGTTCATGGTCCGACAAGCTTAGTAGAGTCTTCCTATCGCCCGGTGCCATTATTGATCGACTACTTTGTGGACGGTCAACTATTTAAACTGATGGATAAGCGCGGCCATATCAATAGCAAATTGCGCCGCAAAGTAGAGGAAGCCAAAGCTAAAAAATTGGCAGCCCGTCTAAATGGAGAAAAGAGCAGCTACGATCGTCGCTTACAGCGTGAAAAAGCTGAGATGGACAAGCGAGCTGTCTACAGCTCTGTCGTTTCCGTATTAGATCAGAAAGATATGCTGCCGGCTATCTATTTCTTGTTCTCTCGTCGCCGTTGCGACGAGGCGGCCGAGCTTTGCTCCAGAGCTGTCAAGCTTTCTCCGGAACACTTTGAGGCGCTCAATGCAGCTGTAGATACTGCTGTGCAAGAGCATCCGGCTTTAGCTGATTGTGCTCAGCTTGAGCATATCCGTCGTGGCGTAGCTGCCCATCATGCTGGCTTACTTCCAGTCTTAAAAGGCCTGGTTGAAAACTTGTTCAGACAAGGGTTGATAAAAGTTGTCTTCGCGACCGAAACTTTGGCTGCCGGTATCAATATGCCGGCTAGGACGACTGTAATTTCTGCTATTGTTAAAAATTCCGATGAAGGCTTGCGTCCTATGACGGCCAGTGAATTTTTGCAAATGTCTGGTCGTGCCGGTCGTCGCGGCATGGATGAAGTCGGTCATGTAGTGGTTATTCACAGCGATTACGAAAATTTGGACGAAGTTGGCGCTTTAGCTAGAGCTGGAGCCGATCCTTTGGTCAGTCGCTTTACCCCTGTCTATGGCATGGTACTCAATTTGTTGCAAGTCCATACTCGCGATGAGGCCCGCGAACTTATCGAGCGCTCTTTTGGTCAATTTGTTATTGAGCAAAGTAAAGGCGAATATGCCGATTTGTATGCTGGTGTGATGGGTGAAATAAAGAAAAATAGCACTTTATATTGCACCGATCAACAGCTTGGCGATGTCAATACTTGGAAAAATTTGCGCAGCAAACTCGACAACCTTAACCGCTCTATCAAAGTTATGAAAAATAAACTTGAAGATTGCGGTGAAGAGTTAAATAAACAATTCGAACAAGATGTCGAAGAACGCGATCGTTTGGCTGAAAAAATTGCCACTATGCATTGCCAAACTTGCGAGCATAGAATTCGCTGTGCCAAGATGTATCGCTCTTACCAGAAAGCTATTAAACGCAAAGAAGAATTGGAAGAGCTGATCGAAAGATCGCGCACTTCTTACTGGCGCCAATTTATGGCTTTGGAGGCTGTACTTTCCGAAGTTGGCTATATGGTTGACCACCGTCCCACTTGGGAAGGTGAAATGGTCGCTTCTCTCAGGGCAACTAATATTTTGTTGCTTGGCGAAATTGTACTTTCTGGCATTTTGGAAGAATTGGAGCCTGCCGAGCTGGCCGGAGTTGCTTCTGCTTTAGTGTTGGGTGATGCTCGCGTCTCTATGATGAGACCTTTGGAGCCTTCTAAAAATGCTGAGTGGACTATCCAAGCCGTTTGCGCCATAGCTTCCGATGTAGAAGCCTTGCAAGAGCGCTATGATGTGCACGTACCCGTTTTGATTAACTCTACGTTCTCTGGTATTACCGAATTTTGGTGCCGTGGAACTTCTTGGAGAGATGTGCGTGAATTCTTAGGTGACGAAAATGAAGGCGATCTCATAAAAGTGATGCGCCGTACTTTAGATATTTTGCGCCAATTTGAACGTGCTCCACATGTCTCTGAGCGTTTGGCCGATCTTTGTCGACAAGCCGAAGCATTGCTTGATCGTGATGAAGTTCACGAAGCCGTAATGTGGAGTGAATAGGTATAAAATAAGCTGATCGGCTTGCCTTTCATGAGTCAGGTAACAAAATGGAAATATTTTTTTCACAATTGTGATTTTTTGAAAGGCAAGCTGCTTACAGCTGCGGAAAATAGTGATAGCTTTAGAGTATCAGTATTTCTGTTTTGTAAAAGAAAGGTTTGCTATGAGGAGCGGCGTCACCATATCGAGCCGATTTGGCCTATCTGTATTTTTTAAGTGTCTGGCCGTATTGCTGTTGGGCTGGTCGATCATTTTTTCTGTATCGGATTCTCTCAACGCTAAACCGGTTTCCGGAGCCAAGGCTAAGGCTGCGGCTAAAGCTAAAGCGGCTAAAGAAGCTAAAAATCTTAAAAGAGCTAAGCTTTTAACTAGAAAAGCTGCTGAAGCTATTGCTGTTTCGGCGGCTTACGATCAGGCTATTACTTATCTTGAAGAAGCTACTCGCTTAGCGCCGGAATGGCCCGAAGGTTGGAAATTCCTAGCTAAAGTTTATGTACAATTAAAGAATTATTCCAACGCTTCCCGCGCTTACAAAAACTTGGTAGATCTTGATCCTAACGATTTCGGTATCAAGCGCGAATATGCCAAGTGTTTGGTTGAAGATAGCAAATACGACGAGGCTCAGGCTATCTGGCAAGAGATGCTGGAGCGTAACGGCAATGACGCCGAAGCCGTCTACTACATGGCCGTAATTGCCTACAACCAAGAGTATTATACTGAAGCTTCCAAGCTCGTTGCTGACGCTTGCATGTTGAAGCCCAACTATTACAAAGCTATAGCTTTGCAAGTCAAAATTGATACCAGAACTCGTAAATATTACGATGCCAACAAGCGTTTGGAGCAATTAAAGAAAGAACTTCCCGAAAATCACCCCGCTTTAGTGGAAGCGATGACTCAGGAAGAGTTCATCGAAAAGGGATTACATGCTCAAAAGATCTGGTATGCCGTAGCTGTCGGAGCATTTGTAGTTATCATTGTAGCGGCTCTCTATATGAAGCGCTTAACTACCAAAATAAATATTAAAGCTCCTCCAGCAGAGATGGACAGTATGTCCGAAGACTCCATTTGTGAGTATGTATTAGCTCACATGCGCTGTATTACCCAATTGCCTCGCGCTCTTTGTTGGGTTCTCTCTATGGATGGACGTCATATTGAGCTTATGCGCAGTGAACTTATTACTGATCCCAGTATTTTTGCTTTGCGCAACTTCAATCGTAGCAGTATGAGTGATTTCGTAGAAAGTTTCGGTAAATCGCCTTTCCTTTACAAGTCAGTCAGCAAAGATGCTTTATTCCGTGAAACTTTTCCCGATTTGGCAGAAGATTTGCGCGATATTGAAATGAATGTCGGTGTGCCAATCGTTTGGCAAGGCGAATTTCGTGGCTTAATTTTGTTAGGACGCAGCCGCAATTCTGACAAAGATGAAGCTAAGCGCAATTTTGAAAAAGGCATGGAGCGCATGCAAGAAATCTCCGAGCAAGGCGCTGCAGCTTTGGATCGTTTACGCCAGCGTAAGATAAAGGATATCGATACTCGTACAGGTTTATGGAACCGCGACTATTTCGAGCGCAAGATTGTGGATATGAGCCGTGGTTGTTTTATGATTGAGCAGCCCCTGTGCGCTTTTATGGTCACAGTCGATCAAGCCAGTCGGGTTTTGGATACCAAGAGTGAAGAGTTTGGCATAGACTTTCTTTATAAAATGGGAGCGCTTTTACAATCTGCTTTAGCTAAAGAACCTAACGTAATTTTGTGCCATTTGGATAATGGTGTTTTTGGTGTGATTGCTCAAGAACGCAATGCCGACGAAGGCATCCGCATGGCCAAAACTTTGCAAACTTTTATTAGTCAAATTGAGCTTCCCGATACTAAAGAATCGGCTACTGCTTTAGTAGCTTGGACCTTATTCCCAGAAGATTCCGACGATCCTAAGATGCTCAGAGCTGTATTGAGTCGTGCTTTCCGTGATGCTCGCGTAGCTGGTGGCAATAGAGTAGTTAGATCGGAAAAAGTAACTGAGGCTACTAAAGCTGCTTCTGCTCCTGTAGTAGAACAAGCTCCGGAAGAAAAGCTGGTTATTCGTCGCAATACTCCTGTGGGAGCTACACCTGCTGGTGCCGTAGCTGGTACCTTGCCAGGTATTACTATCCCCAAAATTACTGCCGCTACTCAGCAAAATGCCGCTTCAGCTGCTGCCAGTGCTCCTACTGTGGGTATACAACAACAAAGAAGAGCTGGCGCTTCGGCGGTGTCTATCAATTTGGAAGGTGCTAGCATTGGTGCGGCTCCACGTCCTTTACGTACTCCTACTGTGGCTCCTGATGGAGGCAGAGTTGAACGTTTGGCTGCCCCAGGACATAGCTCTGCTCCCCGAACTTTAGCTGCTCCTTCGCGCCTTAGTATTGGCAGAACAAATGCTAGTGCTCCGGCTGCTCCAGCTGCTCCATTTAAATTGGATATTAAGCTTGACGAGGATGGCGTAGATACAGACACTCAATTCTGCGGTGAAGAGGCCTTCATGAGCATTCTTGACGATGAATTGGGTATGGCTAATGAGTCTGGCGAAGATTGCACTGTCGTTTACATTCGCTTTGACAACTTATCCGAGCTTAGGGCTAAAGGTAAAGAGGCTTACTTACAAATTCGTAAAGATGTGGCTGCTTTGACTAATGCCTTCTTAAGTGATAATGATATTCCGGGCCTGATAGGTGAAGACGACTTGGCTGTCTTTATGATCGGCAGTGGTATGACAGCAGCTAAGAACTTAGCCGATAGGGTAAAACTTACAGCCGCCAATATCGAAGGTGTCAAACTTTCTATAGGTATTGCTCTTCGCAAAGCCAATACCATGGACAGTAAGCAACTTATTGCCGCAGCTGGCAAACTAGCTGTTGGAGTTGGTATCCATACCAACTAGGATTTTTGGTAAGCTGTTGAGTGACAGACATCTTTTATCGACATTTTCGGCTTTTCAGTTCTTCGGAACTAAAAAGCCGAAGATGAGTTGGGGAGACCGGCTTCGGTGGGGCGCATTTGCCTGCCTCGTCTCGGGGCTGGTCTTTTTGCTTTTATCTTTAGGTTATTATCGTTTGTGCTCTTATATAGTTTGCCGCGATAATCAACGCAATTTGCGCTCCGCTGTAGAGCTATATATTAAAAATGATGAGCGTTTATCGTGCCCTTCGTCGTTGGAGCTACTTATTCCAAGGTATTTTTTTGAGCTTCCTCAATGCTCTGAAGGAAATTATCGATATGAAACTGAGAATAATGGAAGTGGACAGTATTTTTACAGAATAAGTTGTGATAGCCATGGAGAAATTGACTGACACAAAGTGACTTGTATGATCCTGTTATGCCACCGATTGTATGTTGTAGCAATAAAAGCTTGATTTTATTAAGGAGTTAAATTAAATGAGCTCGGAGAAGAACCAAGTTGAAAAAGTGGAAAAAACGACTTCGCCTCATGGTGATAAAAAAATTGATGCTGAGCTCTTTTCTCAATGCTTCTCCGAGTCTTTGGGCCACGATTTGTCTTTTTATAAAAGCGAGCCTTTAGCTGAATTGACAACAGAATCGGCTAGCAAAGCAAATTCTGATTTAACTTTATCTACAACAGAGAATACTTGCGAAAAATCAGATTTGAAAAACGAAGTTTCTAGTTTTGTACCAAATTCCCAAGAAGACGATTCTGCAAAAGTTTCAGAAAGTATTAAATCTGAGGAAGAAGAGCAAAACTCTACTTCAATGGATACCAACGGTGAAACAGAAATTGCTCCGGAAATCCCTAAATTACGGATCATTTTTGCCGGTATGGACGGACGTTTTTCTACTACAGCTTTGCAAGTATTAGCCGGAGCTCACAAAATCGTTGGCATTATTCACTCTCAGCCTAGACGCACAGGAAAAGGATTTTTGGAAAGTTGGCTCAGGGCTGGTAAGGGAGCGGGCAATCTGGAAAAATTTGCCAAATACTACGGCTGTCCGTTTTTTTCTACTAAACGTGAATATAATCACGATTTATTGCGCTTTATCAAACATTTAAAACCCGATCTAATTTGCATATCTAATTTTTCTATTATTTTGCCGCCTGATATTTTTGAAATACCTAAATACGGAACCATAAATTTACATCTTTCATCTTTGCCTACTTATCGCGGCCCCAATCCTTGGCTCTGGATGTTTTATGATGGCTGCACGGAAAATGAATATGTTATTCATAAAGTAGATGAAGGCGAAGATACCGGCCCTATTTTTGCTAAAAATTCTTACAATATACCGCCTAATGTAACTTGTAGTGAATTAGCTGATTGCGTTTTGCCTAATGCTGCTTGTCTTATGCTTAGGGTAGTTGATGATATCGCTTTAGGAAAAGCTCAGGCTCAGCCGCAACCTAAGGTGGAAAACTTGCGCCGAGCTCGTTATGTCAAGCCTGGCGAAGCTCTTATAGATTGGAAAGAGTGGGGAGCTGAGCGTGTAGCTTCATTTCTCATGGGAGCTAGCGTATGGTATGAACCTTTTTCTATTTTTCCTTGTCTAATAAGAATTTATGAGCCGGCTGTTTTAGGAGATAGTCGTGGCAAACCTGGTACTAATCATTGGCGTTTATGGCATGGTTGGATTTCTTGTAAGGATGGTATTGTTCCTTATCGAGTTTATATCAGGCGCTACGAATTTTGGCGTTTGTTTATACCGTTGCTTATTTTGTTACTGCTTGCGGTAATGTTTTAACTGGTTCTTCCGTCGATATATTCTATAATTTTTTTCTCTTTTATAAAAAAGGGCCGCTCGCAGATATTTTCTATTTGCTTAAGAGCGGCTCCTCTATATTGATATAGGCAAAAAAAATTGGTCTTTAATCGTAATCAAATAAGTGAGGCAGAATAGCTTCAGCTTTGCCATTAATTTGCTCTATAGAGCTGCCACTGTAGCTTAGTTCTTCCAAATTGACAATGACTACTCTAGCTCCAGCTCTTCTGGCAATAGGTACAAAACCGGCTGCAGGATAGACTATGCCGGAAGTTCCTACTACCAAAAAGAGATCGGCTCGCTCCAATAAATCGTAGGAAGTACTTATCACTTCCGGATCTAAGGATTCGTTAAAAAGTACTATATCGTAGCGCAAGGGAGCGCCGCAGTGCTTACACTTATGAAATTTTATTTCTTTGTCTTCAAAGGGGGGAGTGCAATATTTACAACACTGGGAACGATGGATAGTACCGTGTAACTCTACTACATTTTGGCTGCCGGCTTTTTGGTGGAGACCATCAATGTTTTGAGTAAGTATCCAAGTATTTTTAGTGCGCTTTTCCAATTCGGCTAAAGCAAAATGAGCGGCATTAGGCTCTACTTCGTTTGACTTTTTGCGCACGAAGGAGAAGGCGTCCCAAACTTTTTGCGGGTTACGTTTTAAGGCTTGGGCAGTAGCGCATTCTTCAATATCTTTATCGGTCCATAAGCCACCAGGGCCGCGAAAAGGAGCGATTCCCGAAGCTACAGAAATACCGGCTCCGGTTAGAATGACGATATTTTTATAATCTTTAACGCGAATTTTTTGAGAAACGTCCATGCTTGTTGGTATTAGCCTCTATAGTAGCCGTAAATTTTTTGTTATTCTCTGGCCATGATCGAATTTAGCACACCGCCAGCCGAAAAGCAAACACACAAAATTAAGAGAAGCTTCCTATAATGGAAAACAAAAAAATTACTAAAACTTGTCCTGAATTATATTTGGCCCCCATGGCCGGTCTAACCGATTTAACTTTTCGTGAACTTTGTCGCCAATATGGCTGCGTTGACGGAACTTTTGTACCTATGATTGGGGCTGCCGCTCTTTTACATAAAAGCAGCCGCCAACATACTTTGTCTCTTTTGGATTGGAATAACAATAGCTACGATCGCAAAGTGCAAATTTTTGGTTCGTTGGCGGCAGAACTTTATCAAGCGAGTTGCATTCTACTAGATCTAGGGGCTTCAGAACTTAATTTAAATATGGGCTGTCAAATGCCAAAAATCATAAAAAATGGAGCAGGAGCAGCTCTTTTGCGCAATTTGAATTTGGCTAAAAGTGCTATTTGTGCCTGTGTAAAAGCCGCTGACGGCAAAGTTCCGGTTAGCCTCAAACTAAGGCTGGGTTGGGATAGTTTTAATACGGCAGAACTTTTGAGCCGATTGCGGGATTTAGGCGTAAGCAAAGTTTTTATGCATGGTCGCTTAGCTATCGATAAATTTTCTGGCTCTGTGCGTATTGACGAATTGAGAACTGCCGCCGAGGCTGCTTCAGTGCCTTTTTACGCTAATGGCGATATTGTTGATTTCCAATCTGCTTCTCAAATGGCTGCTTTGCCCAATTGCTGCGGCTTGATGATTGGTCGCGCTGCTCTGGGTCGGCCTTCAATTTTTGCTGAGTTAGCCGCTGATTTTGCTAAAAATGCTAGGCGTAACGGCGAATCGGCCTTGGGAGCCGAGGGAGCCCTTGTCGCTAAAACTGAAGTATCACAGCCTTGGCTGCAAAAGATAATAGCCATACAAAAGCATATTGCGCTGGCTGAGCAATATACAAATGCTGATGAATTGTCTGCAATTCGCCGTTTGCGTCGCCATTTAAGCGCTTATAATTGCCTTCCACCTGAAATTATGTCAGCGTCGACATTTGCCCAACTGAAACGTTTAGTAGCCAATTTTGCTCAACCTTTTCTTACTTAGGAATGTGCTACCGCAAGTTGAGGTTGACTCTTTCTGCCGCTTGCCAACCATTGTAAAATGATTGAGCAAAATTAGGACAAGCATAATTATCAGTTAAAGCTAAATGTAAATGGCTAAAGCGTTTGGCTACTTTGCTCAAAATCTTGGGCTCTTGGCTGCTGCCAGGTAAAGCTGCCCTGAAAGGCCCAAAATTGCCAGTCCAAAATTCGTGGCTTTGCTCGGCGAAATTATCTATGAAAGGAGCCGTCTCTGTTTCTATCTGAGTAAAGTAATCAGCCAAGTGATTAGCTTCTAACTTTTCAGGGCAGCGACGCAACAGTATTGTACGCTGATGGGGAAGCGAGCTCTTTCTCTGGCAACAACTGTCGAAGTAAATAATTGAAGGATGGTTACTCAAGCGACTTGCAAAAGTCGGAGGAGCATTGAGAAACTTTTGATTATAAGTTAAAGGCTCCAATTTTGTTTGAAAAGCGGTAGCATTCCAAAAAGTAAGCTTATCGCCAAATTGCACACTCAACAAATTAGCTAAATTGGCTGTCGAGCTAGCAAAAACTACCTCTTTAGCGATAAGGCGCTCTCGCCGCTTATCCTTTAAGTTTAAATATAAAAGTTCGCTGCTTTGACGATCCTCTTGATATGAGACGATATGAGCACTGGTTTTTATAAATTGCCGCAATTTTTTATAAAGTGGCTCTAAAAGTTGGGCACAGCCTTGTTCCCAAGTGAGAAAAAGTCTTTGCGGTTGAGTTAAACGAACTTTGTCGCGGCAAAGCTGGTACATGCCAGCTTTGGCTGAAATTTGCGAAATGGTTAAACCACTTGCAGAACATATTATTCTGTTGACAAATTGTTCGACATTTTCGCTTAAAACATCATTTTGTTGCAAATATTCTTTAAGGGTGAGGTGATCGAGCGCTTGAGCTTCTGCTGAAACAAAGCTTTCTGGCGCTGTAAAATATAGTTTCCCATCTCGGCCGCGTTTAGATTCCATCTCTTCTAAAAAATGGTCAAATCTTTCGGCTGCCATGTGTTGGGCTCGACTATTTTGCTGCAGCATATCAGTGCCGTCATAGTTGCCAAAAACCCAACGGCCAATATTTAGTAGGCGCTCCTGAGGGTAAAAGGCCAAAGTTTCGCTTGCGTATTGCGCTCTTCCGGCAGCATCAAATTTTTCTATTACTTTTTGAGCTTGCAAAAAAGCGAGCAAGTTTTCGTCTTGATCGTTTGGTAGAGACAAACGAGCGGCGGCCCAAGGAATGTTTTGTGAAAGACAACCTGAGTAACTGCGTCCTTGAGCTGGATCAAAACTTTTAGCACTTCCTCCTGGCCTAGGGCAACTGTCGAGCAAGACAATTTTATCGATGCCCAGATCCAAAAGTCGGTTGGCACAAACCAATCCTGCCGGGCCTGCGCCAATTATAGCTACGTTTGCATAAGTAATTTTGTCACTTAAAGGCCAATTAAAAAAGTTGTTTTTGGAGTGAGCTTGAGCAAAATAAAAAGCATTTTCTTGGCGCAAATACCAAGTATCTGGCCCACAACTAAATTTTGCCCAACCGTTGTACAGTTCTTCGACACTATTTTGATTGTTTATGCGAGGGCTAATAAGGGGATTGGCGAGTTTACAGCCACTTCCAGAAAGGGTCAGCAATCCCAAACAACCCATTAGCGAAGTTTTCAAGAAAGCTCGTCTCGAAATCATTGTTCCATGGTCTGCCAATCTTTATCGTAGTAGTGGACCAAAATTTGATTGTGTAATTGATTTATTTCTGTAGGCACATAGGCCATATCTTTAGGTAAAGCAAACATCGCTTTAGTAAACTCAGGCGTTAAAAAGCGAAAACCCAAACAGTTGGGAATATCAATTTCCTTGTGAGTAAAAAGACAAAATCCCCACTCGCCAAAGGAAGGAACGTTGACATGATAAGGCTTTACAGCAACTCCGGTGCTGGCCAAAGTGTTGATAATACACCAATAAGACTGGCGGGCAAAGTAGGGAGAAGTGCACTGAATGGAGCCGGCTCCGTCCGGTTTTAAATGAGCGGTCAATTTACGAAAAAAGTTGCGCGTATAAAGTTTGCCTACAGAAAAGTTGCTGGGATCGGGGAAGTCTACCAAAATAACATCATAGAGATCGCGGCAGCTATCTATCCAAATAAAAGCGTCTTGGTTAAAAATGGTCAGTTTGGGAGAATTGAGTGAATTGTTATTGAGTGAAGTCAGTAAAGGATGTTGACTGAAAAGATTAGTCATTTCCGGATCTAGATCGACTAGGTCTATATGTTTGACTCTGGGATCGCGCAGCAATTCACGAGCTGCCATACCGTCGCCGCCTCCCAAAATCAGCACTTTATCTGCGGATTTGGCCGCTTTTAAAGGTGGAAGAGTAAGAGACTCGTGGTAGCGACTTTCATCTTGAGAAGAAAATTGTAAATTGTTATTTAGATAAAGGCGTACATCACTGTTGCGGCGGGTGACAATAAGACGTTGATACTGACTTTGGCGAGAAATAATAATACTATCTGTGTAAAGCGATTCTTCAGCTAATCTGGTTATGCGATTGGCAGCTACAAATGTGGCAATTAGAAGCAAAGCGGCTAAAGCAGCTTCCCAAGTGAGACGGCGGCGCTCATTTTGATGTATAGGAAAAAGATACAAAAAGCCCAGAGCTACTAAAACATTGACGAAGCCAAAAAAGGCAGAAGTGCGAATTAGGCCCAAATAAGGAACAAAGAAGAGCGGGAAAAGTAAAGAAGCTATCAGTGAACCTATATAATCCAAAGAGAGGACTTGACTGAGCAACTCTTTGAATTCCAACTTATCTTTTAGTATACGCAACAGCATAGGAACTTCTAAACCGCTCAGCAAACCGATTATACTGACAACGGCATAAAGAATAAAACGAAAACTGTTGGCGTTGGTATAACCAAAAGTTAGAAAAAGCAAAGCGCCTGACAGGCCTCCGCAAGTTCCTATAGTCAGTTGTAAACGCACAAATTTGGTGTTCAGATCTTTTTCTATAAACTTGCTTAGCCAAGAACCTAAACCCAAAGCAAACATATAAGTGCCAATGACTGTAGAGAACTGTAATACAGAATCTCCCAGAAGATAGCTGGCCAAAGTGCCGGCCAAAAGTTCATAGATTAGGCTGCAAGTAGCAACTACAAAGACCGATATAAGAATTAGTGCGTGCATAATATTGTTGCAAAATGTAAAAATATTTGCCGAAGCAATTAGTTGTGGAGCGTTTTATTTTCCAGTAAAAACAGTATAGAAAAAGCCTCTGTGGGCGCTGCGATTATTACGAACTGTGCGTCCTGGAGTTTTGGAGCCATCTGTCTGTTCGGTTGTATCGATAGGCAAACAGCCGAAAAATTGGCAAATAACAAAAAGTAATCCTAAAGACCAGCAAATAATGGCGTACCAATTTTTAAACATAGTTACTTCCTCCTTTCTCACAAGCGAACTTCGCTGAACTACTGATGTAAGCTAAAATGTAAACCTAATCGTCATCATCGCCGCAATGATCGCTATTTGACCAGCGTTGATGTAAGCTAAAATGTAAACCTTTCTCTCTTATAATGTGACTATCAATCGCAATGATCGCTATTTGACCAGCGTTCAGTATTTTCGCTGAAGTATCTGAATCCGTACCAAGCTGGAACTAACAGTAAAATAATCTCCAAAATCATCCAAAACTTAAAAAATGGCACATTGCGATTGATAGTCACATTATAAGAGAGAAAGGTTGTGCCTTTACAATAGTTGTGACCGGGATAGTCAAATGTTGTATCTTTAGTTATAAGTTGGCCTACATCATCACTACCGAAGCCTACGCGGGGAGTAATACGCAAACGATACTTGCCACCAGGCACACTGGGAATAGAAACCGAAACAGGATTGTTGCCTCCTTGTTCGATACCATCTTTCCAATAGTCTCCTATTGCTTCAAAAGCTCGCGCTTCATTAGTTGCAACATTGACTAAAGTGGTGTTGTATTCAACCCACACCGTAGGTTGGCAATAAAATTGGTAAGTAATACCTAAATTGCCAAAGCGGCCCGGAACTTCAAATTCTTCGCTGATAAAGGAAGCATCTTGGCCCAATCGCACTTCTGTATTAAATTGAGCTATTTCCGAATTTCTGCATAAAGCTAGCAAAATGAAAACCAGCATCAGAGCTGAAGCGGCCACAAAGTGAATTAACGAATTGCGTAGCTTTCCTTTGACTCGACTGGGCTCAAGTAAGCCAATCTTGCCTCCGGTCTGATTGTAAGCTGGATTGTTAAAAGCTTCAGCTACTTGCTGGGGACTTAAGTAGACACTTTTAGACCAGAAATTGCCCTCGCCGTTTACCTGTGCCATAATGTCCCTTGAACGCAGGTTGTGAATGAAGAGT
>OQVS01001173.1_pt1 | contig 18031 bp, 10 predicted proteins | sample 1691601 | NCBI WGS metagenome assembly OQVS01 (sample SAMN03418268, study PRJEB22391) | human gut metagenome | biome: human-gut; feature: organic feature; material: feces | host: Homo sapiens | place: Tanzania | collected 2013-01
CGGGTTTCAGCCCGCAAACGGTCACATATCCTTTCGCGCGCAAATCCGCCGCCTGCGCGTAGGAAACGCCGAAAGGAACGAAAACTTTTTGTTTGGAAACCGCGTTTTCCAAAGCGTTTAAAATATCGGTCATAAACAGCGTCACGCCGACGGCGGGTTCGCCCAAAGCCCCGTCCGTCCCGGCAATATAGCGTCCGCCGCGTCCCAGTTCACGCCCGCCTTTTTCGCCGAAAATCGAAAAGCACACGCCGCAATGGTATTCAAAGCCGCGGTTTTCCAAAACGTCAACGGTCAAATCCAATTCGGGGGCTTCGCGTTTAATCAAATCCGCGACGGCGATCAGGCGCGCGCGTTCCGCCGCCGCCTCCTCGGGCAAATCAAGCGATTTTAAAACATTCAGCACGCGGTCGCTTTGCCCGAACGCGTCAAACAGCGCCGCAAACAGCGGTTCAGCCGCGCGCGCCGCCTTGCCCATCGATTTCAGCAGCGAATCCGCCGCGGCGAAATCCTTTTGATTCAGTAAATCCGTCAACGCCTCCGCTTCGCCGCCGTCAATGTCGAACGCCTTTTGCAAAGCGGGCATCAGCGTCGGCAGATTTAAATCGACGACGAAAGAATCGACGCCCGCCGTCCGCAAAGCCTCCGCCGCCAGCAAAACGATTTCAGCGTCGGCGTGAACGCAATCAACGCCGATCAGCTCCGCGCCGACCTGCAACACCTGACGCGCGGGGTTCAGCGTCGTCGGAAACATGCGCACCACGTCGCCCGCATACGCCAAGCGCAACGGACGAGGTTCTTCTTTCAGGCGCGTCACGGCGATTCTGCCGATTTGCGGCGTCATATCGGCGCGCACCCCCATGATTTTTCCCGAAACGGGATCGGTCACGCGGAACGTCTGATTCGACAGATTGCCGCATTTCGCGCCGGCAAGCGTTTCTTCGAACTCCAACAACGGCGGACAAACCCGATCGTATCCGCAACTTTGAAACACGCCGACGACCGTTTCGACGGCTTTTTCCCGACAAAACGCGTCGGGGGGCAGGACATCGGTCATACCGACGGGCAACAGCCCGCATTTTTCGGATTTTTTCATTTCAGAATCAATTCCGCCAACTGATAATCTCTGTTACCGTTTTACCTTGAATCATCGCCGAATAAAACAAAAAAAAGCATTTTCGCCTTTCGACTTTTCAAACGCCGTAGCGTTCGCGCAAAGCGTCCTTGAACGCGCGAGCCGACAGTTCCGTCCCCGTCGCGCGGCGGATCCATTCGTCAAAAACGAACTTTGACCCCGAAGCGTGAACGTTGTTGTTCAGCCACGTTTTCAGTGCGGAAAAGTCGCCCTTGCCCAACCGTTCGTCCAAATCGGGAACGGCTGCGCGCGCGGCGGCGAAAAACTGCGCGGCGGCGACCGCCCCGACGGTATAATCGGGAAAATAGCCGAAACTGCCCGCCGCCCAATGAATGTCCTGCAAACACCCTTCGGCGTCCGTTTTCGGAACGACGCCCAGATATTCCCGCATTTTGACGTTCCATGCCTCGGGTAGATCGTCAACGTCCAAAGCGCCGCCGATCAAATCCTTTTCCAGTTCATAGCGCACGATAACATGCAAAGGATATGTGACGCCGTCGGCGTCGATTCGAATCAACGACGGTTCAACGCGGCGCGACATTTTTTTCAAACGGTCGAAAGAACATTCGTCCGTATGGTAAAATCGCGTCATTTTTTCCGACAGCCATCGCAGAAAGGCGTCGTTTTGCAAAACGAACCCCTCCATCAAAAGCGACTGGCTTTCATGCGCCGCCATGCCGAGCGCCTTTCCGACGGGCTGCGACATGTATTCGCGGGGCAACCCCTGTTCGTACAAAGCGTGTCCCGTTTCATGCATAACCGCCGCGACCGTGCGCAACGGATTGTTTTCGCTCAATCGTCCGACGACGCGCATATCGTCGCGCCCGCAACTGGTCTGAAAGGCGGAATCCCGCATGTCCAGCCGCCCGCGGTCAAAGTCGAATCCCATCGCCCGCATCAATTCCCCGCAAAACGCCGTCTGTTTTTCGACCGGATAGGAATCCCCGAACGGTTCGGGGGCTTTTTTCTGGCGCAGACGGACATTTTCGATGAAATCGGGCAAAAAACCTTTCAATTCGGCGAACAAGACGTCCAGTTTGGCGACGTTCATACCGGGCTGGAACATTTCCAGCAAAGCGTCGTAAGGCGCGGCTTTTGTCCGTTCGCCGATACAAACGGCGGTTTCGCGCGCAATGGCGACCAGCTCTTTCAGACACGGGGCGAACGTTTTGAAATCGTTTTCGGCTTTGGCTTTCGTCCAAACGCTTTGTCCGCGATTGGACGCGACGGCGGAACGGGCGACCAGATCGTCGGGCAACGCGCTTTCCAATTCCCGTTCGCGTTTGGCTTCGCGGACGTTCGCGCGCCGCCAATCGTCCAAATCGTTGTTTTTTTCCAGCCGTTCAAACAAAACGTCCCAATCGTCGCGCGTTAAAATTTCGTGACGAAGCCGCGACAGCATCGCCATTTGTTCCCCCTGATCCTCCGTCGCGGCGGAAGGGGCGCAGACTCGGGCGTCCCACCCGATCAAAGCGCAAACGCCGTCCAGTTTCGAAATTTCGGCGAACCGTTGTTCCAGTTCGGCGTAATCGTTGTTTTTCATAGCGGATCCTCTTGCAGTTTCAGGCGGATTTCGTCCAGCGTGAAACGCTGGTTCTTCAATTCGTTCACCCGTTTTATCCGCGGCAGGATTTCCGACGAATAAAGCGTGTAGTCAGCCGACGTTTTTCCCGCCGTTTCCAACAACCCCAACCCCGTCCAATAGCGCAGGGTGGACACGCGTTCGCCCGATTCTTTCGCCAGCTGACCGATACGCATATAGTAGGGATCGCGATCGACTTCCGCGTAATCGTGCCGTTGCGCCGCGCGAATATACATTTCCAACGTCCGGTGCACGGTGCGGCAAATCAGCCGGTCGTACCCCGCGCGGTCGTTTTTGAAAATCGCGTTTTCCAGCGTCGTCCAGTATTCTTTTTTCTCGCGTCTGGAAAACAGCGCGGGCGGATAGCCGTGCCGCATTAAAATCAGATTCATCATGCACCGCGCCGTACAGCCGTTTCCGATTGCGAACGGCAGAATCGACATCAGGCGCAAATGCGCCTCCGCCGCCAGCGCGACGGGGTGCAGCGTGTGCGCGGTGAACAGCCACATGCCCACCTCGTTCATTTTACGCTGAACGGTCACGGAATCGGGCATTTCGTGCGTTCCGACGGGAAAGACGCGCTTTATTCCGCGGTACATGCCGCCGTTTTTGTCGTCCAGATTGCGCGCGACGACGCGGTGAATGTTTTTCACATCGTTGTCGTCGATCTGACGGTTGATGCGCGACGCCGTTTCCGAAATCATTTCAAAGGCTTTTGCCGCATTCAAAACTTTGATGTGTTCGGTCAGGGAATGCTTGTCGACCGTTTCGTCGCCATACAGGACGCGCGCCGTTTCCTTGCGCGTGAATGTCGCGCCGTCCAGACAGCAACTGACGTAAGTGCTTTCCAGTTCGACTTTTTTACGCAGTTCCTCTTTGATGTCGTCCGTCAGCTTCGGCAGTTTGTCCAGTTCGGCTTTGACGGGAGTCAATTCTTCGTATGTCATGGCGTTTCTTCCTTCACATTTCTTCGTCGGGACGCAGCTCGATCGGCACGAAAGGCGTTTCCACCGCCCCCGTGTACAGCTGACGCGGACGGGTCAGGCGCGGCGCGCCCTCGTTTCCCTCGCGCCAATGGGCGATCCACCCCGGTATTCTGCCGATGGCGAACATCACCGTGTACATGTTCAGCGGAATCCGCAACGCCCGCAAAATCATGCCCGAATAAAAATCGACGTTCGGATACAAATGGCGTTCTTTGAAATAATCGTCGTTCAGCGCGGCGTTTTCCAGTTTCAGCGCGATATCGATCAAGGGATCGTTTTCGATGCGTTCGCTGCCGATCAAATCAAACACCGCCTTTTTTAAAATTTTGGCGCGCGGATCGAACGTTTTATAAACGCGGTGTCCGAATCCCATCAGACGCGTCCGCTTTTGCTTGACGCGTTCGATAAAGTCTTCAACGCTTTCATCGCCTTTTGCCAATCGGGACAACATTTCGAACACGGCGACATTCGCCCCGCCGTGCAACTTCCCCCACAAGGCGCAAATTCCGGACGCGACCGACGAAAACAGGTTTGTTTCAGCCGACCCGACGATTCGCACCGTCGACGTGGAGCAATTTTGTTCATGATCGGCGTGCAACGTCAGAAACAGGTTCAGCGCCCTGACGGCTTCGGGCGTCGGCTGATGCGGCTTGTGCGGAATGGAAAACATCATATGCAGGAAATTGTCGCAGTAGCTGCGCGCGGGGTCGGGATAGACGAACGGCAAGCCCATCGCCTTGCGGTACGAAAAGGCGGCAATCGTTCGCACTTTGGAAATAATGGCGGCGACGGCGTTTCGCATGGCTTCCTCGTCCGCCGTTTCCATGATTTCGGGGGAATAGCAAATCAGCGAATTGACGACCGCCGACAAAATCGACATCGGCTGTCCGTTCGGCGGGAAAGCGTCGAAGTGATGCAGCAGTCCTTCGTGCAGCAATTCGTTGTTCGTCAAACGGGCACTGAACGCCTTCATTTCCGCTTTGGTCGGCAAACGTCCGTAAATCAGCAGCCATGCCGTTTCGACGAACGTCATTTTTTCCGCGACGGTTTCAATCGGGATTCCCCGATAGCGCAAGATTCCCCTTTCCCCGTTCACATAGGTGATTTTACTGGCGCAGGACGCGGTGTTGCCCAATCCGGGATCGAACGTCGTCAACCCCGTTTTCGCGCGCAATTCCGTAATGTCGACGCACATTTCACCCGTAGCGGAACACAACACCGGCAGTTCGACCGTTCCGCCGCCGTATTCCAGCCTGACCGTTTTTTCCGTCATCTGATTTCCTTCATCGTTTGTTTCAGCAGACGCTTTTGAACTTCGGATTCCTCTTTTAACCCCAAAAGGGTTAACAATTCCACCCTCACCGCCTTGACAAACGATTCCGTGTCAGTTCCCGTTTTTTCAACCGTTTTCAGCTTTTCGACCAAATCGGGCGTGGCGCAGCCCCGTTTTAAAACGGCGACGTAAGCGTCGTGCAGTCCTTTGGCATACGCGTTCAGAAGCCGATTGTCCGATTCGATTCGGGCGGCTTCGGCAAAGCCGATCGCCAACCCTTCGATAATCGGAATCGGATTGTATCGCCAGAATCCCTCTTTGCGCGCCAAATTCGCCAGATCCGGCGCCGTTCCCGCGCCGCCCATTTCAGCCCAGACCCGCCCGTCAGCCAACAAGATCACGGAATTGATCGACGCGATGCTGGTTCCCAAATCCATGGCGTCGGAAACGATATCGCCCCACAGGTTGTCGTAAGCATAGCACGTCCTCCCCGGCATCGGCGCGGTGAACATCATCACCGCCGCGGCGTCGGGCTTCATGATCAGGAAATCGTCGCCTTCAACCTTTTTCAAACGCCACGCCTCGTCGCGAACGGCTTGGACGACGGGAACGTCGTATAGATCCGATTCGTCGAAAGCGAACACGACGCGGTCGTAATTTTTCGACGCGGCTTGACGGAACACTTGTTTGACATAGCAATCGGCGTCGGCGCGGTCATAGTGCATTTCTTCGAACATATCGCCGGCTTTAACGGGAATGCGGACTTCGCGCGCGCCGATATACAGCCTGTATTCGCCGTCCTCTTTCACGACTTGGTTCAGCCCGCCGTATTCGCTTTTTCCCGCCGAAAAGCGGCAGACCGAAAATTCGCCCAGCGGCTTTTTCACCCCGCAGGCGTAAGCGGCGTTTAAAACGGCGGCGATTTTCGGACCATAGGACGGATCGGGCGCCAGAACCGTCGTGTTTTTCGCGACGGGGTGCGACAGCATGCGCGCAAACGCCGCGTCGACGATATCGCCTTGATTGCCCTCCAACCGTTCCAAACCGTGCTTTTCGCGCCGATCGTTATAGATTTTTTTCTTTTCGCCGTCCAGTTCGGGACGCACGGTGTATTTCGACATAAAGACGATATCGTCGCCTTTTTCAATCGCGCGGTCGCACAGTTCGACGACATCGGCGCGGCGCGTGACCTTGACATAGACGGCGGATCCCTTGGACAGACGTTCCGCCGCGCGCACGGTTTTGCGGTTGAAATCGACCCGCACGTCGCAATCGTTTTCCAAATTGAAAAAAAGTCCGTCTTTGGCGCGTCCGCCCGCCAAATACATCACGTCAACCTTGCCCGCGTTTTTAAAATCGGGCGGGAACGTTTGCAACAACTCCGCGACGCCAGGGTTTTCATAGCGTTCCAGATTGCCTTTGACCAGCCAATGCCCGCGCAGATAGCCGTTCGGCGTTCCCGTCACCAGCTTGCTCAAATCCTCCGGCTTTCGGTCGTCGCCCAACAAAGCCAGCGTTTCCAGCGTTTGTTCGCGCGTCGGCGTGATTCCCGGACCTTTGACCAAAACGGCTTTTTTGTCGCCGCCCGCCATTTCGACGGTTTCGCGTATCACTTCGCCGTCCGTTTGAATGCGTCCTTTCAAGCTCCAATCATGTTCGCGCACCCGCTTTTCGCCGATAAAGGCGGTAAAAGGCGCGATCAATTCGCGTTTGACGATTTCATACGCCGCCCCCGCGGATTCTTCGGGCAAAGCCACATCGACATGGGATTCAATCATTTTCGTTCACCGTTTTGAAATAATCGTCCGCCGTCGGGAAAGCGCCGTTCAGAACGGCGACCGCCTCCAACTGCGCGGACACCAGCCAGACGGACGCCGCGTCCCCCATGCGTCCCTTGAAATTTCGGGTTGAAGTCGTCAGCACGTTTTTTTCGCCTTTGACTCGTTCCTGATTGCCCATACACAACGAACAGCCGGAGATTTCAACGCGCGCGCCGCGGTTTTCCAACGCCCGCAAAATCTGCGCGCGTTCCAGATCGCGTTCAATCAAACGGGTCGGCGCGGCGATCCACACTTCGACGGGGAATTTGTCAACGCCCCGTGTCAAACGTTCAAACGCCGCAAAGTCCTTTTCCCCCGACATACATGATCCGAGAAAAGCGAATTGCGCGGGCGTTCCGGCGATTTCGTCCAGCGGTTTGACGTTGTCGGGCGTATGCGGACACGCGATGTAGGGTTGATCGATTTCGCCCAAATCGATTTCCAAAACGGCGGCGTAGACCGCGCCCGCGTCAGCCGCGACGGCTTCGGGCTTTTTGATCCAAGCCCGCAAAGCCCGCGCCCTGTCCGCTAACACGCCGTTATTGTCATATCCGCGTTCAATCATCTTTTCGACAATCGGCAGGGAACGGGATTCCAGATGCGCGGCAACCGATTCGGGACTTTGTTCGAAATACGCCGCCGCCGCCGACCGTTCCGCGGAGGCGTTCGTCATTTTGAACACGTCGATCATGTCGAACGGCTCGCCGATTCTGCGAAATTCGATCATCGTCCCTTCGAAAACGTTTTTGCCGAAGATCTTTCGCGCCTTGTACGGAAGGTAGTTCACCAAATCGCGCACGGTAATTCCGCGTTTGAAATTTCCTTTCAGCACGACCAGAACGCTGTCGGGAACGGTTATTTCCGTCACGCCCGTCGCGGCGGCTTCGGCGACGCCGCCCGATCCCAGCGGGAAACTCAGCGCCGTCGGAACGCGGGTATGGGAATCCCCGCCGACGACGATCGTGTTCGGGACGACCAGTTCGTTCAGCCATGAATGAATGATGCCGTCCCCCATGTTCAGCGCGACGCCGCCGATTGATTTCACGAAATCGATCAAAGCCTTGTTCGCGCCGACGACGGCGGGCGTTCTGAACCCCAGCGCGGCGTTATGGCATTGCGACTGCAAAAACAAAGGAACCGAAAGCTTCATCGCCGCCAAAGTCCCCTGCAATTCCTGAACGGTCATGCCGCCCGTCGTATCCTGCGACGCCGCCGTGTCCACCCGCGCGTAGACCGTCTGCCCCGCGCCGACGCTTTTTAATCCGGCGGCTTCGGCTATAACTTTTTGCGCCGCCGTCATCGGTCGGACGACGTCCGGCGTTTGTTCTTCGTCATACGGCGGTTTGAAGCTTTCGCCCAGAATTTCAGCCGCGTTCGCCGTCAATATCCGTCCCATGCGGAACATCGTCGCCCCGCCCGCGCGCAAATAATCCAGTTCGCGCGCGTTCAAAGGTTTGAACGTCGAAACGATTTCGCCCGCGTCGTTCAGAATTTCGCCCGTCCGCCATACCGCGCGCACGATGTCGCCCGTTTTCAAAACGTCCGTGTCCGTTCTGACGATAATCGATCCCATATCCTGCGCCGTTTTGGCGAAAATGGGACCCAGCACGCGCCCCGCGAAAATCACCGCGCGCGTTTTTTTATCGGGCTGAAAAAGCGTGTCGTCGTTTTCAATGCCGATGTTCCATTCGACATTGTTCATTCCCGATTTGCGCGAAGAACTGGTGCCGATTTTATCCGCCGCCAGCGCGACGGGAATGTCGGGAAAACGCGACTTCAAGGCGTTCAGCTCCGCCAGCGTTTCGGCGTTCATAAAATAATGCTTGCCGTGGAAAGGAACGTCCGTGCGCGTATGCCCGCCCTTTGAATGGGACAGGAAATCGGTCGACGCTTCGATATCGTCGGGGATTTTAAACACGACCAGACGCGTTTCGTTTTCCGGCGGTTTCCGCGCGGAAAACCAATCGGCGCGCGCCCAGCTTTGCAACAGCGCTTTCGCATGCGGATTGCCCGCGTCGTACAGATCGGCGACGTTCCGAATAGCCTGATGAATCAGCACCAGCCGCGACAAAGCCCGAACGGCGGCGGGCGCCGTTTTATCGTTTTCCAACAATGAAATCAAAGCGGGGACGTTCCAGCCGCCTTTCATGCGCCCCAAATGTTCGACGGCGGCGGCGGGGGAAAAACCGTCAACCGTCGCGTTTCCGCAGGCGATCCTTTTCAGAAATCCGGCTTTGACGCGCGCCGCGTCCCCCGTCCCCGACGGCACCCGGTTCAACAGCAAATCCAGCGCTTCCGCCGTCCGTTTTCCGCTTTCCACCAAAGAAACGGTCTTGGCGGCAATCCGTCCCGCTTTCGGGACAAAACGCCGTCTTCGGGGTGTTTGGGATCAAATTCGCGCGCTACGTCGTACGCCGCGTAAAAAGATTGAAGGATTTCTTCGGCGTTCATCGTTTTTCCTTTAAATTTTTATTCTAAGGGACGATCAGCCCGTACAATTCGGGTTTGGACATTTGCAACAGACGCAACGTCCCGCCGTCGTCCTTTTCGAACGTCACGCAGACGTCGCCGACGCGGTGATCCGTCCCCAGCCGTTTGGAACGCGCCGAACGGGTAAAGGACACTTTCGCGCCGTACACGCCCGTTTCCCCGTCAATGACGGTTCGCGCGACGGACGTGCTGTAATCGACGGCGGCGAACCCCGCGAAATCGTTTTCAACCGCGATTTTCAATTCATCGCGTTCACCGTTGTAGTTTTTGGAAACGAATTCCATAAACGCCGCGATATCCTTGTCGCGATAGGCTTGATTCATCAAATCAAGCGTCCGCCCGACCTCCTCGGACGGATCGACGACGGCGCAGGCGGCGACCAACAGCGCGAACATCGGCGCGAAAAATTTTTTCATGCGGCAATCCTTTCGGCTTTACGGAGAGTCGGGAGTTCTTTGCGCCTGCGCGAACTTGTGCGCCGCGTGGAACACCGACCGCGTAAAAACCGTCGTTTTCGACCGCGCGCGCGCCTGTTTCGAACGGGGATAAGTGTAGCGAATGCGGATAAAGCTCATCAATTCTTTATTCGCGCCCAAAACGATCAGGGATTGCTTTTCCTCGTCGTTTTGCGTCGTGAAACGGACATCGGCTTCCAGCACCTGATAATTGACGCCGCCCCAGCGAAACGTTCTGGCTTTCGGCGTTTCAATTTTGACATCGGCGTACAGCCCCGAATCCTTTAACGCCTGTATTTCCTGCAAATGCTTTTCCATCAGCGCCTCGACGACGGGGGCAGCCTCCTCGTCAGCGCCGAAATTCCTGTTGTTGTACACGAAAACCGTCGCGACGAAACCGTTTTCGGCGTCGTCTTCCCGATAAACGCGGACAAAGCCCGCCCCGCGCTGATTCTGTTCGCGGTCGGCGACGGGTTCCGTCGATTTCAGTCCCGCGATTTCGTCGGGTAAAGCCCGCGTCGCCGCGCGTTCGACTTCAACCACCTGCGCCTGCACCCTGTCGACCAAAGACGGCTTGGCTTCAACCGTCCGCGCCGTTTCATCAACCGCGACCGCCGCGCAGGAGGACAGCAAAACGGTCACGCACAGAAATTTCAAAGCTTTGTTCATCGGTATCCCTTTCTGATTTCCGTTCGCGCCATTTTATCAAAAGCCGCGTGAAAATCAAAACCATATCTTTTATTCTTTCGATTTCGCGCGCGCGACGGTTAAAACGGGCAAACGGTCGTAATCGGCGGAATTGAAAAACGATTTCGGCAAAAAGACGCTTTGTCCGACGCGACCGGGGGAAACGGCGGCGACCTCCGCCCCCGTCAGTCCGTCAATCACGCGCGGCACGGCGACATCGACCGTCCCGTTCCCGTCGGGCGGCAAAAACGATAAAACGTCCCCTTTTTCGATTTTTCCGTAAATCACGACCTCCGCCCCGTCGCCGTTTTTACCGCGGACAACGCCCGCGTTGCGCCAGTCGGACAGACTGCGGGTCGTTTCGTAATTCTGCGCGGACGCGTCGGGAACGCCGTCGAAAAATCCCGTCGTGTAGCCGCGGTTCTGCAACGTGTCCAATTCCGCCTGATACGGTTCGAACCGCCAGCCGTCGGGATCGTCGAACCAGTCGTCGATCGCCTTGCGGTAAGCGCGCGCGGTTTGCGCGACGTAATAGGGCGTTTTGTTGCGCCCTTCGATTTTCAGCAGATCGATCCCCGCGCGCAAAATCGAATCCAGCTTCGGCATCAGGCACAGGTCTTTGGAATTAAGGATATACGTCCCGCGATCGTCTTCGACCACCGGCAGAAATTCGTTCGGGCGTTGCTCCTCTTGCAAAAACAGACGGTATTTCCATCGGCAGGAATGGGCGCACGCGCCGCGGTTCGCGCTGCGTCCCGTCATAAAGGCGGATAAAAGACAGCGCCCCGAATAGCTCATGCACATTGCGCCGTGAACGAACATTTCGATTTTCAAATCGGGCAGACGGCGTTTGATTTCACAAATGTCGGCGAAAGGCGTTTCGCGCGACAGAACGCAGACTTTCGCGCCCAGATCCCGCCAGAATTGCGCCGTCAGCCACGATCCGACATTGGCTTGGGTCGAAACGTGCAGAGGCGTTTCGGACGCGTGTTCGCGCATGAACATAAACACGCCGGGATCGGACACGATCAGCCCGTCGGGACGCAGACGGTTCACCGTTTCGGCAAAAGATTCCAAATCGCCGACATCGCCGTTTTTTGAAAACAGATTCAGCGTCAGGTAAATTTTTTTGCCGGCGTCGTGCGCGCGCGTCAAAGCGGTTTCCAACATATCGACCGTAAAATTTTGATTGGCGCGCAAAGACAGGGACGGCAGTCCCGCATACACGGCGTCCGCCCCGTATAAAAAAGCGGTGTCCATCGCTTCGGGCGATCCGGCGGGCAGCAGCAATTCGGGCTTTTTCATTTTCCCCTCACTTCACAATCACGATTCGGGCGGAAGCGGCGCGTTCGCCGCCGTCCCGATAAACAATTTTCGCGCTTACCGTATGTCTTCCTTTGACGGGACGCCACAAAAAAGTTTTTTGCGCCGTATCGGCGATTTGCACGCCATCGACAAACCAGAAAACACGCGCGCCGTCGGGCAGTTCCGACACGGAAAACGGATACGCCTGCCATTCTGCGGGAACGCGCGGATCAATCGCCAGCGTCACGCCGTTTTCGGGAGAAAGAACGACGGGATCGGCTTTGTTTTCGGCATAAGTTTCGGCGACATCGGGATCGAAATATTCCGTTCTGCCGTCAATGGTGCGCGCGACAAGTCCGTCCGCCGGTTTCAGCCCGCCCGAATTTTTGATTTTATTCAATTCGGTGAACACTGACCGCAACAGCAATCCCGCGCCAGACGCCCCCGTCACGTCGACCATCGGCGAATAATCCAGATTACCGATCCAGACGCCCGCGACGAAATCGGCGTTGTAGCCCATCGCCCACGCGTCCCTATAATCGGTCGACGTTCCCGTCTTGACAGCCGTTTGAACGGGAAAGTTTAAAACGCTGTCCCTGCCGAATTCGAATTCTCTGGCGAACGGATCGGACAGAATGTCACCGATCAGCGTCGCCGCCGTTTCGGGCAGGACGCGCCTGTCGGCTTCCACGGTTTGCCCTTTGTACGCGCGCAAAGGCTTCAGCACGCCGCCGTTCGCCAGCATCAGATAGGCGCGGGTCAGTTCGAACGGCGTCACTTCCGCGTTGCCCAGCGCCAATCCTTCGCGATAATAGGCGGCGTCGCGGTTGAAATGCGCGAATCCCAAATCCAGCAAAAACCGGAAATACGTTTCCACCCCGACGAATTCGATCGTTTTCAGCGCCGGAATGTTCAGCGAATTGCCCAAAGCTTGCCGCACCGTCACGGCGCCGTAATGCGTACGGCTGTAATTTTTAAAATGATGCACGCCTTGTCCGACCGCGCGGGCAAAAGGCGCGTCCGTGATTTTCGTTGACGCGCGCAAGCCCTTTGTCAATGCCAAAGCATACAGCAGCGGCTTTTGCGCGGACGCGGGCTGGCGCGGCGTCAAAACGGCGTTGACCGCGGACGCGGAACCGTTGCTTTCGACAACCCAGACCAGAATTTCCCCCGTTTTTCGATCGGCGACCAGAACGGCGGCGTTGTTGACGATCCGGCGTGCCAAAGATTTAAGCCGCCTGCGGGTCAGATCGGCGACTTTTTTTTGCAGCCACGCGTCCAGCGTCGTGTCGACCGCCCCGCCATTCGCCCCGGCGTCGCGCAGATAGCGCAAAAAATGCGGCGCCTCGACCGTCAATTCGGGCGGCGTCGGATTCAAAGTTTCGCCCAACCCCGACTTTAACTGTTCGGGCGTAATGATTCCGGCGTTCGCGAACGCTTTCAGCCGCCGGTCGATCAATCCGGCGATATTCGCGGTCTTGCGGTACGGATCGAACGACGACGGCGCGCGCACCAAAACGACCAAAGCCGCCATTTCCCGAACGCTCAGCCTGTCGGGGGTCTTGGCGAAGTAATGCCGCGCCGCCTGTTTGATCCCCCTGCGGTTCGCGGCGTAGGGAACCTGATTCAAATAAAATTCCAGAATGTCGTTTTTTGAAAAACGCCGTTCCAGCCGCGCGGCGTCGATCCCTTCGACGATTTTCGAAAACAGCGTCCGTTTGCGGGGCGCGATCATGCGCGCGACCTGCTCCGTCAGCGTGCTGGCGCCGCGAACGATCCCGCCCGCCCTGACATTTTGCCAAACCGCCGCGATCCGCGCCGCCCAGTCGACGCCCCCGTGACGGTAAAAATTTTTGTCTTCGGAAAAAATGAACATCTTGACCAACAGCGGCGGCATATCGTGCAAAGCCATGGCGTCGCGCGCGTTCCAATAGCTTTGATAAGTCGTGTTCAGCGGCTCGCCCGACCTGTCCAAAAACTGCGTTTTGTCCGACCGCGCCGTCAAAACGGAAAAAGAATCGGGCAAATCCGCACATGTCGCCCATACCGAAACAGCGGCAACCAGCAAAACGCCGACCGCCGCCGTCATAACGATTTTCGCTTTATTCGGCGACTTTGACACGATCCGCCGCCGTCAATCCGAACACATCGGGGGTGTACATCGCCTCGACCTTCGCGGGGAAAGCGGTGAAAACGCCGCCCGAAACAACCTGCGCGGCATAGGAAACCGTGTGCGTTCCCGCAGGCAGCTCATCGGCGTAAAATCCGACAGCCGCGCGTCCCGTGTCCTTGAAATAAAACGCGCCGTTGTCCTGTTCCGCCGTTCCCGCCGTCGCCAGCGACGAGTCGATCGGTTCGAACGCCCCCGCGACCGGATCGCGCAAAGCCACCATCGGCAAAGAAACGGGCGTCGTCACGGTTAATTCCACCTTGACCCGATCGCCGCGTTTCAAAACCGTCGCATCGTCGAACGGAACGAACCCGCCGCCGTTTTCAACGAAATAGCGGCGTTCAATCCGCAATCCGGCATTCACGCCCCGCGACGGATCGGACGGGTAGGACAGAATCGTTTGATAGTAATACCGCCCTTTGCCGTCGGCGGAAATTTCCAGCTTCGCGGTTTTTCCGGCGTTTGCAGCCTTCAGGACGGCATCGCCCGAAACGGACGGATCCGCGGTCGATTTAAAATCGGCGCTTAAAACGTCGTCGCCGTCAAATTCGGCTTCAAGACTCAGATCAACGTCCGTTTTCGTTTTTTCGGCGTAGTCCGACAGCGCCGTCAGACAAAACGCGTTCGCCTGCGTGTTCGTCCACGTTCCGTTCGCGCCGCGCAGGGAATACGCCCCGCGCATCAGCCTTTCAGCCGTTTTTTCGTCATCAAAGGCGTTAATCGCGGCGCATGTCGATTTGGCGGAGGACGCCAGCGTCGCGGCGTTCGGGGCGTCTTTAAACACCATTGTTCCAGACGTCTGAAAAGACGCGTTGACCAGATCGTCGACCAGATCGTCCGTCAACCGCAGCCGCAGATACAAAGCTTTGTCGAACGCGGTCATTTGCGGCAGGCTTTCGTCGAACACGGCGATGTCGGCGTCGGAAACGAGCCCCCGTTTTTTCAGATAATCTGCGGACAGCAGGCGCGCCGTCAGCATTTCGGCGGAATCAAACGCGCGATCCGTTCGTTTGAAAAATCCCGTCAGATAGTCCGCCAGTTTTGCCTGAACGTTCACATTGACCGCGTATCCCGCCCGCGTCAGGAAATCAAACGCGAAAGCCGTGTACGCCGTCAAATACGGGGACACGCGCGCGTTGTCGGCGACAAAGTACGCCATGCCGCCGTTTTCAGCCTGATAAGCGGACGCCTGTTTCAAAACGTCGCGAACGAAAGCGTCAGCGTCCGCCCACAATTCCTCGGACGACACGGCGGTTTTGTTTTTGACGTACACGGCGGCGGCAAGCGCGCGGGACAGCTTTTGTTCCCAACACGGGTGCGGATAGTCCCGCATCGCCCGAACCGTCGGCGCCAACCCGTTCAAAACGCCCGCCGAAACGGACACGGACAATCTGCCGCCGTAGCTTTTGACGGCGTCGGGGACGGCAACGGGAATTTCCGCGCCTTCACCGTTCGAACTGCCGTATTCAGCCGCCGTCCGCATTTCCGTCATCGCCAAAACGGGCAGTTTCAGCCGCAAAGCGTCTGCGCCCGCCCCGCCTTCGGCTTTAAACGTCAAGGCGATTTCACCTTTGCCGTCCGACGGATTCAGCTTCGCCGTCACGAAATCAAAGAAGACGGCTTTGCGTTCATAGGGCGCCAAAGCGACGCGGCGCGTCGAAACGACATCTTTTTCAACCGCGCCCGACGCCCGCATCGACACGACGGCGTCAACGGTTCCGGGCGTTCTGTTCAAAACGGACGCGCCCGCCGAAAAATCGTCGCCCGACCGCACGTTGTTCGGCGTCAAAGCCCTGACTGCCAGCGGCAGGGAAACCGTAACGCGCGCCTGCGCCATACCGGCGAACCGTTCCGGCGTTACGGCGGCGGCGATCACCCGCCACCCCGTCAAATTGTCGGGCAGCTTCATTTCAAACGATCCCTCGCCGTTCTTGTCCAATTTCAGCGACGGATTGAAATAGGCGACGTATTTGAACACGTCCCGCACAGCGAAATCCGATCCGCCGTCGCCGCCCTGATTCGCGCCTTTTTTTTCGATTTTTTGACGTCCGATCAACTGTTCGACCAAACTGTACGTCCTGACGTCCAAATCCCCCAGTTTGTTCAATCCGGCATAGGGATCGAAAGCTTTTTCACCGTCGGGCAACAGGGACAAAACCGATTCGTCCAAAACGACGACGGCGGCTTCAACCGGCTGTTTTTGATCCGGCAACTTTGCCGACAAACGGACTTTCATCACGTCTGACGGACGATATTCCGCCCTTTCGGGACTGACATCGATTTTGATTTTCATGTCGGGATCGACGACGGGGATTTTCAAATATCCCGTCCATTGGGCGGGCTTGCCCAAATCGACATCGCCTTTGACCGGTCGATCGACGCGCGGAGAAAACGCCGCGACGGAAACGTACACGCCGGGGAAATATCCCGCCTTCACGGGAATTTCGATTTTTTCAAGCGACTTATCCAATGTCCGAACAAAAGATTCCGCCACGCCGTAGCGTTCGACCGTCACCAGAGCGATCGCCCCCGCGGCGGGATTTTCGACCGTCAGGGAAATCGTGTCCCCGACGGCGTATTCCTTTTTGTCGGGAACGATTTTCAGTCTGTTTTCCGCGCCCGTCCACGGAACGAAATCCGCCCCCTGAACATAAAAGGACAACCGCGACGCCACGCCGCCGTCAACGGAAGCCGTCGCTTTGTACAGTCCGCTTTTATCGGGGGTGAAGACGCACGTTTGCGGAATCGTCGCGCTCATTCCCATGCATTCGCCGACTTGTTCGTCAACGGAAACATATTTCGACAAATACGCGCTGCCCGCCGATTTTTCGCGGATCAGCTTGTTTTGACGATGGGTAAAAACGACCTTGACGGGAACGCCCGCGACCTTTTTTCTGGCGGGATTGACAACGACGTATTCGACGGAAGCGGGACTGCCCGCCTTGGGTTCGCCTTTGCCTTGCCGCAAACCGACCAGCCTGTCGGTCGAAAAATATTCCGCCGTCGCAAAAGACGAATAGGATCGTCCCGAATCGTCATACACCTTTGTTTCAAAACGGATTTTTCCATACGGTTTTTCCGATCGCGGCAGAATGCGCGTTTCCAGCAGTTCCCCCCGATTGTCCGCGACGCCGCGCGCGTCGAACAGCGTTTCGGGAGCATAGTCCTTTTCCGCCATTTCGGGATCGAACGAAAAAGCGTTTTCCCCTTCGCCGAAACCGAACGGAACGTAATTCAAAACGGCGGTTTGACGCATATCCGCCCCGGCGAACGGACCGCCCGAAAACAGTTCCGCGCGCGAACGCACGGCGACCTTTGATTTCGCCTTGAAAACCTTTCCGTTCACTTCGGTCGCGGATTTGAACGCGGCGGGTGTGAAATCCGACACCAGAAAACGCATCGGATAAAGCGTCGCGGCGCCGCGTTTCAGCGTCACGTCATACCACCCCGAAACGGCGTTCGCGGGCAAGGCGAACGTTCCTTCCATCGCGCCGAACGCCGACAGGGACACTCCCTTGCGTTTGAAAACGATTGCCCCCGCCGAATCCGAAACGGTCAAATCATACCCCGTCGCGGGAGCCTTGCCCAGATTTTGCCCGTCAACCTCGCGAACATAGATTTTATAGCCGACCTCGTCCCCCGGACGGTAGACGCCCTGCGGCGTAAAACCGAAAGCGCGCCGATACGTCTGCGGTTCCGGGAAATAGACGCTCGACACGTTCCAATCGCTCAGCGCGCCGGCGGACAGCGAAAATTGGCTTTGCAACGGCAAAACGGCGACCTGTTCCCCCTTGGCGACGGAAACGAACAGCGACGGCTTGGCGTTGTTCCATTGATTCAGCTTCTCTGCCGCGGGGTCGAACGCATCGTATCCCGCCAGTTCGGCGCGCCCCGTCCGGTCTGTTTTCGCGTTCGCCGAAACGGTTTTGCGCGAAGGATTGTCCAAAGGCGCGGCGAACAGTTCGACTTTCGCGCCCGAAACGGGTTTGCCCGTCTTGAAATCAACCGCCCAGACCAGAGAACTTTTCCACCCGATTTTAGCAACGATCTGCCACGGCGACACCGAAGCGGCGAACAGCTCCTGCCAATCGCCGTTTTTCTCAAATGTTATGCAAAGATAGCCAAATTCAG
>OQVS01001183.1_pt1 | contig 17991 bp, 12 predicted proteins | sample 1691601 | NCBI WGS metagenome assembly OQVS01 (sample SAMN03418268, study PRJEB22391) | human gut metagenome | biome: human-gut; feature: organic feature; material: feces | host: Homo sapiens | place: Tanzania | collected 2013-01
AGCATAAATTGAAAATAATGGTCAAAACATTTGGATATTAACATAGAAAGCGATTTGGGACAAATGCCCAGGTACAGCGATTGCTTACTTTTTCTTCTGCAATACAATCACCGTATTGCCGCTGTTGTCGTTCAGCGTAAGCTTGCCGGTAGAGGGGATGCTGAACTTATGCGACTTCTTCAGTGCATCAAGCACCCTGCGCTCCGTCTCCATATCAGCGCAGAGCATCATCGTGGTGCCGGTGTTGCTGAAGTCGATTGTGCCCTTCTTTGCGTTAGCATTGAGCGAACCGGTGAGCGAATTGCAGCCCGTGTTGCCGTAGAGGTTGTGCTTCTTGGCATCAAAGCCGAGGAAAGGAGCAGTCTCGCAGTCGGCGGCATTGATTTTCTTGCCTTCCACCTCGATGATGTCCCATTCGCCGTTGAGCGACGACAAGTCGCTTACTGACTTCTGTGAACCGCACGCCGCCATTACAAATGCTGCCGCAGCAGCCATAAATACATTTTTCTTCATAATAATCTTTTTTCTTTTTCCAATTTGTTGTTAATAAATCAATCCTAAATCAATTATTCATTCTTTCTTTATCTTGTCGGAACTCTCGCGAATCTTCAGTTTCATCGGCACCACCTCTTTATATATCTTGGTGTCGCCACCGATGGTGCGCATCAGCAGCTCGCACGCCACGGCACCCGTCTTGTGCGACTGGTCTTCGATAGACGAAAGCTTGGGGGTGACGAAAGCCGAGGCATCGGTGTCGGTGAATCCTATTATCGCCACATCCTCCGGGATGCGCAGTCCGAGCGACTTGATGGCATCGAACGCGGCGTAGGTGATGATGTCGTTGAACGCCAGTATGGCATCGGGACGGTTCTCCATCGCAAGGATGCGGAGGGCGGCATCGCGCGCCTGCTCAAAGTCGATTTTGTCGCACACGATGATGTCGCGGTCGATGGGGATGTTCTTTGCCTTGAGAGCCTCCAGATAGCCGTGCTTGCGCCGTCTCACCATGTCGAGATGGTTCGGGCCGCCGAGGAATGCCACCCTGCGGCTTCCGGTTTCGAGCAGGTGTGTGGTGGCTTGTTCAGCGGCTTCGTCGCCGTTTGCCACCACCTGCGAGAACAGTTCCGGCAGGCAAGTGCGGGCGAAGAACACGAGGGGGATGCCCATATTGTGGATTTCATTGAAGTGGGAATAGTCGACGGTGTCCTGCGACAGGCAGGCGATGATTCCCTCCACGTGCATATTGATGAAGTTGTCTATTGCCTTCTCTTCCTTCTCGTGGTTCTCATGACTGTTGATGGCTATCACGGAATAGCCCTCCTTGGAGGCGTAGTCCTCTATACCATCGAGCACGGCAGAATAATAGTGCGTGACGAGGTTCGGCACCACAACGCCAATCACTCTTGGAGCCTCCTTGCGCAGGCTTTGGGCGAAAGGGTTGGGACGGTAGTTCACTTCCTTGGCGAGCTTCTGCGCTTTGTTGCGCAGCTCCTCTCCAACCTCATGGCTGTTGCGCAAGGCTCTCGACACGGTGGCGATGCTGACACCCAACTGTGCAGCAAGATCTTTCAACGATACCCGGTGTTGCTTCATATTTCTCTCTCTCTCTCTCTTTGTTGCAAAAAATAGTAGAAGTGTATCGGCTGAAATATATGCTGCCCAGCCGTAAGCTTCTGCAAAATTAGCGTTTTTGTCTGATTTTGCAAACGTTTACGTATTATTTTAAGTAAAATTGTAAACGTTTACGTTGTTTTTTATGCCGGAAAAAGAACAGAGAAGTTGATTTTAATCGTAACTTTGTAGCGGTGAATTCAAAATGAGTAATGAATAGTTGATAATAAGTTAGTTAGAAAAAGCAGGCGGACGATGTTGGGAAACATCGCCCGTCTTTATTTTTTTTCAGCACTGACACTTGCGGTTCATCACTGGGCGAATTCTCCTTTTTGTGATTTCCCTTTCTTTCTCCTTATACGCATTTACACTTATTGTTCTTCCTCCAGAGCACATCCGTTGAAACCGTTCTTGCGAGCTGTGGCTTCGTCGAAGAGGAAGTAAGTGGCGCGTGCCTCGGTGCATACCGTTCCGGCTGAATTCTGCAGCGTGAGGTCGATTACGGCAATGCTGCCGCGATGCGACGCGAGATGTCCGCGGACGGTGAGCTGCGTGTCGGTGGTAAGCACGGGCTTGCGGTATTTCAGCTCCAGCTTGGAGGTGACGCCCATTGCCTGCAACTTGCGGAACACCACCCATGCAGCGGCTTCGTCGAGCAGAGTGCCCTGTATGCCGCCGTGCAGCACGTTGAGCCATCCCTGTAGGTCGGGGTTGGGCTTCCAGAAACTCACTATGTCGTCGCCGTCTTCATAGAACTCCATACGCAGACCCATAGGATTGTCGTGGCTGCATCCGAAACAGCGGTAGCCCTCTCTGTGGGCAAAAGGATTGGCAATCTTCTTCATAATTGTGTATATATATAAATGTAGGCAGGCGTGTTGCCGGCCGATTACAAAATTACTCCTTTTCCAGAAAAGCACAAAGACAAGAGGTGTTTTTTTTGTTGTATGATGGCAAAAAAACATTCCAGAGCAAATTGTAACAGGATTGAAATATCTGTTTAAAACGCTTGTAATATAGCTGCGCTAAATTTGCAGCGACAAACAAGGTAAAAGGAAAATAATAAAAAACAGTGTTTATATGGAATCAATTTATTTCGTGATAGTCGCATTCCTGCTCTTGTTGGCAGTGTTCGACTTGTTCGTGGGAGTAAGCAACGATGCCGTGAACTTTCTTCAGTCGGCAATCGGAGCAAAGGTGGCAAAGTTCCGCACGGTGCTCATAGTGGCATCGGCGGGTGTGCTCATTGGTGCCGTGATGAGTGCCGGAATGATGGACGTGGCGCGCCATGGCATCATGCACACGGCTAATTATTCGTTTGCCGAAGTGATGACGATTTTCCTTGCCGTGATGGTGACAGACGTGGTCATACTCGACATCTTCAACACGCTGGGAATGCCCACGTCGACCACAGTTTCGCTCGTGTTCGAGTTGCTTGGCGCAACGTTTATACTCGCTCTCTTCAAAATGAACGCCGACCCGGCACTCGAATTCACAGACCTGCTGAACAGCAGTAAGGCGCTGAGTGTAATCATAGCAATCTTCGTGTCGGTGGCTATCGCGTTCTTCTTCGGAACATTCGTGATGTGGCTGTCGAGAATGGTGTTCACGTTCAACTACAAGAAGAATCTGCGCTATTCTATCGCCGTGTTCGGAGGTATCGCATTCACGGCACTTGCCTACTTTATATTCATCAAGGGACTGGGCGATTCGCCGTTCATCAGCGGCGAGACGAAAACGTGGATCAAGGATAACACATCTATGCTGCTGCTCGGCGTGTTCGTGGTTTCTACCATACTCAATGAGATTCTCTATCTGCTGCGTGTCAACGTGTTCAAGATAATCGTGCTTATGGGTACGTTCGCCCTTGCTATGGCATTCGCAGGAAACGACCTGGTGAACTTTATCGGTGTGCCGCTTGCCGGACTCGATTCGCTGCAGGACTTCCTTGCCAACGGAAACGGCGACTACAACGGATATATGATGACCTCGCTCATGAGCTCGGCAAAGAGTCCTATCCTGTATCTGCTCATTGCAGGAATAATAATGATTGTGGCAATGGCTACATCGAAAAAAGCACAGAACGTGGTGAAGACCAGTGTTGACCTGGCGCGTCAGGACGAAGGTGACGAGATGTTCGGATCGTCGAAAGTGGCGCGTTCCATCGTGCGTGCCGTGCAGGACATGGGGTCCGCATTCGCACAGATGATGCCGAAGAAAGGCACGAAATGGATTGACACACGATTCAACAAGGAAGAGGCAATCATTGCCGACGGGGCAGCGTTCGACGAGGTACGTGCTGCGGTGAACCTGGTGCTTGCAGCTATGCTCATCATCATCGGTACGAACTATAAGTTGCCGCTCTCTACGACCTACGTGACGTTTATGGTGGCTATGGGTACGTCGCTCGCCGATAAGGCCTGGAGCCGCGACAGTGCCGTGTTCCGTGTGACGGGTGTGCTCTCAGTGATTGGTGGATGGTTCGTAACGGCAGGTGTGGCATTTGCCGCAGCAGCTCTGGTATGCACGCTGATGCACTTCGGAGGATTCCCCATCATGCTTGCATTCATGGCTCTCGACATCTATCTGCTGTGGCGCAGCAGCGTTGCCTACAAGAAAAAGCAGGAAAGCGAAAACAAGGACGATGTGTTCCAGCTGATGATGCGCACACGCGACAAGGATATTGTCTGGGACCTGTTGCGCAAGCACGTGAGCCGTACGCAGAGCTTCGTGACGAAGTTCACATGCAACGAGTTCAACGAAATCATAAATGGCTTGTCAAGCAACAATCTGAAGGTGCTGCGCTCATGCTATAAGGACATAAACAATGAGCGAGACACGCTGAAGAAAATCCGCAGGCAGGAGTTCCTCGCTATGCGACGCATTCCGCAGACACTCGCACTGGAGCGCAACACGTGGTTCCACATAGGTTCGAACTGCAACCAACAGTATATGTACTGTCTGCGCCGTATGCTCGACCCAATCAAGGAACATGTCGACAATAACTTCCAGCCGATGCCTGAATCGTATATGAGTGAGTTTGAGGACGTGCGCCGCAAGATAAACGAACTGATGGCTCATACGGAACAGATGATTTCAACCAACCGCTACGACCTTTATCGTGAGACACTCACTGTTTCGGATGCCTGCAAGGATGAATTGTCAGCCCTGCGCGAGCTGCACATAAACCGTATGCAGCAGGATGCCAATGCTGCACAGAACCTGAAGGTGGCAATTCTATATCTCAACATTCTGCAGGAGAGCCAGGAGTTGCTGAGTATCATGCGCCACCAGCTCCGCTCCGCTCACAAGTTCCTCGAAGAAACAGAAGCATGATACACATAATATAAAAAAAAGGGCTTGGCAGTTCGTTGTGATACTGCCAAGCCCTTTTTTAGATTCTTCCGCTAAATGCGTAGTCGCTTGTCGTGTATGGCATATAGCCTTAACGTGAAGAACTCATCGTTTCTGAATCCATGCATTTATCTTTTCAGCACTTTTATCCCTAATCGTTCATTGGGACGTTTGATGTGTGTGTGTTATTGAAATCCAATTATTGATTTTCAATTTCTGATAGTTCTTTCCTTATTCCTGGTTGGATGATGTTCCAAACCTCTCACACGCTTCTTTATACGTGTCCAGACTTCCGATGTCGAATCGACCTGCACTCATAGGCCAGGCGTGCATTTCCACCTGTTCCACCATATAATGTGCAAGGTTTCCCGGTGCATCCTTGCCGCATCCGTTCTCAACCGAATGTCTCACTTTGTCCAGATCTTTTTTCATATATATATAGAACGGTGGAACAGCCCAATGGCTCTTTGGCACCTGGGGCTTTTCCTCCATGTTCAGCACCTTCATGTTTTCGTCAACAACGATTACCCCGGTGCGCTGCAGTTTCTCCACACTCGGCTGCTCATGGCACATGATACAGCTCGTGCGCTTAGCCTTTGCGAAGTCGACAAACTCCTGGAAAGAGAAGAACAGGATGTTGTCGGCTGCCACAACCAGGATGTCGTCATCAATATTCAGTTTGTCCATCGCAAACAGCAAGTCGCACACAGCACCCAGGCGGGTTTCATTGGTTTCAGTGCCGTCATCCACAATCGTTATCGGTTTGGTTATACGGTGTCCTTGGGGGGGCAAGGATGATTCTTCATTCAAAAGAGAATCTTTCCAGTCCTCAAAGATATGTGCGAACTTATGGTTTGTGATAATGATGTGTTCATCTATTTCCGGGATATTGTCGATGTCATCGAGCATCCTGCCAAGAATCGTATTCTCTCCGATTTTCAGCAAAGGTTTCGGGAAATTCCGTGTCAGTTCTCCCAATCGGGTAGCATATCCGGCTGCTATAACAATATTTTTCATAAAATCAGTTTTTATTATTTTATTTGTAATGTGCAAACTTACGATTAATATCTCATTATGGCAAACAAACCATCAAAAAACAGCATACAAAAAGAACTGCAATAGCTTTGTTTTTCGCAGAGCCATTGCAGTTCTTGCCTGTCTGGATCAACTAATGCAGGATTAGCGACAGAAATATTTCAATTTCTAATCAGGTTGGTTATACCAGCTTCTAATCAGATTGGTTATTCCAATTTATAATCAGATATTTTGATTTACCAAGTATTCGAATAGGCGGAATATTGTTAAATCTCGGGGAATCTGGTAGTGTATTGAATTTTCAATCTGTTATTCACCGTTAGTCTCTTCTGAAGATGTCTCTGGTGTATACCTTTTCCTTCACGTCGTCGAGAGCGGCATCGTAGCGGTTGGCTATGATAGCCTGGCTTTGGGTCTTGAACTTCGTGAGGTCGTTGACAACCCTGCTTCCGAAGAATGTAGCTCCGTCCTCAAGGGTGGGCTCGTAGATGATAACCTCGGCGCCCTTCGCCTTTATGCGCTTCATTACGCCCTGGATTGCAGACTGGCGGAAGTTGTCGGAGTTTGACTTCATCGTGAGACGGTAGACACCGATAACGCACGGACCCTCCTTGCCGGCATCCCACTGTCCGTTCTCCGCATACCATCCGGCCATACGCAGCACGGCGTCGGCGATGTAGTCCTTACGCGTGCGGTTCGATTCAACGATGGCAGACATCATATTCTGTGGCACGTCGCGATAATTGGCGAGGAGCTGCTTGGTGTCCTTTGGCAGGCAGTAGCCGCCGTAGCCGAAGCTTGGGTTGTTGTAATGCGTGCCGATACGTGGGTCAAGTCCAACACCGCTGATGATAGCCTGGGTGTCGAGACCTTTTACCTCAGCATAGGTGTCGAGTTCGTTGAAGTAGCTGACACGCAGTGCAAGATACGTGTTGGCAAAGAGTTTTACCGCCTCTGCCTCTTTCATACCCATAAGCAGACATGGTATGCCCTTGTCGTTGAACGGTGTGTCGAGGAACGTGAATGCGGCATCAGTATGCATCGTTGCTGCCGTTCCGTCGGATGGGCTGCCCTCAGCTCCTTCAAGGAGAAGTTTGGCAAATGTCTCGGCGAAGCGTTCAGCATCGGGGTTGCCGATAGCCTCAATGGCAGCATTCTCCTCGTCCCATGTCTTGTCCTTGTCCGTAGGCAGTGGCTTGGGGTAGCCCACGATAACACGGCTTGGGTAGAGGTTGTCATAGAGAGCCTTGCTCTCGCGCAGGAACTCTGGTGAGAACAGCAGGTTGAATTTCTTTCCTTTCAATGATGGGTCGGTGAGGAACTTCAGTGCGTATTTTACATACAGTGAGCGTGTGTAGCCCACCGGTATTGTAGACTTTATCACCATCACGGCATCGGGGTTGACGCTCAGTACGAGGTCGATAACGTCCTCGATGTGGTGGGTATCGAAGAAGTTCTTCACAGGGTCGTAGTTGGTCGGCGCGGCTATGACCACGAAATCGGCGTCGCTGTATGCAGCGGCACCGTCGAGTGTTGCGGTGAGGTTGAGCTGCTTCTCGGCGAAGAATTTCTCGATGTACTCATCCTGTATTGGCGATTCGCGGCGGTTGATTTTCTCCACCTTCTCGGGGATGACATCAACAGCTGTGACGGTGTGGTTCTGGGCAAGCAGCGTTGCAATGCTCAGTCCCACATAGCCGGTTCCTGCCACAGCTATCTTAAGGTCTTTGAATTCTCTCATAATATATTGGGCTTTTATATAATCTTTTTCTTTTGGCTGTATTTATTCTGCGACAGTGCCGTAGTAGTTGGCGTACCACCGTGCGAAAGCCCTCAGTCCTTCGCGCAGCGGTGTGTGTGGTTTAAACCCGAAGTCGCGCTCCAGTGGAGTGGTGTCGGCGTATGTAACTGGCACATCGCCCGGCTGCATCGGTACAAGCTCCTTGTGTGCCTCGAAGTCGAAGTTCTGTGGTAGCACTCGTGCGGCGATGAGCTCCTCTTGCAGTATGGTGACAAAGTCGAGCAGATTCTCCGGACTGCTGTTACCGATATTGTATACCGCGTAGGGCGGCAGTGGAAGCCCGTCCTCTCCGTCCTTCTTCTCCGGCGCATGGCGCATCACACGCACCACGCCCTCAACTATGTCGTCAACGTAAGTGAAATCGCGCATACATTTGCCGTGGTTGAATATTCTTATTGTATCGCCCCGGCGGAGTGTATTAGTGAATCCGAAGTATGCCATATCGGGTCTGCCTGCCGGTCCGTAGACGGTGAAGAAGCGGAGTCCCGTGGAGGGTATGTTGTAGAGTTTGGAGTAGGCATGTGCCATCAGCTCATTGCTCTTCTTGGTGGCGGCATAGAGTGATACGGGGTTGTCCACCTTGTCGTCGGTCGAGTATGGCACCTTTGCGTTAGAACCGTACACGGAACTGGAGGAAGCATACACAAGATGTTCCACGCTGTGGTGGCGGCATGCCTCAAGGATATTGAAGAAGCCTACGAGGTTCGAGGCTATGTAGCTGTCGGGATTGGTGATGGAATACCGCACGCCGGCTTGTGCGGCGAGGTTCACCACGACTGTGAAGTTTTCTTCCTTGAAGATGGCGTCCACCGCCTCTCCTTCGGAGATGTCCGCCTTGACGAAGCGCCAGTTTCCACCGATAGCTTCTATTTCTTTGAGGCGTTCGTGCTTTATGTTTACGTCGTAGTAGTCTGTGATTGAGTCGAGACCCACCACACGGATGCCTTCCACTTCGCGAAGGAGTCGTTTTACAAGGTTACTGCCGATGAATCCGGCAGCTCCAGTGACGAGGACCGTGGCGCCCTCGAGCCTAATGTTTTCTTCTAACATATGTATTGTTTTTTAGGTTGACATATCAGTATGATGCCTGCACTCTCTCATTCCGTATCGCCCACGAAGCGTGCCCCATCGTCGGGTTTCACCCAGTATATGTGGAACGTGTCCTTGTATTCGGGGTATTCAGCGAGATACTGCTCGGTGAGGGTCTTTTCTATCTGCTCCTTGTATTCTGGGTCGACAAGGGCAATTACCGCTCCCTTGAAACCGGCTCCTGAGAATCGTCCGCCGTAGACTCCGGGCAGTGGGCGCATGATGTTGTATATGCTTGTGAGTTCCGCCGATCCGCACTCGTAGTTGCGTATTGAGGACTCGCATGAGTCGAAGGAAAGCTTGCCGAAGAGCTGCAGATTGCCTGTCTCCCATGCTGTCACGCCCTGTCGTACGCGGCGATACTCTGAATAGAAGTGCTCGGCTCGGCGTGCAAAGCGCAGCGGCATCATGTCGCGTGTTTTTTCGAACGTCTCGCGTGGTATGTCGCGTAGGTAGGTCCTGTCGAGAGCGCGCAGTGGCAGTCCCTGATAGGCGAGCATATTCCATGCCGCCGTCCTGCATTCGGAAACGCGCAGGTTGTAGTCGGAGTTCACGAGGTTGCGTGTCAGTCCAGAGAAGAAAATGCCTATCTCGAAGTCGGGCATCCCTGACTTGCGCTTGATGACGCGCCACTCGTTGGTGTCGCAGTCGAGGAATAGCAGTCCGTCTTTCTTTCCCAGTGCTATGCACGCCTGGTCAAGCAGTCCGTTGTTAAGTCCGATGTACTCGCGCTCCGCCTCAGATGCAGTCTGCACTACCTCGAATGGCTGCAGGGTTATGCCGTTTGCCTTAGCGAACGCCATAACGTATGCCACGAGTACTGCGGCACTGCTGCTGAGACCGCCGACAGGCAGTGAGCCTTTTACCACACCGTCGATGCCGCGTGTCAGACAGAAGCGTTTCTTCAGAGCGTATACGGCACCACGTGCGTAGTCGCCCCAATGTTTTTCTCTCACTTCGGATCTTCCTGCCAGGTCGAATGACACGTTGCCGTCGAACGAGAGTGATGTGAGTGTGACCATAGAGTCGTCGCGCACGTTGAAGAACAAATCCACGCCCTTGTCGATGGCGAATCCAGTCACGATGCCGTGCTGGTGGTCTACGTGTGCGCCGATGGGGCACACACGATAGGGGGAACGTATGTGGTAACGGTAGTTTTCCATAATGTAGTCTTAAGCGGAGAACTGCAGTCGCGGAAACTCTCCTCGGCTGTTGTCCTTGTTGTTTTTATTTTTTATTGTTGTATTTATTCTTTTATCGGTTTCTCATTCCCGTCTTCCGGTTGCTTGTCGAGCACACTGTATTTGGAATGCTGTGAGCGGTATTCAGGTACGATATCCTTCATCTTGGCCACAATAGCCATATCGTCGTATGTGAATGAGAGATCGTACAGTTCTTCCTCGTTGCGGCGCGCCTTGGCGTAGGGGTACTCGCGCACTTTTGCAACCATTATCTTTGGATGACGTGTCGGCAGTGTTGCCTCCTTGTCGTTGAGAACTTCCTCATAGAGCTTTTCGCCGTCGCGCAGTCCGACGTACTTTATATCTATTCCGCTGACTCCCGATAGGGCTATCATGCGCTTAGCCAAATCGGCGATGCGTACAGGTTTACCCATATCGAACACGAATATCTCGCCGCCCTTTCCCATTGTGCCAGCCTCAAGTACGAGCTTACAAGCCTCTGGGATGAGCATGAAGAAGCGGATGATGTCGGGATGCGTCACTGTGAGCGGTCCTCCCATAGCTATCTGTTTGCGGAAGATAGGGATAACGGAGCCGTTGGATCCGAGCACGTTGCCGAAGCGTGTAGTGACGAATTGTGTTACGGGTTGGGTCACTGATGCCAGGTCGGGTGCCACGGATGCGAGTGTGCCGTCGGCAATGGCGCGGTTCAGCGACTGGCAGTATATCTCACAGATGCGCTTCGAGCATCCCATCACGTTTGTCGGGTTCACCGCCTTATCTGTGGATATCATCACGAACTTGCGCGTGCCGTATTTCACCGCCATATCGGCGATGACGCGTGTGCCGTAGACATTGTTCTGCACTGCCTCCGACGGGTTGTCCTCCATCATAGGCACGTGCTTGTATGCGGCAGCGTGGAACACGTAGTCGGGACGTGAATCCGAGAATAGACGCTCCATACGGCGTGCGTTTGTTATGCTCGTCACAATAGTGTCGCATGGAATGTCAGGATGGTTCTTGTTCATATACAGTCGCACGTTGTGCATCGGTGTCTCAGCCTCGTCGACGAGGATGAGGCGTGCCGGGCTGTATACGGCAATCTGCTTGACCATCTCCGAACCAATGCTGCCGGCAGCACCCGTGATGAGGATTGTCTTGCCGCGCAGAAGCCCGCCGATAGCCTCCATGTCCACTTCTATCTTCTCGCGCGGCAGCAGGTCGTCAATGTCTACCTCGCGCATCATCTGGTGGCGTATGTTTGACTTTCCGTCCCACTCCTGCGCTTTGGGCATCATCATTATCTTGATGCCAGCCTGTGTCAGACGGTCGATCATCTCCTGGTTGTCAAGGAATATGTCGGTCATCAAGGGGCTGACGAAGAGTGCTCCCACGTCGCGGCGTTTCATCTCTGCCACGAGTGCCGCATCGTAATGGTACACGCTGCATCCGAGCAGGAATTTGCCTACCATATTGGGGTCTGGTGTGGCAAAGCCTTTAAGCACGTAGTGCGAGGGATGCTCGTTGCGCATACTCTTGGCGATCGAGATGCCGCTTTGTCTTGTTCCAAGAATGAATACGCGTGTTCCGCCCTCCTCGGAGAACGTTGAGTCGTAGAGATACTTCACCACTACACGTATAGCCCACATCACTATCGTTGCCACGATGAGCATGATTGCCAGTGAGCGCGGCGTTACACCGTGTGCCGTGCCATCGGGCAGGGCGAGCAGCAGCAGGCAGTTCAACGCGAAGCCGGACAGCAGAGCGCCGGCGACACGTATGAGGTCGGTGAACGAGGAGAAGCGGATTATGCCCGAATAGGTGCGGAAGAGTCGCATTCCCACAGTGAACAGTGGCAGCGAGCATACGTATGTGAGCAGGCAGCCCCAGAAGTTGGACGATAATGGAATGCCTCCATCTGTCATATAGGTGGAAATCATCCCTGCTGCAACTATAGCGGCGCTGTCGATGAAGATGATGCACCAGAAGGGGAGCGTGCGCTTGGAGAAATACCAGTTCGTGAGCCTGTTCACGAATCGGGATCTGTTAAATCGTTTCATTTTGTATCGTTTTCTTTACGGTTGGTTCTTTTCTTGTTCTGCCGCTGTGCTCCGGGGCAGCAGCGGCAGTGTGCGTTACCGTTATTCAACAGTTACGCTCTTTGCGAGGTTGCGCGGCATATCCACGTCGAGCCCCTTGTCCACCGCCACATAGTAGGCAAGCAGCTGCAGTGGTACAACGCTGAGCAAGCCGACAAGGTCATTTACAGTGCGCGGCACTTCGATAACGCTGTCTGCTATCGTTCGTACCTGTGCGTCGCCCTCGGTCACGACGGCAAAGATTCGTCCCTCGCGCGATTTCACCTCCTGCATGTTTGAGATAATCTTCTCGTAGAGGCTGTGGTGTGTGGCGAGGAACACAATTGGCATGTCCTGGTCGACGAGTGCGATAGGGCCGTGCTTCATTTCTGCTGCCGGGTATCCCTCGGCGTGGATATAGCTTATCTCCTTGAGCTTCAAAGCGCCCTCGAGTGCCACGGGGAAGTTGATACCTCTGCCGAGATATAGGAAGTTGCGTGCGTAGGTGTACCGCCTTGCGAGCTGTCTCACCAGCGGTGCCTGTTTCAGCACGGTTTCCATCTTCGACGGAATCTGTGCTAACTCGGATATCATCGACTGGTATTCGGCATCGGGGAGAGTGCCGCATTCGTGGCCCAGGGCCAGGGCGAGCAGCGTGAACACGGTAACCTGGCCCGTGAAAGCCTTCGTGCTTGCCACGCCGATTTCCGGTCCCACGTGTATGTAGATGCCGGTGTCGGTCTCTCGTGCAATGGATGAGCCTACTCCGTTCACTATTCCGAATATGAGCGCGCCGTGCTGGCGTGCGAGCTTCACGGCAGCAAGCGTGTCTGCCGTCTCGCCGCTCTGGCTCACAGCAATCACCACGTCGCCTGGCTCGATTACGGGGTCGCCATAGCGGAACTCGCTGGCGTATGCCACGTCAACGCGCTTGCGGCACATCTTCTCAATCAGTTGTCTACCGATTAGGGCAGCGTGCCAGCTCGTACCGCACGCCACGATGGTGATATGCCGTGCATTGACGAGACGGTCGCGATAGCCTTCCACGGCGGAGAGCACGATACGGTTGTTTTCCGGGTGTTCTGCGTCATAGAAGAGTCTGCCGCCCATACAGTCGCGCAGACATCCCGGCTGGTCGTATATCTCCTTGAGCATGAAGTGGTCGAATCCTCCCTTGCTCAGGCGCGATATGTCGAGGTCAACGGTCTTCACGTCGTAGCTGCACGCCGTGCGCTGGAGGTCGGTGAGCACCATATCCCTGCCCGGCGCGATGTCTGCCACCTGACCATCTTCGAGGTACACCACCTTGTCGGTGTGTCCCACGATGGGTGTAGCGTCGCTGGCGATGAAGAATTCGGCATTGCCTTCGCCTACACCCACTACCAGTGGGCTGGACTGGCGTGCCACCACGATATGTCCCGGGTTGTTCTTCTCCATCACAGCGATGGCGTATGCGCCTACCACCTTGTTCAGGGCGCGGCACACCGCACCGGCCAGATCGCCGTCGTTCTTCTTCTTGTAGTAATAGTCTATGAGCTGCACGAGCACCTCAGTGTCGGTATCGCTCTTGAACTGGTAGCCCTTAGCCTGTAGCTGTTCTCTGAGGGCCTGATAGTTTTCTATAATGCCGTTGTGCACGATGGCGATTTCGCCGTCGCCGCTCACGTGTGGGTGGGCGTTTGCTGCCGATGGCTCGCCGTGTGTAGCCCAGCGTGTATGGGCGATGCCGGTCGTGCCGCTGCAGTCCTTGCCGGAAGCCGTCTCTTCGAGGTTCGACACCTTGCCCTTCGTCTTGTAGACGCGCAGGTCGCCGGCACCTCCTGACAGAGCCACTCCGGCACTGTCGTAGCCACGGTACTCAAGTTTCTTCAATCCTTCAATAAGTATCGGATAAGCGTCCTGCCCTCCGATGTATCCTACAATTCCGCACATTGTCTTTAAAATTGATTTGTTGATTTATTAGTTTGGTTGGTTAACTCCAATAAAATTGTGTAGTCCACTAAGTGGAATCCCGTCATATCCTGATATTCAAGTTCTCAAACCTGCGAGATATTTGCTTTTGTTATCTTTTGCGAGCCTTTGCCTTTCTTTCCGCAATATGTATGTCTTTGAGAAAAGAAGGAAATTTGAAATATGTCCATGCATCCATTGTCTGCAGTTCCGCCATTCCTTTATGTAGATGAGCCGCAAGATGACACATACTGTTTCGGCTATTCCTCTCATTTTCCGCCTTGTCCATTTCCTTGAGGATATCCTCGAAGATGGCAGAGCAGGCTGCATCCGGATTAAACGCGTCCGAGATGTGGTTGTACAGTTCGTCTTTGGCGAAATGCCGTGAGAGCGAGTGGGCGAGCGACAGCAATGCGAGCACAGCCTGTGCCAGTTCGCCGTTGTGCAGGCACCCCCTTATCAGACTGCATTTCGCGTCCACTGCCATTATTATTCCGCCAACATCGATTCTGCCGTTGCGCCTTTCGAAAGCCGCTTCAAGCCTCTTGTCTACTGGAATGACCGACGGCATGTCGGCAACGGGCACCTTGTGCAGTAGCACGTGGCGTTGCAGCAACTGGCGCCAGAGCAGGAGCCGTGTGCCCTGCCATATCTCCACTGCTGCTGCCGTGGTCTGTGCAAGGAAAGCAGAACTGGCAATGACAGGCGCAACCCTTTGCCCCAACAATTCTGCATCGTCGGTATATTCCACGTCCAGCTCCACGGCAAATCCCCCGATGCCATTGTTCTCCTCGAAGCGGAACGAGCCGTCGGCGAGCAGATGCCGGAAATGCGGATAGCGCTTTGCTTCCAGGTCTTTGTCGAACTTCAGTCGCTCGTCGGCAGACAAATTATTATAATATGTATAGAATCCTCCCCACGATGTTGCAACCTTCACTTTCCCGTCCAGTGTCTGCAGCAGTGCGAAATGGGCATAATACTCATAGTCCTCGTCGAATACTGGCGCATACTTGTCGGCATCATATTCCTTGTCGCGGAAAAACTTCCTCAGGTTGCATCGCATTATGAGTTCCTGGAAATCCGTATGGCAGAGCATTGCATACGACTTGCCTTCGGGAATGGCTGTGCCGGAAGTGGGTGTGAGGAAAGGGCGCAACTGGCTGTCGGGGATAAGTTCCACGAGTCCTTTTTCAGCTGTTGCATTTCCGGTGTCGAAGAATTTCGCCAGTATTCGGAAATTCTTGTGCATCGATGCGTCCAGTTTCCCGATTATGCATTCCTTGTTGTCTTCCTCCCTTTTCTGCTTTCTCCTCTGGTATTCCTTGTCCGTCATGCTGCCGCAGCGCGTTATGGTGGGCTTTGCCTGGTAGTCCTTCAGCATCTGGCGCAGCATTGCCGGAGCGTCGGCTTGAGGGTTGCGGTTCTGCAGATAACCTACAAGCTGGTCTATGGCGCGCCATACGCCCACAGCCTCCGACCTGGCACCTTTCGTGGCTTCCCTCACGATTTGCATGTCGTATTTGCGTATGTTGGAAATGTTCAGGCAGCGGTCGTTGCCGAAGCGCACGAGCAGATGGCGGTCTTTCTTTCCCTTTTGCTTGATCTGCTTCACCACCCCCGTCCATCCTTCCATCGGACCGTTGAGTATGCGTATGGTGTCGTTCTCGTTCACCAGGTCGCTGTACCGCTTGTCCACGATGCTGAGCCCTTCAATGCCGTCGGCTATCTTCTCTGTGTAGTAGATGAAGCGTTCCATGTCCTCGTCGGGCACCCTTGCCTTGTCCACAATCTCGTCAAGTGTCAGTTCGCTGCAGTTCGGACAAAGCAGATGGGCCTTTGTGAAGAACGTGCGTTCCACGAATTTGTTCTCGCTTGCGCTGTGTTCCATTCCCCGGTACACGAAATATCCATACGGCGAGAGAATCGCCTGCAGCATCCGCCGGTCGTTTGCCTTTATAAAGAACAGTCCTTGAATGAGCGGCACGAACCTCGCCTTTTCTTCTCCCTTCTCATTGGCATACGTCTTTCTTCCCAAGGGGAAATACACGTCCGCAATGACCTGCGGGTATTTCTTCTTCAAGAAATCTATCGAGTCTTGCTCTGAAAAAACGTCTGTCTTGACAATGAACCACATAGGGGAGGGGAGCAGGGCGCTGCCTGCCGTCTGTTTTATTTTCGGGTGTTGATAGAGAATTTGGTGTCCGGATTTTGTGTGCTAATGAATGTTAACCATTCTGATACTTGTGTATACAGAGCCGCTTCCCCTGAAAAGATTACTCTTCCAGGACTATTGGGGGAGGGTCAAACAACCCATAGCATTGAAAACCAATAGACTAACTTCCACTAATCCTCAACACTTTTATGTCTTTCTGCCGTAAGTAAGCTTAATGCTTCAAGGCTTTTGTTTAGCATCTTGTGTTTCATACTTTTGCCTTATAGAAAGCCATAATGTTATTTAATTTGTTTTGCGCCCTATAAACAGACGCTCATTCGGGTGCAAATATACAAAAAAAAACATAGCTGACAAACTATGCTTACATTTTTTTATTTCAAATCAGCAGTAAATTCTATGTATGGTAAAGGCGGTCTTCGGGCTGCTGATGCACAGTCGTGGTATATAATAAGGTGAAATTCGGCAGGACATTTAGCCGTCGGCAACAATAAAACCTGGATAAAGGCAATTATAAGAAAATATTTTCTTAACTTTGCACATATTGCTTCAAACATGACAGATTATGGAAGAAAGATACTTAAATCCGCACACCGACTTCGGTTTCAAGAGGCTCTTCGGCTCTGAGTTCAACAAGGAGCTGCTTATCAGCTTCCTCAACGCTATGTTTCTCGGTAAACAGGACGTGAAAGACGTGACATACCTCAATTCGGAGCAGCTTGGCGACCGCTCGGATGCAAGGCGTGCCATATTCGATGTTTACTGCGAGAACCAGAAAGGGGAGAAATTCATCGTGGAGATGCAGAACGTGTATCAGGAATTTTTCAAGGACCGTACCATCTACTATTCCACTTTCCCCATCCGCGAGCAGGCTCAGAAGGGTAGAAACTGGGACTTTAAGCTGGAGTCGGTATATACCATCGGGCTACTGAACTTCAACTATGCGGAAGGATTGGATGAGGCAAAACACTGGCATCACGAGGTGAAGCTTATGGAGGTGGACACGAAGAAGGTGTTCTACGACAAGCTTACATATTTCTACGTGGAGATTCCGAAGTTCGACAAGACGGAGGCTGAGCTGGTGACAATGTATGACAAATGGATGTATGTGCTGAAAAACCTTTCCAACCTGATGAGTCGCCCGGCAGCACTGCAGGAACGCGTCTTCACGCGGTTGTTTGAGCAGGCAGAGATATCGAAGTTCAATCCGCAGGAGCTTATGCAGTACGAGGACAGTGTGAATGCCTATCGCGATATTGTGAACGCGATAAATACGGCAAAGAAGGACAGCTTTGCAGAAGGCAAAGCAGAGGGTCGTGCAGAAGGCAGGGAAGAGGGCAGGGCGGAAGGAATAGAACAACGCAGCATCGAAATAGCAAAGAAGATGATAGAAAAGGGACTGCCGACAGATGTCATATCTGAAACGACAGGTCTTGCTGCAGCGGATATTGAAAAACTGTAGTGCCAGGTATGCGGAATGTAGCGACTAAAATACAGTTCAGTTCATCAGACTCTTATGTGTGCGCACGTAAGAGCTTTTTTAGTCACAGCGTATGGCTTGAATATTGCCGACGGTATGTTTTGCATCAGCAAACGGCACACTTATCATCGAAAAACGGCACATTAATCATTCGCAAACGGCACACTTGTCATCGATAAACGGCATGTTTGTGAAATGCAGCATGGCTTTTGCAGTAAAAAAAGGCGTAGAGTGACCGTTCT
>OQVS01001184.1_pt1 | contig 17989 bp, 13 predicted proteins | sample 1691601 | NCBI WGS metagenome assembly OQVS01 (sample SAMN03418268, study PRJEB22391) | human gut metagenome | biome: human-gut; feature: organic feature; material: feces | host: Homo sapiens | place: Tanzania | collected 2013-01
CCTGGCCGAGCTGGAAAACACCATCTGCTACTGGTATCTGGAAGCAGAGCGCACCGACAACTACGGCTTCTTCTACAGCCTGATGGAGCAGTGTGAGAGACACATCGGGGAGTGCGCACAGCAGCGCGGCACCCTGCTGGAAGGCCAGCTGGAACGCCTGATCCAGACCAGCGAGAAGAACGGGGAGCCGGTGGCGCAGAGCACCATCGACGGCATCCTTACCATGATCCGGAACCAGAACTACACGGTGGCCGAAGATCTGATGAACCACATCAACGAGGAGCGCAAGCCCTTTACCCAGTCGGAAGCCCTGCTGTATCTGGACCAGTTCTGGAGCGAGTACAAGACCAATTACCGCGTGAATCAGGATTCGGCGCGGGATCTGCTGCACGGCAGCGGCCGGGCGCTGGCCCAGAACTGGATCGGCTGCACCCCGGCGGACGAGAACAGCATCACCCGCCTGCTGGCCGCGCTGGGCTGGACGGATTTTGCGGTGCACCGCAAAACGCTGCCCAACAGCAGCACCGAGCTGTACCATGTGACCCAGACCCGCAAGTTGATCGGCCGTGTGACCAGCCAGCACCCCATTGCAGCCTTTGGCTCCCAGATGGCGCGGGGCGGCTTTGATGTGGTGTGCCTGTACGAGACCTACGATTGTGACAGCTTGCTGAAAAAATTTGAAGCGCTGGATGCAGCGGCCGGTGCCAAGCTGGTGCTGCTGGACGGTGTGCTGTCCATGCCGGAGCGCCGCAAGCTGGCACGCAAGATCAAGCAGAACGACAACCTGCGCCGGACCTATCTGGTGCTGGACCGTGTGCTGCTGGGCTATCTGTGCAACCATTACCCCATTGAGAACACCGACTCCGCGCCGGCTCTGATGAACCAGATGCTCATGGCGGTGGGAATGCCGTTCTCCAGCTACCAGCCCTATGTGACCGATGCGGCCAACTATATGCCGCCGGAGATGTTCTACGGCCGCGTGTCGGAGCTGCGCCGCATCGAAGAATCCAGCGCCGACCAGCCGGACAGCGTCAACCTGATCTACGGCGGCCGCCAGCTGGGCAAATCCGCCCTGCTGAAAAAGGCGCAGGCCGATGTGGACGGCACCCAGGTGGAAAGCGGCGTCAAGCGCGCTCTGCGGGTGCCCATTCCCAAGCTGGGCTGTGCGGAAAGCTGCCGGATGCTGGCCCAGAGCCTGATCAACGAAAAGGTGCTGGACGAGGACTGCCTGACCGAGGACTGGAATACCCTGACCAGCTGCATCCAGAAGCGGCTGTATGTGGAGAAGCCGGAACAGCGCATCGCCTATCTGCTGGTCATGCTGGACGAGGCGGATGACTTTATTTCGGACTGCGCCAACTATGGCTATGCGCCCATCACGGCCCTCAAGGACGTGCAGGAAAAAATGCCGGATCGGTTCAAGTTCGTGCTGGCCGGTCTGCACGATGTGGTGCGCTTCAACCGTGCCGCGGCGCTGGGCGACAACTCCGGTGTGCCGCATCTCGGTGCGCTGAACATCAAGCCCTTCACCCGGGAAGAAAGCCGCCAGCTGCTGCTGGAGCCGCTGAGCTACCTGGGCATCTCCATTGCCAGCGATGAGCAGGCGACCCAGATCATCGCTACCACCAACTATTTCCCGGGTCTGATCCAGCTCTACTGCCAGAAGATGGTGGAGTCCCTGCGCAGCCAGGACTATGGCCGCTATGTGGAGAGCCAGACCCCGCCCTACAAGGTGACGGATGACAACATCGGCCGTGTCCTGAAGGACGGCAACTTCCTGCAGGAGATCCACAAGAAGTTCGAGATGACCCTGCGTCTGGATCGGCTGTATTTCCGCATCGCATGGCTGATCGCCTATATGAACTACATGGAGCCGCAGTACGAAGGCTGCTACACTGCACAGGATCTGGTGGAGTACGCCCGGAACTGGGGAATGCCCAAGCTGAAGGATCAGAGCGGCGAGCGGATGCGGATGTATCTGGACGAACTGCAGGATCTGAACATCCTGCGCAGTGTGGGCAAGGGTGCCTACGAGTTCGCCTCCTACAATTTCCGCGACCAGCTCGGTTCGTCGGAGGCGCTCTTTGCCAAGCTGACCCGGGAAGGGGAGGAGTTCGAGGATGCAGACGATGACATCAATGTGTGAGATCTGGTGGAAGCAGGTGGGCGGCTCCCTGCGCCTGGTGCAGGCCGTCGTGGAACACCTGCAGCAGGAGGAGTCGGCCAGTTCCGCCAGATAGTCCGGCATGGCGCTGCCCGCCGCCGCTTCCATGCAGAAGATGCGGCAGTCATGCTCCTGCGCCGCACACAGCACGGTGGGAAAATCGTGATCCGTGCCCGTACCCGGGGCTTCCAGCAGGAAGACCGCACGCTGCGGCAGCTGCTGTTCCCGGGCACACTTTTCGTACTGGCGCACCGCGGTACAGCAGCGGCCTGCCGATGCCGGCTCCGCAGGAGGCGCAGCTGCACAGTGCGGTGCTGCTGGCGCAGATCATGCAGGTGTTCCCGCGGCTGGAACAGTTCCGCCTGCAGTATGTGCAGGACCATGCAGTACAGCTGCAGACCTATCTGCCGATCCAGGGCAGCCAGGGCGACCTGATCTACGACCCGCAGGATCTGGAACTGGGCAACCTGTTCTTCCTGTGCCGGCAGGTCGGCACGAACTTCTCCACGGAGGACTACCACCGGATCGATACCTGCCGCACCCTGCGCAACAAGCTGAAACAATACATGGAGGAGGGAACGCCCGTTCCCCCCGCCCCCAACGACTTCGGATAAGGTGAATGGCTAACGAACCCGTCAAAGCAGGCGCGCTGCCGACCTCCGCCGATATAAAACAAGGGCTGTTTTCTCTGGGCAAACGGTCGGATATCGCTTTGGCGTTGGGCATCGTTTTGATGCTGGTCATTCTGATTTTGCCGCTGGCGCCGTGGCTGTTGGACGTGGCGTTGGCTTTGTCGCTGACGTTTTCGGTGTTGGTGCTGATGACGTCGATTTTCATTGAAAAGCCCATTCAGTTCACGTCCTTTCCGTTGGTGTTGCTGATTACCACGCTGTTCAGGCTGGCGCTGAACCTGTCGTCCACGCGATTGATTCTGTCGAACGGACAGCAAGGCGTCGAAGCCGCCGGTCACGTCATCGCCGCGTTCGGCGGTTTCATCATGAGCGGCAACTTTATCATCGGCGTCATCGTGTTCGCGATTTTGGTTTTGGTGAACTTCATGGTCATTACCAAAGGGTCGGGACGCATCGCCGAAGTCGCCGCGCGTTTCGCCCTGGACGCCATGCCCGGCAAACAAATGGCGATTGACGCCGATTTGTCGTCCGGATTGATTGACGAACCCGAAGCCCGAAAACGCCGTGACGAACTGTCGCAGGAATCCAGTTTTTACGGAGCGATGGACGGCGCGTCCAAATTCGTGCGCGGGGACGCCATCGCGGGGCTGGTCATCACGGCGATCAATATTATCGCGGGCATTCTGATCGGCGTCTTACAGCATGACATGTCGTTCATGCGCGCCGCCGACACCTATATGCGCCTGACGGTCGGCGACGGCTTGGTGTCGCAAATTCCGGCGCTGATCATTTCCGTCGCCGCGGGCATCATGGTGTCCAAAGCCGGCATTTCGGGCGGCACGGAAAAAGTGCTGTTCGGTCAGTTGTCCCATTACCCCAAGGCGCTGGGCATGACATCGTTTCTGTCGTTCATGCTGGCGACGCTGCCCGGCACTCCCGCCGCGCCGTTTCTGTTTTTGACACTGATTACGGGGGGAACGGCGTATTTTCTGATCCGCCAGCAACAACAGGCGAAAAAGGAAGCCGAAATCAAGGAAGCCGAACTGCCCGCCGCGCCGCCGCCCGTCGCCGAAGAACCGATTTCCAGCGTTTTGAAAATGGATCTGGTGCGGCTGGAACTGGGATACAGCCTTTTGTCGCTGATCAACGACACGTCAAACCGCCGTCTGACCGATCAAATCAAGGCGTTGCGGCGCGCTTTGGCGCTGGAAACGGGCTTTATCATGCCGTCCGTTCGCATTCAGGACAACATGCGCCTGCCCCCGAACGTGTACGTCGTGTACATCAAGGAAACAGAAGCCGGACGCGGCGAACTGCGCCCGAACAAACTGCTGGTCATGGATCCTCGCGGCGAAGAAATCGCGTTGCAGGGCGAAAAAACCAAAGAACCCACTTTCGGTCTGGCGGCGATGTGGATCGACATGACCGCGCGCGAAGACGCGATGTTCCGCGGCTATACGGTGGTGGACTGTCCGACGATCATCACGACGCACATTACCGAACTGGTCAAAGCCAACATGGCGGAATTGCTCAGCTACACGGAAACGCAAAAACTGTTGCGCGAACTGGACAAGGATCAGCAGAAACTGGTCGAAGAACTGATCCCCAAACGCTTTACGATCGGCGGCGTCCAGCGCGTTTTGCAAAACCTGCTGAACGAACGCGTGTCCATTCGCGACCTGCCCACAATCTTAGAGGGAATATCCGAAGCATGCGCCGTCACCCAAAGCCTGATGGTCATCACGGAACACGTCCGGTCGCGCCTGTCGCGCCAGATTTCAAACGCCGCGGCGGGTGCCGACGGCATTATTCCGCTGGTGACCCTGTCGGGCGAATGGGAACAGCATTTCGCCGAGTCTTTGACCGGACAGGGCGAAGAAAAAACGCTTTCCCTGCCTCCCAGCCTGATTCAGAAATTTATTTTGCGCGTTCGCCAAGTGTTTGAAGAACAGGGTTCCCGCGGGGAATCGCCCGTTTTGCTGACCAGCCCCGCTATCCGTCCCTATGTGCGTTCAATTATTGAGCGATTTCGTCCGTCAACTGTGGTAATATCGCAAAATGAGATACACCCGCGCGCGAAAATCAGAACGGTAGGACAGATTTAATCCATGAAGATAAAAACCTATACCGCCCAAACGATGTCCGAAGCCATGGATCAGTTGCGCCATGAGCTGGGGGAAAACGCAATCATCGTATCGACCCAGCGTTTGGGAACGGGCATGGGCGTGCGTCTGACCGCCGCGATCGAAGAAACGCCCGCCGATGACGAAATCAACGCCCTGTACGGCGACGACGCGGTCGAAACCGGAGAAAGCCCGTTCAAGCGCAAATTGCGCGAATTGCTGGATTACCACGGCTTGCCGACGGCTTTAATCGATAAAATCCTGTTCCGCGTCGACGAAAACGGCAAACGAAACGATCTGGTCGCTTTCGCTTCCGCGCTGGACACCGTGTTCACGTTCCACACCCTGCCCGAACAAATCAAAGGACAGGCGTTCATGCTGATTGGCGCGGCGGGCGTGGGCAAAACGGTCATGACGGGCAAGCTGGCGACGCGCGCGTGCCTGTCGGGACGCAAAGTCGGATTGATTTCCGCCGACACCGTGCGCGCGGGCGCGGCGGAACAACTGGTCGCGTTCACAAACATTCTGGACATCACGCTGTTAAAGGCGCGGTCGCCCGAAAACCTGCAAACGCACATCGACGCTTTGCGCAAAACATGCGATTTAATCTATATCGACATGCCCGCTTTCAATCCGTTCAAACAATCCGACATGGACGATTTGACCGCCTACACGCAGGCGGCGAACGCTCTGCCCGTTCTGGTGATGCCCGCGGGGGTGGATCCCGTCGAATCAGCCGAAACGGGCGAAGCGTTCGGACAAGCCGGCGCGATTTATCTGATGGCGACGCGACTGGACGCCGCGCGGCGGTTCGGCGGCGTGATGGCGGCGGCTGACGCGGGGCGCCTGACCATGTGCGAAGCCAGCATGAGCCGCAACGTCGCGCGCGGACTGTCCCCGATCAACGCCGTTTCGCTGGCGCAACTGCTTTTAATGTCATCGGAAGAAACAACCGATTCTGTCACAAGGAATATGTCATGAATACCACGCAAAACAGCTCTGAACAGGTTCTCGCCATGGCGCCCAGAAAGCTCGCGCGTCCGCAGGTTCGCAACATGATCGCCGTCGCATCGGGCAAAGGCGGCGTCGGAAAGACATGGTTTTCCATCACGCTGGCGCACGCTTTGGCGCAAAGCGGTCTGAAAACGCTTTTGTTTGACGGTGATTTGGGACTGGCGAACATCGACATTCAGCTGGGACTGATGCCGCCGCAGGATTTGGGCAGCGTCATCGCCGGCAAGATCACGTTGAACCAAGCGGTCTGTCATTACGAAGACGGCGGTTTCGACATCATTGCCGGACGTTCCGGTTCGGGCGCGCTGACGAACGTGCCGATCAACCGTTTGCAGCTGATCAACGACGATTTGCGTCTGCTGGCGAATCAATACGATCGCGTCATCGTCGATTTGGGCGCGGGCGTCGACAAATCCGTCCGCCTGTTTGCCGAATCCGCCGCATCGCTGATGATCGTGTGTACGGACGAACCCACGTCGCTGACGGACGCCTACGCGTTCATCAAAATGATGTGCATGGATCAGCGTCAGCCGAACGTCAGCGTCGTCGTCAATTCAGCAAATTCCTACCGCGAGGGCGAACGCACCTATTCGACGCTGTTGAAAGCGTGTCAGGGATTTTTGCGCATTTCGCCGCCGCTGGCGGGCGTAATTCGCCGCGACACGCGCGTGCGCGACGCCATTCGCAACCAAACGTCCATTCTGCGCCGCCACCCAAGCACCGAAGCCGCCGAAGACGTACTGGCGATCGCCCGCCGTCTGACCAAAGAATAGGTGCCGCATGAGCAGTCCCGTCGTTTTTCAAAATCCGGTGACGACTGCCTTTTTTCCCGCGGCATCAACCGTCCGCGTCATCACCCCGTCACCCGAACTGGCGGCGTTGCCCGTCGGCACCGTCCTGCCCGCCGTCGTTTTTCCCCCGAACGATTCTGGAATATCGATCGTCACCGTCGTCCTGCCCGACGGCGCGGAAGCGTCTTTTGATATCAAATCGCCGCGTCCCGTCAGCGTCGAAACACCCGTCACGATAAAAATTTCGACCTCCGACATCAAAGACGGGCTGAGCTTTAAAATCACGTTTTCCGCCCCTCTGCCCGATATTAAACAAGTCGGACGCACATTGGACACGACCGTTTTTCCCCGAACAGCCGCCCCCGACGTTTCCCTTCCCGCCCCATCCGACGGCGTATCCGTGACCGTAACGGCTTTTCCCGTTTTGAACATTCCCGAATCCGTCGCCGCATTGGCTGATGAAATCGCCGACGCTTTTCCGATTCCGACAGCGCCGTTTGATGCGAAGACCACGATCGAAATCATCGCCAATCCCCTTCCGTCGCCGCAAACGCAAAATCCGCCTTCGCCCTCCGATAACGCCGTCCTTTTTCCGGAACAAGCCGCAAAGCAAACCGTCCCCGCCATGTCGGACGCGCCCGTTTTCGCAGTAAAAGCGACAACGGTTCCGCCGACGACCGTTTTGCCGTCCCCGCCGGTCGAAGCCTCCGTTCCGCAGACGCCCGACGCGTCCTTTATCCCGGCAGTCGAATCGTCGCCGTTTAATCTTGACGCGCCGCCCGTCAAAGCCGTTTTTGCCTATCAATCCTCCGCCTCGTCCGCCTCCGCCGCGCCCGCCGAACCGCCCCGCACCGTTCCGACGCATTCGGGGGAAAAGGCGACCGATCAGCCGGTCTTGCCTCGGAAATCCGAAATTTCTTCCCCCGCCGCCGTTCAAACCGCGCCGCAAACGTATTTATCGGACTCGCCCTCCGCTCCCCCCGCCGTGTTCAAAGGCGTCGTGTTCAATCCCGACAACGCCGCCGATCGTCCGCTGATTGTGACGAACGCCGGCGTTTTACGACCCGAAGACCCCGTTTTTTTTCCGCATTTGACGCCCGTTTTTATCAAGGTTCTTCCGTCACCCCCCGACGTTTCGACAAATTTTGCGCCGATGCCTGACTTAAAAGACGCGACGGCGATGCGCGTTTTAACATCGGCTTTGGAAAGTTTGCGCGCGGTTGACGAACAAGCGTTCGAATCCGTCAAATCCGTTTTACCGCAGGTCGGCGGAAAACTGCCCGCCCTGATGTTGTCTTACATGAACGCGGCGGCGCGCGGCGTGCCGTTTGCCGATTTTATCGGCGAAGCGAACATTGCCGCGCTGAACAAATCGGAACACGGCAAAGCGGTTTTAAAAACGCTGGAAAAAGAATTTTCGGCAACGCCCAAAAAAGTTTCCGGCGGACAAAGTTCGTGGACGGGCTGGGACATTCCGATATTGTCGGGAACGGTCGTCGAACCCGTGTCGCTTTACCTGCAGCGTCCGAACGGCGACGAAACGCGGCGCGACAAGCCTTTCCACAAAGGGGCTGACATTCGTTTCGTTCTGGATTTGAATCTGACGGCTTTGGGATCGTTTCAGCTGGACGGACTGGCGCGCCGCAAAGACAGACGATTTGATTTAATCGTGCGTCACCGCGACGAATTGCCGTCCGTTTTCGATGAAACCGTCCGCGGTATATTCGCGCGAACGCTGTCCGCGTTGAACTATACGGGAACGGTCAAGGTCGACCGGACGGACGATTTTATCGTTCTCGCCCCCGACGCGTCCGAAAACGACACCTTGAAACGCGGCGTGCTGGTCTGACCGCCCCGCATTTTCCCTTGTCAAACGATCGTTTTTTTGTCTAAAATAAAAAAAGATTTATCTTTGAAAGGACTGAGTCGTGGCTTCCTTTTTGCAACGCGCGTTTATGGGATTGACGGGGGACGTCAAAGGGGCTTTCCGCACACGGGAAACCGTTAAAATCGAAAAGGATCCGAACGATCCGGAAAAGGAAATCCTGCGTTTCGGCGACGGAAAGGACGATTATTTTCCCGTCGAGGGAACGCAAACGGACAAAGAAGCTCTGCGCGAAATCCTGTCCAAAGTCATTGAAAGTCCGACTCAATTAAAGAAAATCCGCGACCTGCCGTTGGCAGACCGCCCGACCTTGATTCGCGATCATACCAAAAAGAATTGCGGCGGGTACTGCAGCGGTTCGGTTATTTCCATTACACCTTTATCAGGCACGGGATACGGTGCGGCGGGAGTATTCTGCCATGAATTTCAGCATCAGTACCAGTTTAAAAAAGGCAATTTGAACGAATGGCAAATCGGAAAATATAAAACGTCGGACAAATTTTTGAACGATCGCATTTACGAAGCGGCGGCGGATACGGCGAAATATCAATATCTGTATGAAATGAAAGGTAAAAATTCGCAGGCGGCGCACGCTTACGCAATGGCAATGCTTTCCCCCGGACAGCGTGCTTATTCCGCCGCCAAAAACAAAGGTAAAAGCGAACGGGACTGCATGCTGGCGGGCATGCAAGGATACGCCAAAGATTTTTACACGGCGCATTTTTACACCAAATATTATCATTCCGAAATTCGGGAAACGGATATCAAGGTTTTAAATCCCGAATACTTTTCGGAAAACGCGAAATCCATGGTCGGCTGGCAGTATTTGCAGGGCGCCAGCGGCATGATGGACGGAAAACTGGACGAGGTCGCCGCGTTCAAAGCCCATACGGTCGGCATGACGGCGGAAGCGTGCGACGATAAAAAGGTGAACAAGGCGTTGCGTTCGGCGGAATTCAACTATGTGACGCCGACGGTCGCCCGCGCGATCACCCGTTGGGCGAAAGCGTTGAAAGCCGCGGGAAAACAGCCGACGGAAGATCCGGACAAGCTGAACGTCAGAACCGCGTACGGCGTGACGACAAACAAAGAACGCGGCGGTTTCGCGGGAATGATGTTCCGGGCGAAAACAAAACTGCTGTCCGTTGTCAATAAATACAAAATCGGCAGGGACAAAGATTCTCTGGGGGCTAAAAAATCCTACCGCGACGGCGGGTACGCGGTGCTGGCTTTGACCGCCGATGAAAAAGGTCTTCCCGCCGCGCAAATCGGTTTTTCGGCGGACGGCGTTTCCAAGGAATTCGAAGCCGTTAAAAAACTGGGCAAAAAGGAAGTCGACAAGCGTACCGAAACCGCACAAAAAATGTTCGGCATTCTGATGAAACAACCCGTTTTCCGGCGTCAAGTCGAGGAAATGCACAAAAACGGCGTTGAAATCAATTTGAGCTTCAGCGACGCCGTTCAACAGCCGCGGACAATTCGGGGCAATACGATTTTGCTGAACCCGAAACAGAAACCGGAAAAGCTGGCTGAACAATTCCTGCGTCAATTCGTTCCCGTCGTGCGCGAGGGAGTGACAGCCAAACAGGCTGACGCCAAGCCCGCCGAAAAACAGCCTGAAAAATCGCCCGAACCTCAGACGACCGCCTCCAAACCGCAACTGCGGGTGCGGGGCGAAGCTTTGCTGAAAATGGTGGATCAAATGACGGCGAGCATAGCGGATTCAAAGAGGTCGACGACCGCGTACCAACCGACGGATCAGGAAGCCCGAACGGTCGACGCGCTGGCGAAGCTGACGGAAAACGCCGCGAAGGGCGCGGCGACGCCGGAACAGGCGACCGCGGCGCGCGCCAAAGCTTTGGGCGAATACGCGCAAACGGCGGAGGGAATGAAAAACGTGACGTTTTTGATGCAGAGCTATGGTCGCATGCTGTCGCAGACCCCCGACAAATTGCAAGCGCACATGCGGGAACAAAGCCTGATGGACGAACTGAACAAACGGCAGGCGAAAAACAACGCCGCCCGATCGGCGCGGACGGCGGCAAACGCCGGATCGGCGGCGCAACGGTAACGGAATAATCGTTTGACGGATAAAAAAGGTTACTACACCGTTTTACATCTTGACGAAACCGCGGGGGAACAGGAAATCAAAGCCGCCTTCCGCCGCGAAGTCAAATTGTATCACCCCGACAGGAACGATTCCCCCGAAGCGCGCGAAACCTATCTGAAACTGAACGAAGCCTATCGCGTTTTAACCGATCCCGACGCCCGAAAAGCTTATGACGGCAACATGGACGGCGGTTTCATTCCGTGTTGCAAATGCGGCAAGCTGTGCCGCCAGCCGCGCTTTATCCTGTTTGAAGAAAACGGCGCGCGCCGCGGAGGCGTGTTTTGCCGCGACTGCGCGTCGCGCGAACAGTTCCGCGCCGCCGTCAAAATTTGGAAAAAACTGTTCACCGCCCCCGTCAAAAGTTGGTCTTTGCTAAAAACAACGCGCGATTTCGGCGACATGCCCGCCGACAGAAATTTCGCCGTTTTAATGCAAAACGCCGCCGCTTTCGCGGGGGAAAAACGTTTCGACCGTGCCCGCGCCCTTGCGAAACAGGCGCGTCTTTTCGCCTCCGGAACGGAACAGCGCGGCAAGATCGACGCTTTTTTAAATGCTCTGCCAAGCACCGAAACGCCTCTTGAACACGATACATGGACGATTCGCTGGACGGACACCCTGCGCGTTTATCTGCCGCTGTTTTCCGGAATTATTGTTGTTTTCGTGATGTTTATGACGCCGTTTTTGCGCGATGTTCTGACGAGTTCGAATCGTCAGCCCGTTTTTGCGGACTATCAATCGCAAAATGTCGTTCCCGTCAAATTCGATCCGGCGAATGAAAACCTGATTTACCACACCGTTTTGCCGCAAACCGAAGCCTATCAAGCCCCCGACAGCCGCAGCGGCGTTTTGGCGATTCTGCCCGAACAAACGCCCCTGCGCGTCACGGGATATGTTCCGAAATCCGACTGGGTGCAGGTGATGACGGCGGCGGGCGTCGTCGTTTTTGTCGATCTGCGCCTCTTGCGCAAAGGAGCGGGATCTTCGCCCCTGCGCCATTCAAAAGCGTTCCGTTCCGAAAGCTAAGCCAACGGCTGCATAAAAGCGGCGATATCCTTGCTGAAATTTTCAATATCCGGATTTTCGTCAATGCGATAGCGCAAAATGTTGACCCCCGCGTTTTTCAGCATTTTTTCACGGCGCAAGTGGCGTTTTTGTTCGTTTTCGCCCTCCAGTTCGACGACGCAAACGACATTCAAATCGGCGTTGCATATCACGAAATCGACGCGTTTCAGATTGAACGGCGCCCACATGTCCCAATGATTCGTTTCAATCAGGGCGCGCATCGACACCTGCGGAAAGACGTGACAATCCGCGGGAACCGATTTGCACAATCGGACGTAAAAGCGTTCCTGCGTTTCGTCCATAACCTTTTTGGGACGATAGAACTTGCCGATTATGTCGCGCTGTTTATCGGAAATCCACGCCAAAACGCACAAAGAAACATACCCGATCAGCAAAAGAACAATAATTGAACCGATCAGATACATGCCGTTCGCCAGCAACAGTTTTTTGACCAAAGCCGTTAAAGTCGTATCCATTGCCGCCTCCGTCGTTTTTTTGAACCGATAGTTTTATTCTACCCCCGGATTCAAAAAAAGTACAGTTCAAACAATGTGTTAGGCGTCACAGTGTCTTTAACGCCCCTGACCGTACGTTTTTTTCATAAACTCGCGCAAAACGGGAAGAGCGCGTTCGACCGTTTCCGTTTTACGGCAGAACGACACGCGAAAATGCCCCGGACACCCGAAACTGTCGCCCGGAACGAAAATCAAGTTGGCGTATTTCGCCTTGTCGCAAAACGCTTTGGCGTCGGGTTCGGGGGATTTCGGAAACAGATAGAACGTCCCGTTCGGTCGCACGCATTCCAGCCCCATGTCCGCAAAAGCGTCGTAAAGCAGATTCATATTTGTTTCATACACACTTAAATCCGCCGTTTTTCCCAGCATTTCCGCAACAGCCAGCTGGACGAACGCCGTCGGACAGTTATGCCCCAACCCGCGCGAAATCTGTCCGCACATCGCGGCGATCAACTTCGCGTCCCTGCACTTCGGATTTGCCGCCAGATAACCGATGCGGTCGCCGGGGATCGACAGGGATTTTGAAAACGAATAACACGACAGCGTGTTGTCGTAATATTTCGACACATAAGGGACTTTGACGCCGTCAAAAGCGATTTCGCGGTACGGTTCGTCGGAAATGATAAAAATTTCATGCCCGTATTCAGCCTGTTTGCGATTCAGCACCGCCGCCAGTTTTTTCAACGTCGCGTCTGAAAACACGACGCCTGACGGATTGGACGGCGAATTGACGACGACCGCCGCCGTTTTTTCGTTCAGCGTTTTTTCAAACGCGTCGAAATCGATTTGAAAAGCTTTCACGTCGGGCGGAACGATCCGCAAAACACCGCCCGCCAATTCGACATAAGGGCGGTATTCTGGAAAATACGGGGCGAAGACGACGATTTCCTCGCCCGCCTCCATCACGCAGTGAACGGCATGGCACAGCGCCGCCGCCGCCCCCGATGTCATAAAGATATGATCCGCCGCGTAATTCATGTCATACGTTTTATTCAGATAGTCCGCAACCTTTTGGCGCACGGACAGAATGCCCAAATTCGGACTGTAGCCGTGAACGGCGACGAAATCGGGATCGTCCATCAGCCGTTTTATCGTTTCATTGTATTCGCGCGGAACAGGAACGGACGGGTTGCCGATGCTGAAATCGAACACGTTTTCGGCGCCGTGCGTTTCAATCCGGTCGCAAGCGAAGTAAAACATGTCCCGAATGACGGATTTTTTATCCAGCATCGCCCGATATTTTTTTGACAGCATGACAGACCTCCCGCAAAAAATCACGGCGCGGAATTTAATCCTTTTTTATCGTATTCGCAAGAGGTTTGCGCTTTGCAGCCGTTTTCGCCGTTGATTTGCTTTTTCAAACGGTTATCATGAATCTTCCGTTTGCATTCAAAGGTCTTGCTTCATGCCCGACATTGACAATCCGTTGGAAAAACACCTGTTCCGATTCGCGCAAAGCAAAAGCAAGGACGATTACGTCCGTCTGCTGTACGCTTTCCGCCATACGGACGTTCTGGTGGCGCAGGCTTTGCAAAACGACGGGGAACTTCCCCTGTTCGGAAACGGCGGTATTGCGAAAATCCCCGACCGGTTCAAACCCGACGTCGTTTTTTTTCCGAATTTGGGAAAACGCTTGATTCCCGTGTTTTCGACGCCTGCGGAAATCCCCGCCGACTTTAAATCAGGCAATCCCGTTTTTATGCACTGCCGCGATTGGATTCGGGCGTCGCGCCACTGTCCGAACGACGGCGTGATCTTAAATCCGCGATCAAAGCTGTCGTTCATTCTGACACCCGATCAAATCAAGGTTCTGGCGGCTTTTCCCGAAGACGGCAAGCCGTCTTGGCGTTAAAAAAAGAACCCCCGCGCCGTTTCCGATGCGGGGATTTTTGTTTTGAAAAAAGCGTCACTTCTTTTCCAGACTGTCGCGAATAAACGCGTTCAGCAAACGCACGCCGTAACCCGACGCGCCTTTGGGACCGAACAGGGACGCCTTGCTTTGCAACGCGACGCCCGCGATGTCCAAATGCGCCCATTTCGTTTCCGGCGCGACAAAGCGTTTCAAGAACGCCGCGGCAGTAATGGCGCCGCCCGCGCGTCCGACCGTGGACGTGTTGCGAATATCGGCGATATCGGATTCGATTTGTTCGTCAAACGAATCGTCCAACGGCATGCGCCAAACTTTTTCCCCGCTGACTTTCGCGGCGTTTTCAATCTGCGCCGCCAATTCGTCGCTGTTGACGAACAGTCCCGCGTGTTCCGTTCCCAAAGCCACGACGATCGCGCCCGTCAATGTCGCCAAATCGATCACGACGGGGGCGCGGAAACGTTCCTGCGCATACCACAGGGCGTCGCCCAGTATCAATCGTCCCTCGGCGTCGGTGTTGATGACCTCGACCGTAATGCCCGAAAGGGATTTCACCACGTCGCCGGGGCGCTGAGCCGTTCCCGACGGCATGTTTTCAACCATCGCCATCACGGCGGCGGCGTTGACTTTTGCTTTACGCATCGCCAAAGTTTGCAACGCGCCCAAAGCGGTCGCCGCGCCCGCCAGATCCTCTTTCATGTCTTCCATGCCCTGCGCGGGTTTCAGGCACAATCCGCCCGAATCGAACGTGACGCCTTTGCCGACCAGCACGACATGCGTGTCTTTGTCCTGCGGACAGCCGCGCCACTGCACGACGACCAGACGCGGCGGATTGACGGATCCCTGCGCGACCCCCAGCAACATGTTCAGCCCTTTGGCTTTCAGCTGGTCGGGGGTGTAGACTTCGGTTTTCAGCCCGTATTTTTGCAGTTCTTCGGCGCGCATGGCAAAAGCGGACGGCGTGACGGCGTTTGACGGCTCGTTGACCAGATCGCGCGCGGTGTGAACGCCCTTGGCGATTGCGAAGTACTGTTCATAGCTGTTTTGCGCGCTTTGCGCCTTGTCCGACATAATGTAAAATTCTTTGACGGTGACGGGTTTTTTTTCAGCCGTTTTGTGCTTTGTAAAGCGGTAGGACGCGATTTTCGCCCCGAATCCGACGGCGGCGGGCGGCAAATCGTCCACGGCGAACGCCACGGCGTTTTCCCCGCTGGTCAGCAGAACACGGGCGGCGCGCGCCCCGATTTCCTGAGCGGTCAAATCGGCGGTTTTGTTTTCCTTTTTACCCAATCCGATGCAGACCAACCGTTTGACCGGCAACGTGCCGAGTGTGATAAAGTCGTACTCGTCACCCGTTTTTCCCGTAAATCCGTCGATTTTCAACGCCTTTCCCAAAGCGCCGCGCAACGACTCGTCAATCTTTTTCGCCGTTTTGGAAAAAACCAGATCCTCGTACACGCCGACAATCAGCGCGGTTTCGCTTGAAATTTCATTTTTTTTAAACAGAATATCCATGAAAGCCGTCCGTATCCTTTTGTTTTCATTTCGAATCATCATACACGGGTTACGGGCGAAAACAAGAGGGAGAGCGTAAAATTTTGTTCCTTTCCTTTTAAAATCGGGTGCATTCTGCGGCGTTCTTTGGTAAAAGAAAGACTGTGCGGAAAACCGGAGGATAAAATGGCGGACACCGACAACCGAACAAACGACGACTGGATGCTGTTTTCGCTGTTGCTGGACGGCAAAGGCGGCGCGCGCCACCTCAACGTCACGGAAACCGAAAACTGGACACCCGATCAGGGAATCCTGTGGTTGCATCTGGATATGGAACACCCCGAAACGCGCGATTTTTTGGAAAACCGCGGCAACATCAACCCGATGGCGCTGGAAAGCCTGACCGAAGAAGAGGAAGACCGTCCCCGCACCGTCGCGTTCGGCGACAAGCTGATGCTGTTTCTGCGCGCAATCAACTTGAATCCCGGCGAAGAACCCGACGACATGATTCCTTTGCGCATCTGGTGCGAAACGGACAGAATCATCACCCTGCGCGAAACGCCGATGAATTTTTTGACCGCGATGGAACGCGAATTCAACACGGGCGTCGGCGCGAAAACCGTCGGCGAACTGCTGGACGAAATCTGCACTTTCACGCTGGATAAAATCGTCGAGGTCGTTTCCGGCGTCGAAGTCGTCATCGACGACGTTGAAGACAAAATTATCGACGAGATTGAAGACGAAGACGGCGAATTTATGCCGAAACTGTCCGAAGCCCGACGCAACCTGACCGAAATGCGGCGTTACCTGTATCCTCAACGCGACGCGATGGACGTTCTGCCGCGCCAAATCATGCCGTGGCTGAGCGCCGACAACCGCTATCAGTTGCGCGAAAACGCCAACCGCATGCTCAGGATTATCGAAGATATCGATTCGCTTCGCGAACGCGCGATGATCAATATGGACGAACTGTCCAACCGCGTGCGCGAACAGACGCAGGAAAACATGTACATGCTGTCCGTTCTGGCGGCGATTTTCGTTCCGATGACCTTCGTCACGGGACTGTTCGGCATGAACGTCGGCGGCATTCCTTTGGCGACCAGCGAATTCGGTTTCGCCATAGCGACTTTCGCCCTGTTGTTTTTGGGCGTCGCTTTGGCTTTTTTATTGAAAAGAATGAAATGGTATTAAGCGATGCCTGTTGAAAAGGTAACGCCGCAAAGTCTGGCTTTGGCGGCGGATTTGTTAAATCGGGGACAACTGGTCGCCTTTCCGACCGAAACCGTGTACGGATTGGGCGCGGACGCCGCGAACGATTTGGCTGTCGCGTCGATTTTTGAAACCAAAGGACGACCGCAGTTCAATCCGCTGATCGCTCACATCTCCGACATTTCGTGGACGCAGCGTTTCGCCGTCATGTCCCCCGCCGCCAAAAAGCTGGCGGAAAAATTCTGGCCCGGTCCTTTGACCATGGTGCTGCCCGTGAAGGATATTGTGCCCAAACGGACCACCGCGGGTCTGGACACTGTGGCCGTCCGCTGCCCGGACAGCGATGTGACCCGTAGGATCATCGCGCTGGCTGGGGTACCCATTGCGGCCCCCTCCGCCAATATTTCCGGCAAGCCCTCTACCACCACCGCCGAGCATGTGCGCCACGACCATGATGGAAGAATCAACGCCATTGTGGACGGTGGCCCCTGCCGGGTGGGTGTGGAATCTACCATTGTGGATCTGACCGAGGACCGTCCCCGCCTTCTGCGCCCCGGCGGAATCACGCCGGAGCAGCTTATTGAAGTTTTGGGTGACCTGGTGGTGGATAAGGCAGTTACCGCGCAGATTGACAAAGACGCCGTGGTGAAGGCCCCGGGCATGAAGTACCGCCATTATGCCCCGGCGGAGCCTGTGGTCATCGTCTCCGGCAGCCGGGAGAAAGCCGCCGCGTATATCCATGCCCACTTCATTCCCGGGGATCGGGTGCTGTGCTTTGAAGAAGAGTTGGCCCTGTATGCCGACTGCGCCCCGCTGGCATATGGCAGAGAGGCGGATGTGAACACCCTCAGCGCCGGGCTGTTCTCTGCCCTGCGTATCCTGGACGACCCAGGCATCCATCAGGTCTATGCCCGCTGTCCTGTGGGCGGCGGCGTGGCCTATGCCGTGCAGAATCGGCTGAAAAAGGCCGCGGCCTTCCACATTGTGGACGCGGAGGCGGAAGCATGATTCTGGGTATTACCGGCGGCACCGGCTGCGGCAAGACAACGCTGCTTGCCTGCATCCGGGAAGCAGGGGGCGTGGTCATGGACTGCGACGCCATTTACCATGAGCTCCTTCGGAC
>OQVS01001185.1_pt1 | contig 17981 bp, 16 predicted proteins | sample 1691601 | NCBI WGS metagenome assembly OQVS01 (sample SAMN03418268, study PRJEB22391) | human gut metagenome | biome: human-gut; feature: organic feature; material: feces | host: Homo sapiens | place: Tanzania | collected 2013-01
CACCCACTTATGAGCAAGCTCATGTGGGCTTAGACCTTTTGACCCTGGTATCATACCATAATGATAAGAAAGGAAGCCTTCGAATGAATACCGATATCGAATTTGTGCAAAAATTCAATCTGGCTTACAACACCATGTGCAAGCCTCTATGTCAGCAGTTAAAGCTTCCGCAGACAGCTTTTGACATTCTCATGTTCTTCGGCAACAATCCGGAATACCGGACCGCCAGTGATGTTGTCGAGATCCGCAAGATCAAAGCGAACCTCGTATCCGTCAACGTAGACAAGCTGGTACGGGAGGGCTATCTGGAACGCAGAGAAGCTCCCGATGACCGCCGCAAGACACTGCTGTTCTGCACGGAAAAGGCGCAGGATGTCATCGAAAAGGGCCGCATGATACAGGGCATTTTCAAAGATACTCTGCTCGATGGCACTGATGATGCAAGCAAAGAAATCTTTTTCCACATGCTTCATGTCATGGAAGAAAATATGGACAATATCCTGAAAGGAGATAAATAAATGCAGATCCTGATCACTATTCTTGTCACTTTTTTCGCCGGTATGGGGGCCGGTCTCGGTACCGGTTTTGCAGGCATGAGTGCTGCGGCCGTTATCAGTCCCATGCTGATCACTTTCCTCGGCATGGATCCCTATATGGCTGTGGGTATCGCCCTGTCTTCGGATGTCCTCGCCAGTGCGATTTCTGCCTATACTTATGCGAAGAACAAAAATATTGATATCAAAAACGGCCTGATCATGATGGGAAGTGTACTGGCCTTTACTGTCGTAGGCAGTTATGTCTCCAGTCTGGTGCCTTCCGCTACTATGGGGAATTTCTCAGTGTTCATGACCTTCCTCCTGGGTATCAAATTCATCGTCAGACCCGTAATGACCACCAAGGAAGCCATGCAGGGCGTCTCTGCAAAAAAAAGAGCCATACAGTCTCTGGTATGCGGTATGCTGATCGGCTTCATCTGTGGCTTTGTCGGTGCCGGCGGCGGTATGATGATGCTGCTGATCCTGACCTCTGTACTGGGATATGAACTGAAGACCGCAGTAGGTACCAGCGTATTTATCATGGCTTTTACCGCTTTTACCGGTGCTGCCTCTCATTTTGCCATCGGCGGTGCTCCTGACTGGACGGTATTTATTCTCTGCGTAATTTTCACCCTGATCTGGGCGCGGATTGCCGCACTGTTTGCCAACAAAGCCACTCCCAAGACCCTGAACCGTGTCACCGGTGTCATTCTGGTGATTCTGGGAATCGCTGTTATGTGCTTTAACCTGTTAACCTAACTGATGCCCCATCTTCTGAGAATTATCCGGCGGAGTATTGATTCCTTTATTATTACTCCGCTGATTTTCTATGATCTCTACGATTTCCTTCAAATCCGAAGCAAAATAAATGCCTTCCTGGCGCTCTGCAGAAGACAGTCCCATATCCGTCATGTGCTGAAGTAACGTTTTCAGACTGTCGTAATATCCGTTTAGGTTATAGAGGATGCAGGGTGCCTCCAGATGTTTCAGTGACACTTTGGACATTACCTCTGTAATTTCTTCCAGTGTCCCGGTTCCACCGGGAAAAGCAATAAACGCATCTCCCAGCTCGATCATCTTCGTCTTGCGTTCTGTCATGTCCTTCGTGACGATCAGCTCTGTGATAGCATCATACTGATATTCCATATCAATAAAAAACTGCGGTTCCACGCCGGTCACCTCACCGCCTGCCTGTAATACACTCTCTGCGATTTCTCCCATGAGACCGGATTTAGATCCGCCGTATACCAGACGATTTCCGCCTTCACCGATCCAGGTCCCCAGCTCACGCACTGCTTTCTTTAAAGAAGGATCATTTCCTTCATTTGCTCCCAGATATACTGTAATATTCATCCCATTTTCCTCCTGATTCCAAGTATAAGGTCTTTCCTTTCCTTTGACAAGACGATCCGCAAAAGACTCTCCGCTGTTGCATTAATTCAGGCATAGTACAACTGTTGTTTAGATTCTGCTTTTACATAAGCAATAAATTCTTCCGCCACATGAGACAGTGTATGATTTTTATTCCAGATCAGCGCATAGTCCGCATGGGCATCCGGGTGCTTCACATCCCGCACACAGACATCTTTGTCCCGGATCAGGGAAGAAATCGATGCCGGATAAATAGAGATGCCCACACCATGCAGACTCAGTTCATAGGCATTCATCATATGTGCGATTCTTCCCCGGATCACCGGTTCCTTTCCTGTACTTTCAAACCATTTATCGATTTCTCCCTTACGGGATTCTCTGGAAGGGATCAACAGATCATACGGCAAGAGTTCCGATGGTTTTACCGGATCATTTTCTTCCGAATACAGTGCATGTCCCTTGGGGATCACTGCCACCCAGGGCTCCTCATATACCGACAGTACATGGAACTCCTCTGTATTGTACGGAGCTGTGATCATGGCGATCTCACACAATCCCTTTGTCACACGATTATTGACATCATCCGTATTACCGTTCCACAGATTATATTGTACATGAGGATGCTTCTGCTGAAATCCTGCGATCCATTCCGCAAAAAGTCTGGGGCCGCAGCCTTCTACGGAAGCAATGTACAACGTTCCCTGCAGTCCCTCCTTGCGTTCTCTTACGTCCTCTTCCGAACGGTTCACCAGGTCCAGAATCTGATTGGCATACTGTAAAAACAGCTCTCCTTCCTCGGTAAGTGTTACCTTATGGGGCGTTCTCACGAACAGCGTAGTGCCCAGCTCCGCCTCCAGATCCTGGATCTGACGGCTTAAGGGCGGCTGCGCAATGGCCAGCTGCTCTGCCGCTCTTGTAAAACTTTTCTCTTCCGCTACTGCTTTGAAATATCTGATATGTCGCAATTCCATCTTTTTGTCTTCTCCCTTCACCCACATTTCCCGAAAATCCGGTATCCTGATCCGTCTCGTGCGGCATCCTATATTTTCTTTCTTACGATACCTAAAAAGTATTATTATACTCTTATTATATGTATTTCACATTATAAGTGCAATATGCTAAATTATAATCATCAAAAGGAAGTCAGGCCGGACCCCTTAAACGACACATAACAACTCACTTGTTTTAGAAAGGTTAAGGGTGAATATTATGAAGAAGATTATGGAAAAGGTTAACGAGTTTTTTGACGAGTACTACAAGAGCTTTGCTGAGAAGTTCTAAATTGCAGATACCTTATTTATGATAGAAGTGTGTTTCTCACGCTTATATACACAGAAGGAAACAGCAGATCTGGCGGGATCTGCTGTTTTTCACTGTCCTGAGTTGCAGCACATTCATTGCATTCTGTCTGTCGGCATGATACACTTTTTATAACTTTTAGCGCTATAGCATGATGTCGGGGTCAAAAGCCCCCGACTTTTATGCTAACAATACCAGCAGAAAGAATGAGGAATCGAATATGTTTACCTTTAATCAGGATGTTACCGCTACCAATTGTGAACCCGGCGTTACCAGAAAAATCCTTTGCTACTCAGAGGATCTTATGATGTGCGAGATCCATTTTGAAAAAGGTGCAAAGGGCAACTTCCACAGCCATGAGCATTTACAGATCACTTACATTGCCAAGGGAAGCTTTGAATTCACCATCGGAGATGAGACAAAGGTCGTAAATCAGGGAGACAGTGTCTACATGCCCTCTGGAGTGACCCACGGTGTTACCTGCCTGGAAGAAGGCATTCTTTGCGATGTATTCAACCCTATGCGGAAAGATTTCTTATAAAAGGATTTCCTGCAGGCTTCTCGGCTCATAATTCATCCGGGGTTTCATACAGCCCACATTATATGCCTGTATGGGGCCCTCGCCGAAGTGCCTGCAATCATTTTCTTTCATTCCGTTCAGGCATTTCTGAAAATAATCGTCCTCCGGGCTGTTATGGGTATGTCCGTAGAGCAGGATCGTGCCACGCCGCATATGCTTCCAGCTGAAAATAGGATAATGGCATAATACCAGATCATAAGCTTTCCCACCTATGGAGTCCCGGATTTCCTTATAATCACAGATTTCCTGGAACAGCTGGCGATATCTGAGGTCGCTCACGTCATCATGATTCCCCCTAACCAGCACCTTTTTCCCTTTCAATATTGCCACCAGGGCGATGAGATCCTCTTTCTTCCCACGCATACTCATATCACCAAGGATATATACGGTATCTCCGTTATTTACTTTACTATTCCATTTTCTCACAATATCTGCATGCATCTCTTCCAGATTTGCATACGGGCGGTCGTCAAATCTTATGGATGCTTCATGAAATAAATGCAGGTCGCTGATATAATAATTCATATTTTTCAAACACCTCTTTTTCCAGGCGGATTTCCATACTTTTATTATACCCTTTGTATCTGATGATTGCATCCCGTTTTCTGAAAAATAATCACCACTCCTCATTGCTTTTTTTCCAAATTATATGCTATATTAACTCCAGTTAAGTGCAACTAACCTATAAGGAGGCATTCTTATGAGAAATGAAGATTACTTGAAAGTCAGGAAACTGTTAATCTACGGTATGATCGGTGCAATTCTTACAATGATTGGAGACTTCCTGCTGCTGGCTGTAGACTCCGCCGGTGCTGTCGGTGCGCTGGGGCAATATATCCTTGCCGCAGAGAGACTGAGCTATACCCGTATCGGGCTGGCCGGTTCTTTTGGATTCGCAGGCATTCCGGTGACCGCCTTCGGATTCTATGCCCTGTACGAACTGATGCAGGATAAGACAAGCACTCTCGCACGGATCTATAAAGCTTCCATCTACGGATTCCTTGCTTTCGGCGGTGCCATCCATATCATCTGCTGCTATCTCGTCACCGGCATGAAAAAAGCCCTCGAGACCGGAACCGATCAGGAGAGCATGTTATCTGTTATTCTGGCGGAACAGGGTGGATACCTGATTCCCTGCTTTGTCATTTTTATGGCGTTCTATTTTGCAAATGTGATCACACTGATCCTCATCATCGCCAAAGGAAAGACACTGCTTCCCCGCTGGATGTGGCTCATCAACCCCTTTGCGTTTAAAATTCTGTTAAATCTCATCGGAAAAATGAGCACCGCCGCTTTCTGGAACGGAATTGCCTGCTCCAACATGAGCCTGGGGGCTTTGATCATCTTCCTTGCATGGATGGTGGTTGTGCTGCGCCGCCGATAACGGCGCAGTGCACTACCTGTGCTATTTTCAGGCAAAAATCTCTACTTCTTCCAATTCATTAAATTGCATCTCAAAGTATGCAATCTTATCGCATTTCCTGATATCCGACAGCCAATGAGTACTCTTTCCTTCCGAATATCTGATAGAAAAACCATCACTTGCAAAGTTTATAAAGCCAATGTTTACATCTGCACACATCTGCAAAAGGTCTTCCAGTCTGGCGACAAACATACGGATTTTCTTCGTTCCTTCCATTTCATCTACAAACACAAAAGATACTGCCGGAACCATTCCGAATGCACTTGCCGTTTCTGTCAGCTTATCAATATTACCTTGTGAAAAACCATAGCTTTTCCCTTCCGTAGGTGGAATGTTTCTTCCCTTGACTGATATTGCATACCGGATGGATGGATCACTTCTTTTTACAGCAATCACATCTGCTCCCACATGATCTATCAGGGCAACCGACATATTTTTCAATTGTCCCAATATGTACATAGTCAAGTTTTCTGCAAAATCTCCAAACTGTTTTGCCCATCTGTCATCTTTTTCCTTTGTCATTTTACTGTACCTTTCTTATATTTTCACCGTATATTTCATATTGTCACAATTTTTTCATCCTATCTGGCACATATCACTGCAATGGCAATGGGTAAAATAACTAAAGTAAACATTGCCGCTCTTCTGAAACATTTCTGAAGAATATATGCCACAATAGCCCCGGCAACTGCGCATGCTCCTACAGAAACACTGCCATGCAGCATCCAATAAATTGCAATACCCCACACAAGCCACCCCATAAATAATGTAGCCGTGCTCTGTTGCTTATTGGCAGCTGCAATCTCTTCCGCTTTACCGCCTTTTCTCCGCCTGTCTCCCTGCAAATTATTGGCACACCAGTCGTAAAACGACAGATAATAACCGCTGTCTACTGCCGCAACATAGTTCGTAATATTCGCTCTGGTGGCATAGTCTGCGTCATCACCGGCACTTATTTTATACTTACGAAGCTCCTGTAATTCTTCCAGACTTGCATCTGTCTCCCGTCCTTTTGCCATCCGATATAAAATATCCACTTTTCTGGCCTTCGTCATTAATGTTTCCCTCCCTTTATTGTGTTATCCATCCTGTTGTCAGTAGTTCTTCTGTTTCCTTCAGTTTATCTCCCATTTCCTTAAACTGCGGAATATCAAGTTTACAAATAGAGTTTTTCCGTAGTCTTACATTGTATCTTTTCATTTCTTCATTTGTAAATTCTTTTACCTTTCCTCTTTCATAATGATACAAATGCGGAAATTCAAGTGTATAATTTTTGTCGATTCTATCAGCGGCAATAATAATTTTCCCTGTTTTTTTATTCGTGTAATAAGAATAATCACAATATTTCTTCAGAAGAACATTACCGGTGTAAAAGTCTAAAAGAAGACTAAAATTATACATATCTTCCACCGGCCAATAATCCAAAGCCCATCCTATCTGTCCCACACGTAATGCCGTTGCATTCTCCCTTTCCCACAGTACCTCTCCCGATGTATTCAAAAGAATCCATTCTTTTGTCCGGGAACCGCCTTCTTGTAAATTATGCGCAAGAATTCTCAGGTTATTTTCTTCATCTTCAAAAATCTGTACTTCACTCCATGTTTTGACATCTTCTTTGTTTTCTGTACCAAGCATGATCTTATGTAGCGTTGCTTCTTTCCCTGTTCCTGTTATATAGTAAGCAGCGTTTCCAAAAATTCCACCGCCCCAGCTTATCCAGCCACTCACCATTCGACAGTACCTTTCCCACTCTGGCCAACAAAAATGCCACCAGCCTACGCCATCACTATCTAACATACCTTCCTCAATATTTTCTTTCATTTCTCTTATTGTTGAAAGTTCTCTTAAGTCAAACAACATATTGTTTGCCCATATTACGTTCTTCTGCACCTCCATATATTTGCATTTGGTAATATGGGATGTTTCTATTGCATATTCCTGAATGAACTGCTTGATATTATCCCGAAGCTTTTCCAGATCATTTTCGTCCTCCGCTGTGGAATTAAGCAAGACATCCCAGTCTATATCATCCATTTCCTCCCGATTTTTTTCCATGACTGTATCATCGTCAGAAAGCTTACTTCCGCATTCCATGCAATACTTATATCCCACAGGCATTTTTGCTCCGCAGACGGAACAAATCAACTCCTGTTCTACTTTTGCTCCGCATTCAAAACAAAACTTTGCATTTTCCGGTAACATTTTTCCACATTTCTTGCATTTCATATCTTCACCCTTTATCCCTTTCGTTTATTTTGTATTCCCACAATATTTTTGTCTTCGTAGAATCTAATTCATAAAAATCATTTCATATCCTTTATTTTCTAAATTTTATCATATACATTCCGTCACATCAATATATTTGTCGCTTTCAATCTTTCATTTTTGGATTGCATGTTAGATACAATGTTATGAGGAGGTGCCGAAAATGTATGAAGAGAATTTTTGCAAAAGACTTGCACAGTTACGAATGAAAAAAGGCGTATCTGCCAGAGATATGAGTTTGTCTATTGGTCAAAATCCCGGATATATCAATAATATCGAAACCGGAAAGGCACTCCCTTCAATGTCAAATTTTTTCTATATATGTGAGTACCTGGATATCAGCCCCATGGATTTTTTTAACTTTGATTCCTCTCGCCCCAGGGAAATGGATACCCTCTATAATAATCTGAATAAATTGTCTGATATGCAGTTCAAAAATATTCAGGAAATTGTTGCGGATTTGACAAAATGCAAATAGTTGCGATTTTTTAATTTATTGTGTCTGCGCATTTAATATTTACAAATGAATTTTAAAGTAACAAAAATAGGAGAAACGCTGTAAAATCAACGTTTCTCCTACTCTCTCATTCATGCTGGTGGCCGGACTTGAACCGGCACGGGGTTGCCCCCGAGGGATTTTAAGTCCCTTGCGTCTGCCTATTCCGCCACACCAGCGGACGCATTGCATATCCAAGCAGATATGCAAATGGATGGAGGTGGATTCGAACCACCGAAGCAAATTGCAGCAGATTTACAGTCTGTCCCCTTTGGCCACTCGGGAATCCATCCATGTCAGGCGAAAGTGCCTTAACAATGTGAAATTGTAGCATATGTTCACACAAATTGCAAGATGTTTTTTATTATTTCTCCATATAATATAAGAAGAAGGGATATTGAGACAGTTGCATCTGTCCGTAATCCGTTACGTGATAGCCATTATACTCCTGTTCGGAAATGGCATCTTCACCCAGTGCATTCGGTGTAAAATACCAGAAGCTGTCGGCTTCCGCCTGTCTGTAATCACCATTGACGATCTCGTTGTTCGGATAATAATAGTATAATACCGTCCAGCCAAGATGTTTTACCCCATTAGATACCATTTTGGTGCCTTTTCCGGGTGTCCCGATCAGATCCAGGGTTTTCTCAGTCTCTGTCTTCTGCTGCTCATAGCTGCCATAGCATTCCTGATAGTTCTGGATTCCCATGGCAAACAACAATATCAGGCATACCATCAGGATTCCTCTGCCGAGAAGTTCCAGTCCCTTCCAGGAATGTTTCTCCAGTTCTGCCATCAATTCCAATACTCTGCTGCTGCCGATCACCAGCATAACGATCGCCACGGCACTGAGGGGATACAGATATCTCTGTGCCAGCATGGGAGCCATCACAATACTCAGCAGATATGCAAATGCCAGGGTTCCGATGATCGTACAGGCCCCTACTGCCATTGCGTAGGTCTTGTCTGACCATTTTTGCACTGTGGGCTTCTGCATGCGGATACGGCCGTTTTCCCCTGTCACAAACAGCGCAGAATCCGCCACTAATGTAATCAGCAGGAATAACAGCAGCAAAGGAAATACCACAATATTCATTCTATTGCCGCCCATAACGATTTCCAGGCTCTTATCCAGTCCCAGGATCTCCGTCATCCACCAGCCTCTGCTGACATTTTTCAGTCCCGCATAGAAGAAATACAGCCAGGGCGCATAGCCGATCAAAAATGCGACGATTGCCAACACGCCTTTAATCCATGTCTTGCCGCGGTATTTGATCCATACTGCCACGCCGGTGAAAAACATCATGATTCCCACGGCAACCAGTGCATAGTAATGGGCGTATGCCGCACCCAGCGCCCAGAGCACCATGCCGATCCAGGTCTTCCTGCTGCCATCGGCAATAACCCTGTAGGAACAGTAAAAGCATCCCATGACGCCTAAAAATGCCAGTGCATACATCCGCACTTCCAGATTGTATTCCAGGCAGGAGGCACCAAGTCCGGAGATCATTATGAAAAACGCTGCAGAAAGCATCCCAAACCGCTTCCGTATCACTGTCAATGCCAGCACAATTCCGATCACAAACGGCACCAGAGACGCCAGATGGAATACCGGCACCGTAAAGCCAAACAAAGTCCCGAATAATTTCAGCCAGTAATAATACAGAGGAGGATGATTGTCCCAATAATACAGTACCTGCAAAATACCGGACATGCTTTTTCCTGCCGTATTGGCAGAAAAAGCCTCATCTCCCCACAGTACACGGTCGGACATCATGCTGAAATTCAGGCACACAACAAATATCGTCAACAGCAGTACCACTGCCGGCCCTATGTATTTCACCAGGATCTGATATTCCTTACTGTCTGCGATCTTATTCAGAATACTACGGATCTTCTCATGTTTTCCCGCCTTTGCTTCTTCTATAAACATTTCAGCAATGGCATAAGTCAACATGAAACAGATTTCAAACAGAAGAACCTTCACCGCATATTCGTTGGATTCCAACAGTTTCCTCCAGACGGTATTGCCGTCGTCACTGATCAGTGTCAGCAGCACCCAGGGAACAAACACCATGTATGCCAGGCAGGAAACATATCGAAGAACAAATTGTCCTTTGTTGGCGGCTGCCGTCCACGCTTCTTTTCCGTTCTTCTTTAAAAGGTATTGCCGCCAGACCACAATGGGTACCAGCGGCAACAGCAGGGTAATGATGATCGTTAACATCCTATATCCTCTCTGTCTTTGGTAATAAACTCTGATTATTCTTCCACGTATTTCAAAATCGTTGCGGAGGTCTGGGGCATTTCAATCAGGATCTTGCCCGCCTTGATCTCATACTCCGCACCTTCCATGCAGTAACCGTCATCTCTGGACTGCAGGATCACTTTCATCCTGCCGGTCTTCGGCGTCCCGATCTCCCACACATGAATCTCTTTGGTAATGGGATGATAATTGTTGTTGATCAGGATCGCACACTGCCCCTTGCGGTTAAAACGTCCGTAGGAAATGAAATTGTAGTCATTTTCCAGCATTTTCAGGGAACCGTTCCGCAGCTCTTCGTTTTCACGGCGCAGACGGATAATGTCCTTATGGAATGCCAGAAGCACCTGATCCTCATGTCCCCAGGGATAGGTTCTGCGGTTGTCGGGATCCGTGAATCCGCAGACACCGGCCTCGTCTCCGTAATAGATCGTAGGTGCCCCCGTCCATGTCATCTGGATCACAACGCCTTCCCGGAACACTGCCTTGTTAATGCCCTGTTCCGCAGCCTGAGGGCCTAACGTATTGGTACGTCCCACCTTATGATTCGTTCTCGTCAGGAAACGGGAATGGTCATGGTTGGACAATTCATTCATAGCCACCTGCCAGCTGGGCATGGAAAAGCTGGAGGTATGATGCCGCATGGCTCCCCAGAAGCTCTCCGCATTGCCTAACAGGTCTTCCCGGTAGTCATCACTGTGCTTCTCCATACCGGTCAGGAACCAGGTCACAGGCTCCATGAAGGCATCGTAGTTCATAACGGTATCCCATTCATTGCCCTGCAGCCAGTCTCTGGTATTCCCGTAATGCTCTGCCAGAATGATAGCTTCCGGATTGGCCTCTTTTACCGCTTTCCGGAATTCCTGCCAGAAATGGTGGTTAAATTCCTGACTGTGTCCTAAGTCTGCTGCCACGTCCAGTCTCCATCCGTCTACATTGTAAGGCGGAGATACCCATTTTTTCGCCACATGGAGCACATAGTCCATCAGTTCCTGGGAACCTTCGTAATTCAGCTTCGGCAGGGTGTCATGTCCCCACCATCCGTCATAGGAATTGTTATAAGGCCATGCTGCCTGATTGTGGAAATCAAAATAACTCCGGTAAGGGCTGTCTCCACTGACATAAGCGCCCTTGTCATAGCCTTCCGCATTCTCATAGATGCGCTCTCTGTCCATCCATTTATTGAAGGATCCGCAGTGATTGAACACACCATCCAAAATGACTCTCATGCCTCTGCGGTGCGCCTCTGCCACTACCTGCGCAAACAGTTCATTGCTGGCCTCCAGATTCGCCTTATTGGTCACACGATCAATGTAACGGGAGGCGAAACGGTTCTCCCGTTGTCCATCGGGAAGCAGCTCCCCTTCATCACTGACGATTCTGCCCAGATGGGGATCAATATAGTCATAGTCCTGAATATCGTATTTATGGTTGGACGGGGAAACGAACAGAGGGTTAAAATAGATCACCTCTACACCCAGATCCTGCAGGTAGTCCATCTTGTCCAGTACGCCCTGCAGATCTCCGCCATAGAACTCGCGGACATCCATCTGTGCGGGGTAACGTCCCCAGTCCTCGACACGATGCACCGGTTCCCCAATATAACAATATTCATTGGTGAGAACATCGTTGGAAGGGTCTCCGTTGCAGAAACGATCCGTATAGATCTGATACATGACCGCTCCCTTGGCCCAGTCAGGAGTATGGAAACCGGGAATGATGATGAAATCATAATACTCATTGACTTCCTGCACCAGACCTCTCATATCGAAGATACCTGTGATCCTGCCGGTCTGAACCTCAAAATAGTATGATACTTTCTGATCCTCCAGCCGCATTACATAGGCATAATAGTCAAAGTCATTATTGCTCTCCACACGTACCATGAGATGCTTCTGTCCACCGCTTACCAGAAATACTCTGTCCACGTTGTTCCTTGCGGTACGGAAACGGATCGTCACCTCGCAATAGGGTTCCGGTTCTTCCGGAATCACATATTCGCCGCTGGTATCGGTGAAAAGTGCTCTCCTGTTAAATACGGGTCTCATGGCCGCAATATATTGCTGATTATATTCTGTACGACGTAGTAGCTCCAGATCCATAGTGTCAACCCTTTCTGAGACTAATGTCTTACTATCTATATTATGCTCCTGCTATTCTTACCTGTGCAGCACACATAGATATAATTATACCCTTTTTCCATACATCTGACAACTGTCCGCCACCTTCTGTTGCAATTTTTGAACGGTAAAAAGGACAGTCTTGGGAGGACTGTCCTTTTTAGAGAAGGTATTTCTTTCTTATGGGGTATAGCAAAAAACTATATAATGTATTGGGGGGGTTACGAGTATTATAATAGCATGCACTACTATTTTTGACTATTCTCAAAATTCACAAATATCACAAAATCGTATGTTTGTTTTTGTCTATTTTTCACAAAACCAATTTGTACAATACTACCAATTCCCTGAAGCTCCTGCGAAAACCTTTTCCAAACCCTCTCTGTTATCAGATCTCAGTATTTAAAAAGGAATCCGGTTTCGGCTGGAAAAGACTCTCGAACTCTTCTCTGGTGATCTTTTCTTTCTCCAACAGAAGCTGTGCACAGCTATGCAGCACATCCTCATGCTGTAAGATAATATCCTTAGCCTTGGTGTAGCAGTCATCAATGATACTCTTGACTTCCTTGTCGATCTCACCGGAGATCTCTTCACTGTGGGCCTTGGCATGAGCCAGATCCTTACCGATGAAGACCTCGTCATCGTCATCATCGTAACAGATGACACCAATATGATCGGACATTCCGTAACGGGTCACCATACGGCGGGCCGTCTTGGTGGCTTTCTTGATGTCACTGGAAGCGCCTGTGGTGATATCACCGAAGATGATCTCCTCTGCGATGCGCCCTCCCAGAGATACCATGATATCCTGGAGCATACGGCTCTTGGTGGCGAACATCTCATCCTTTTCCGGCAGGGGCATGGTGTAACCGGCTGCTCCCACTCCGGTCGGAATAATAGATACGGTATAGACCGGTCCCACATCCGGAAGCACATGAAACAGGATCGCATGGCCTGCTTCGTGGTATGCCGTGATCTTCTTCTCCTTGTCGGAAATGATACGGCTCTTCTTCTCCGCACCGATTCCCACTTTGATAAAGGCTCTCTTGATATCCTTCTGTGCGATAAAGGCACGGTTCTCCTTCGCCGCAATAATGGCTGCTTCATTCAACAGATTTTCGAGATCCGCTCCGGTAAATCCGGCTGTGGTCTGTGCGATCTGCTGCAGATTCACATCATCACCCAGAGGTTTGTTCTTCGCATGCACCTTCAGGATCTCTTCTCTGCCGCCGATATCCGGGGTTCCCACCGCTACCTTACGGTCAAAACGGCCGGGACGCAGGATCGCAGGATCCAGGATATCCACACGGTTGGTGGCTGCCATGACAATGATACCCTCATTGACACCGAAACCATCCATCTCTACCAGTAACTGGTTCAAAGTCTGTTCTCTCTCATCATGGCCACCGCCCATACCTGTACCACGGCGTCTTGCCACTGCATCGATCTCATCAATGAATACAATACAGGGCGCATTGTGCTTTGCTTCCTCAAACAGGTCACGCACACGGGATGCGCCGACACCAACGAACATTTCTACGAAATCAGATCCGGAAATGCTGAAGAACGGTACTCCGGCCTCACCTGCCACTGCCTTGGCCAACAGCGTTTTACCGGTTCCGGGAGGACCCTCCAGCAGGACACCCTTGGGGATTCTGGCTCCGACACCGGTGTATTTTCCCGGCTCCTTCAGGAAATCAACGATCTCCTCCAGTTCTTCCTTTTCCTCTTTCAGACCGGCTACCTGAGCGAACGTGACACTCTTGTCACCCACAGACATCTTTGCACGGCTCTTGCCGAAATTCATCATCTTGCCATTACCGCCGCCTGCCTGCTGGGCATTCATCATCATGAACAGGAAGACTCCCACAGCCAGCACGACTAACATGGGCAGCATATACGTCAAAAACCAGTTCTCTCTCTCGATATCATTGACCACCGGGTCAAATCCATATTCACGGACCAGTGTCTCCAGTTCTGTGATATCCGTAGCATACAGCTTACGCATCACACCGTTCTTCATCTGGATCTCCAGATAACCGGTAGGCGCTTCACCGTTGGGATTGACCGCCACCTCTGATACATTACCTGCATCCAGATCCGCAATGAATTCCGCTCTGGTATACTCATCTTCCCGGTTGCTCAACAGGTTCAGCCCCACGATCACCATGATCAGGAGTAATATAAATATAAAATATGAGTTAATTGTTCTGCCGTTTTGTTTCAACTTCACGGGCCTCCTACATCCTTGTATTGCTTAATCGAATTCTACCACACCGATGTACGGCAGATTGCGATATCTCTGATCATAATCCAGTCCATAGCCCACTACAAACTCATCGGGAATATTAAATCCGGTATAATCTACCTTCACATCAATGACTCTTCTCTCGGGTTTGTCCAACAGGGTGCACAGACGTAAGGAAGCAGGACCTCTGTCCTTCAGCATCTCCAACAGGTAGCTTAAGGTTCTTCCGCTGTCTACGATATCCTCTACTACGATCACTTCTTTGTCCTTCAGGGATTCATCCAGATCCTTTACGATCTTCACCACACCACTGGACTTGGTATCGCTGCCGTAGCTGGATACAGACATGAAATCCAGAGATACGGGAACTGTGATTCTCTTTGCCAGTTCACACATGAAAAAGCTGCCACCCTTCAATACACATACAAGGTGTACCTGCCTGCCTGCATAGTCCTTACTGATCTGCTCACCGATCTCCTGAATTCTCTTATCTACTTCCTCTTCTGTTAACAGTACTCTGATATGTTCTGCCATTTTCTTTTGTCTTTTCGCTTTAAGCGAACTCCTTTCTTATTAATTGTACCTTTAAAATACGCTTTGTATTCTCCGTAACCTTATAATACTCGCTGATACGGTATCCCACGACCCACAGTACGTGATCTCCTTCTGCCAGGATCGGCAGCCTGTTGCGCTCCGCCTGCGGTATTTTCTGATCGACCAGATAACTTTTTAACGATTTATGGATCGTGCCGCCTCTGCCGTCTGCAATGGTCAGATAGTCTCCCGTCTGCCTGGTCCGTACCGTCGGACATTTTTTTATTTTATCATAATCAAACCATTTCGTATACTGATTTGTGGGAACTTCTTGGTTTTTTTCAAGGCCATGAGTCAGCTCACATATGCTGTATTCCAGTGTTCCCTCTTCCAGCTCCAATATTCCCTTCTGCCCCGGGCGCAGTTCCGGATCCAGTTTTTGTTCTGTCTGTACGGTTCTGTTTTCCGGCGTACCGATACCGGGCTGCTCTCTGTTCCCGATCGTCAGCAATACCTCCCCGTACTGCCTCCTGCCCCGGATGCCGAAAGGAAGACAGATCGTCCGGCTGCCTTCTCTGGTGAACAACGTAAGAAGAGCCTCAATATGCTGGCCGGTAATATCTTTCTGCCCGGGAGACAGCTTTTTTACCTCTTCATACAAAATACGCTTGCGTATCACCGGATGCAGGGTCAGGAAAGTATCTACCGCAATATACACCGCAGGCTCCCCGCTGCCTCCTGCCGATACTGCTTCCCCACGCAGAGTGTCTGTCGTCCGGACACAACGCCCGGCCGCTTCCGCCGTCTGCTGCTTTAGATAATCTTCTGTCTCAGCCAACAGTTCCGCCGTCTGGTTCATATGCGCCACACACCCTCTGACAATATGCTGCTCCGCATAAGGTAAAATATGATGCCGGATGCGGTTTCTGGTGTAATCGTCCCCCTCATTGGTGGCATCTTTACAATAAGGAATTCCCCGCTGCATCAGAAAGTCCTCTATCTCCCATCTCTCCAGGCACAGGATGGGCCGGATGATCCGGTCCCTTACCGGCAAAATACTTGCCAGCCCCCGGATGCCGCTTCCCCGGAACAGATGGAACAGCTGTGTCTCGCTGCGGTCATTGCTGTTGTGCGCTACTGCGATCTTCGTTGCGCCCCATTCTGCGGCCACTTTGTCGAATGCCTCATATCTTGTGCGGCGCCCCGCCTCCTCCTCAGAGCTTTTTTCCCTGCGGGCCCTGTCCCTGACATCTGCCTGCGTCAGGAAAAAAGGAAGGTTCCTGTCAGCACAGATGGTTTCCACATACCGGGCATCCTCTCCCGCCTCTGTGCGGATGCCGTGATTCACATGTACCACCGCAATATCCAGCTGATTTTCCTTCTGCCATTCCAACAGCAAAAATAAGAGGCAAACTGAGTCTGCCCCTCCGGAAACACCGACTACTACCCGGTCACCCTCCTGCAGCATCCGATGTTCTCTGATATATGCAAATACTTTTTCCCGTGTATTCATCCATGTACTCATATGTTTACTCTAACGTAATTATTTTCAAAAATCAAGATAACTATTCCCATCTATTTATTTTCCCAAAAACTTAAAACCAGTATCGTCATATCGTCCCGGATCCGGCCTCCGCTGGCACAAATGGCATAAGACAGGATTTTTTCGGCAATTTCCTGGGGATTTTGTTCCTCTATGCCGGACAACAGTTCCGCCATGCGTTCCTCGCCATCCTCCAGCATATCCAGGACACCGTCCGTCATCATCACCAGTGTATCCCCGGGCTGCAGCCTGCAGGACTGTCTTTCCACCGGTGCTTTTTGGAAAATGCCTAAGGGCAGTGTCTCTGCTCCGATACCTTCGACTCCCCGTCGGCTTTTCCGAAAAGTAACCGCACCTCCCACTTTACAGATCTCGCAGTCTCCGGTATACAGATCCAGGCTGCAGATATCTATGGTAGGGTGATCCTCTTCTTCATTTTGTGCATATAATGCGGAATTCAACAGATTTACCGATGCCTCACTTCCGAATCCGGCTTCCAGCATTTTCTCCATCAGATCCATGACTCTGCCGCTGCCCTTTCCTGCATCCTCTCCCGAACCGGTTCCGTCGGACAATAGCAGGATCAGCTTTCCCTTTTCCGATTCCAAAGCAGCATACTGATCCCCCGATACCTTTTCCCCTTCTTTCACCGCACGGCTTACTCCTGTCAGAGCTACATATCTTGGTTCTTCCACGAAGAGAAAACAATGGGGTTCCCGTTCCACCAGATAGGGGCTCCCCGGGGAAGGCTGCAGCTGTTTCTGCAGCAGCACTGTCAGTATATCAGCGACCTGTGATGCCTTGCACCGCATTTTATCCGTCCACAGCGTCATACTGATTCCTGTGGCCCGGGCATCCTGTATGTAGCACAGATCCTTCGCAATAATCCGCTCCGCCCGGAGTGCCTGTATCAGACTCTTTTTCTTTTTCTCTTCCAGGGGCTGGTAGTCCAGTTCCTCTCCGGCCACCCGCTCCATGATCCTTGCCACTTCCTGCAAATGATCTCCCATGATCTGACGGCTTTGCTGAAATAAATATTTTTCAAGAATCCCCTGTCTGTCATTTCCTGTGATCTGTATCTCCTGCCGGAAGCTTCTGCCCAGCTCCTCAAAGCTTTCCGCATATCCCATCAGTTTCTGCCTGCACAGCATGGTGATCTGTGCACACTGTTCCTTTTCCAGATTGTCCTGCTCTCTTTTCCCTATGATCATCCCTGACTCCCCTTTCTGTCCAACGATTATAGGGCAGGCAGTTCCACCTTTTTGTCAAATCGAGGGGAGCCGGACTTCATTTTTTGCGACAA
>OQVS01001188.1_pt1 | contig 17972 bp, 10 predicted proteins | sample 1691601 | NCBI WGS metagenome assembly OQVS01 (sample SAMN03418268, study PRJEB22391) | human gut metagenome | biome: human-gut; feature: organic feature; material: feces | host: Homo sapiens | place: Tanzania | collected 2013-01
AGGCTCGTTAATATCTCAGAATCTCCTGGCTTTAGCCATGGGGAGTATGTCAATAAATGCTGCAAAGGAATGCTCATATGGATTCTGCTAACTGGAACATAGATAAAAGTGACGAACTCTATTCCATCAAACGTTGGGGAGCTCCATATTTTTCCATCAATTCCAACGGCCACTTGGTCGTTTCTCCCCAAGGTGAGCGCGGCGGCTCTATCGATCTTTATGCTTTAATCGAAGCTTTAAAAGGGCGCGGTTTAAGTTTGCCCATTTTACTTCGCTTTCCAGATATTCTCCAAGATCGTATCGAGCGCTTAAATTCGGCTTTTGCCAGAGCTATAGCCAAATATAATTATCCAGGCGTCTATCGCGGTGTCTTTCCCGTCAAAGTAAATCAACAGCGTCACATTATTGAAGAATTAGTCAAATGCGGCACGCCTCATCATTTTGGCTTAGAAGCAGGATCCAAGCCTGAATTGCTTATTGCTCTCTCGGCTATGGATTCCACAGAGTGTCTCATTACTTGCAATGGCTATAAAGATCGCGAATATTTAGAAACAGCCATTTTAGCTTCCAAACTTGGCAAAAAAGTTATCATTATCTTGGAGCAACTGGACGAAGTATGTTTGGCCGTACGTGTGGCCAAAGCCTTAAATTTGCCGGCTTCTTTCGGCTTCAGAGTAAAACTCAATCGCAAAAGTCAGGGCCATTGGGGTAGCAGCGTAGGTGAAAGAGCCAAATTCGGCATGTCAGCTTATGAAATTTATCAAGCTGTGCAAATTCTTATCAATAACGACATGTTGGAAAACTTAAAGTTGCTCCACTTCCATATAGGCTCACAAATTTCCGCCATCAGCGTAATTAAGGGAGCTTTGCGTGAGGCAGGTCGCATCTATGCCGAATTGGTAAAATTAGGCGCTCCTATGGGCTATTTAGATGTAGGCGGAGGCTTGGCCGTAGATTATGACGGCTCCAAGAGCGATTTCTATGCTTCCAAAAATTACAACATGCAAAGCTACGCCAACGACGTAGTAGCCGAAATAAACGACGCTTGCAAACAAGCCGAAATCGACGCCCCTACTATTATTAGTGAAAGCGGTCGAGCTTTAGCTTCTCACCAATCGATCTTAGTCTTTGATGTATTGGGCCAAAACAAAGTCGGCAACTTTAATATTCCCCCAGCTGTCGGTGATGAAGACTACATTATAAAAACTCTGCGTGAAATTTACGAAGGCATTACTCCGGAAAATGCGCAAGAATCGTTCCATGACGCTGTCCAATTCAAAGACGAAGCCTTAAGCGCTTTTCAGTTGGGCATTCTCTCATTAAAAGATCGTGCTCTGGCAGAAAAGTTGTATTGGCAATCTTGCCGTAAAATCTATGAAGTCTTGCGCGAAGCTAAGGCTTCCAGTGATGATTTCTTTACGCTGGAAAAATTGCTTTCCACGACTTATTACGTCAATTTATCGGTATTTCAATCAGCCCCCGACTCTTGGGCTCTCGACCAATTGTTCCCTATTTTGCCTATTCATCGTCTGGACACGGCCCCTGACGAAAAGGTCACTCTAGCCGATCTTACTTGTGACTCCGATGGCAAAATTGATAAATTTATCGATATAAAAGAAGATGTCAATTCTTTATTAGACGTCCATTCTTTGCGCTTTAACTCCGAAACCAACTTTTACGGCACCGAAGAAGAAGGTAAAGTTCCCGAGCGTTTAAGCCACGAGCCGTACTATTTAGGCATGTTCTTAATCGGAGCTTATCAAGAAACTATGGGCAATTTGCACAATCTTTTTGGCGACACCCACGCTGTACAAGTAAAACTCACTCCTTCAGGCTACAAGCTTGAACATATTGTACGTGGCGATACTATGAGCAAAGTGCTCTCTTATTTCCAATACAATCCAGAAGATTTACTTGAGCGCATGCGCCAACAATGTGAAGACGCCTTAAGTGAAAATTCCTTAACTTTGGAAATGTCGCAAAAGTTGCTCAACAACTTCGAGCGCAGCTTAGCTAGTTATACTTACATGTCTTAAAACAATCGAGAAACGGAGCCTATCAAAAAGTGAATCCTCACCAAACCGACTCTGCCCCCTCACAAGCCGCTGCTCCTTCTCCTGCACTTATTCAAACTAGTGCTACGGCGCCTTCGGAAACTGTTCTTACCTCGGTAAGCAAGGCCTCAGCATCTTCTACATTTAATTCGCTGCCACTAAGCGAGCAAACTGGACGCCGCTTAGTAGGCAGCATTAAAGGATTGGGTACTGTTATGTTAGTGCTCAGTCTAATTATCGCTTGCTTCCACCCTTGGACAAAACAAGCTATTGAAGAGACCTTAAGTATCACTCCTCTGCTTTTGCTGGTATTGATCTTTGTTTATGTGGTAAATCCAATAGTCGAATTCCTGATGGTACAAATCAGAAGGATACCAGGCGCCCAATATTTTTCTTACGCAAAATCGCTGGTGATAACTTACGTTTTACTGCTGGCACTAGCTCTGGGCTTGTTTGCTATTGCTGCTCCACAACTTTTTGGCGAAATTAAAAGCTTAGCCGAAAACTTCCCTACCATCACCCAAAAGGCGATCACAATTTTAAATAATTTCCGCCAAACCCATCTGGAAGTTTTGCCTAGTAGCATTCAAAACAATATTACCGACTTAATGAATCAAGCTGGTAGTTTAGCCGGCCAATTGATCAATAGCGGATTACAATATGTTGGCGCTTTCTCCTCAGCCATCATTTGGGTAGCTACCGCTATAGTCATGGTTCCTTTTATTTCCTTTTATATGCTCAGTGAAGGGCGCGAGTTGGTTGATTTTTGGGTCAATTTATTGCCTATTCGCCGCCGCCAACCGGCCAAAAACATTTTATTGCAATTACATTGCTCTATGAAAAGCTTTATAAAAGGCCAAGTGCTGCTTTGCTGTGCAGTCGGTAGCTTAACTACATTGCTCATGGCTTTGGTAATGCCCAAATATTGCATAGCTTTGGGAATTATTGCAGGCATTACAGAAGCGATACCTATTATCGGCCCTATTTTAGGAGCACTGCCAGCTGTATTTTTGGCTTTAGCTCTGCCTGAGACAGGTGGCATAACCTTAGCGCTAATTGTAATAGCTGTATACACTCTAATTCAACAAGCTGAAAACAATTTCTTAGTACCTAAAATAATGGGAGACAGCCTTGGCCTACACCCCCTCAGTTTAATGATTGGTATGATGGTTTTTGGCAATGTATTCGGTTTTTGGGGAGTAGTTTTAGCTTCTCCTATTGTGGCTGCTGTACGAATATTAGTTATCCATTACTGCAATCCAGAATTGGAAGCTCAACTTTTAGAGCAATTGCAACAAAGTGAACAAAAGCCGCAAGTTCCCCTAAATTCAGAAGCGGTCACTGACAGTAAGCCTCAAAATTAGGCGCAGGTAAACAGCTTAAAAAGAGCGAAACTGCAGAGAAACCGTCTCTTTTTTATCGCTTATTTCACCGCAAGTGCCGTAAAGCCCCTGCCTTCAGGTATAGGGATATGAGGCACGTACACCGAATTTGCGCAAGCAATTGAAAGTGGACGGTTGTTGCGTAATTGCTATTTGTATAGTTTTAGATAGAAATGCTTCAATAAATATAGAACGTGAAGGTAATCGTATTCTCTTCGCATAGTTAGTATATAAGTAGTGTATGGGCAGGGCATTGTCCATTGTAGAGAGAGCCAGTAAGACCTGTTGATTCTCAATAGGCAAGGCTCGTTAATATCTCAGAATCTCCTGGCTTTAGCCATGGGGAGTATGTCAATATCAGTTGAAAGGTTTTTTGGCTATCGTGAATTTTTCTAAGTTTTTGCTTTTATGCGCTCTCACTGCCGGCCTGTCCGTTGCCGGGCTTTCTCCTGCTCAAGCTGATGACAAACTCGTCGGCGAGGCTTTAAAGTATTTCAACACCAAAAATTACACCAAAGCCAACACCCTAATCGATCAGCACTTGGCTAAAAATCCCAAAGATGCCAACGCTCAATACGCCAAGGCCATGATCTTGTATCGCATGGGCCATTATATAAAAGCTCTGCAACGCTTGGAAATAGTGTTGAAGCTTTCTCCCAAAAACCACAATGCAGCCACTGCTTATGCTCGCATCAACCAACAAGCCGTCTATCACCTCAACCAAGGCAAAAATGAAGATGCTATCGCTTTAGCCAACCATAGTGTGGACATTATGCCCAAATGGAACACCATGGAATTCCGCGTTGCTCAAGCCGGTTGCTACTTTGCTAAGGGTACAGCTTATTTCGAGCGTTGGTGTTTGAGTAACGATCCCGAAGATTCCCGCATAGCCATGGAAAGCTGGGAAAAGACTCGCGATCTCGATCCTACCTCGGCCACTCAGCAATTGGTTAACGGTATCAATTCTTTTGTCAGCGGCAACTACTCTTTAGCCAAGAAATATTTTGACGAAGGCCTGACCGTTCGTAAAGAGAACAAATATTTACAATTGTGGGATGCTTTTGCCAACGCTTCCGTAGGCGAAACGAATCGCGCTGTAGCCCAGCTCAACGATTTGGCCTCTCTTTTCAGACGCAATCCCGTCTTGCACCTCTATCAAGGTGATATTGCCAAACAAACTGGTGATTTTGCTACTTCTCGCCAAGAATACACTGTTGCTAACGATTTGCGTCCCACCGATCATCGTATTCCTGTCGCTTTGCGTGTTCTCTATTTATGCGCCAACCAAGTCGACGAAGGCTTAACTGCCTACGATGAACAAATAAGCCAGAACCCCGGAGATTTTAATGCTTACTATCAGAAGGCTTGCCTTCTCAAAGAAGCTGGCCGCCTTGACGAAGCTATCGGCGCCTACAATGCCATAGCTTCTTCAGCAGCTTTCACTCCCATCCAGACAGCTTCCGCGAAAGTAGGTATGGCTCTCATTCACTTCGAGCGCGGTGATAATAAAAAAGCTATGGCTTGTGTCTCTCCCGAAGATTTGCAAACTTTGAGAAGCTCCAATAGTCCCATGAGCTTACTTTACACAGCTTACGCCGAGAATCAAAGCGCCTTGCGCGAAAAGGCCTGTCGTGAAGCTTTGCTCTATTCCGGTCCGGATGCTATGTTTGTGCAGCGCTGCGCTTTCAGTTCTTTAGCCGAAATAGAAGCCTCCCGCAAGCAATATGCCAAAGCCATGGAATGTTTATATCAAGCTTGGCGACGCACTGCTTCTATTTCTTCTCAATGCACTGCCATGCGCGATCAGTTCGAGAGCTATAAAGCCGATACTCGCAAGCAACTTCAGTCGGAGATGCGCAAATTAGAAAAGGGCAAACGTCCTGATAAAGAAGAAGCTTTGCAAAAAGTGAATGCTCATTTGGAAGCTTTAAATACTTTAGATATGGGCGAAGCAGGCACTATGCTCTTCCAAATTCAGGGGTCTTCTGCCGATTCCAACGCCACTTTGCTTCCTAAGTCGCTGACAGGCAACATGGGAGCAATTACTTCCGATAGCTTAAAATCTTCTTCATGGGTGAATATCACTCCCGATTGGCAATAACTTCCCATTGTGCTGATTTATCAGCGCTAAAATAGAAGGCCACCCGGTTTCCTTCTGGGTGGCCTTTTTGCTTAGCAAAAAAATGGCTAATTGTCTTCAAAGGTACAACCTACGCTATTAACGAAGCTCTCCGAGCATCGGGATTTGAAAAATTTTGTTCTGATTTTTGCGTTACAGATTTACAATACGGAGAAAGAAAATTGCCAGAAATTCCTGCTTCCTTACAACAAATAATTAAAGTATGTGAAAAGATATCCGTTGGTGAAGCCAAACCCGACGCTTTAAATGAATTATTTGTCAAAGCCAGACAGGTGATTGCTTTTGAACGTACCGGTCTGGAACGCTTTACTTGGGATGCCATTTGGACTGACAAATTTAAAAATTTAGTAAAAAAACTCCAGTCTGAATTAGAAGCGCACGAAAAGGCTTTACAGGAGTTAGAAAATTCTTTAAATGACCCAGAAACTTTTGCTCTCGAAAAAGCAGGACGCGATTTAAAATACAGCGCCGAAGCTGTAGCCGCTCTGTGGGACGAACTTAATACAGAAATCGGAGAGCAAATGGTTATGTCTCCCTATCCTGTTTATGACCATTTGCTTAAAGTTGGTCAAAATATTTTACAAGGCCATATCGACCCTTCCGTATTAGCAGCTTTCTTTACCCCGGCTGCCGATTTTACTTTCCGCCTTCGCGCAGCAGTCAAGCGCTTTGTCCTTTTTTATGGTGAATCTTCCCTGTCAGAATGCGCTCAAAAAGTTATGACCAATATCGAAGCCGGCATGGGGGCTTTAGACAAATTTTTACAAAGTGGCGAAAATAAAGCTTTAAATGACGCCTTACACCTTTTAGTAACTACTACCGTAACTATGTATACGGTCATGAACGATATGGGACAATGGGCCGCCGCAGAAAAGAAATATGCTCGCCATCCTTTGGTAGAAGAGCTCTACCGCGCCAGAGAAGCAAAATTGCAAGGAGAAGATCTATCTTTTCTCTGGCAAGCTGTTAAACATGCCTTAAAATTAGAGCTTACTCAAGTACAAACTTTGCTCAATCATCCCCTAGCTTCTCTTTGTGACGTTCATAGTCAAGCTCTTAAAGCGGGCATGGCTCGCGTTATGTATATAGTTCAAGAGGGCGAAAAAAAGAGCTTGGACGAATTGAACTTGCCAGAATTTGATATTATGTTGCTTAATTTAGATCGTTTAATTCACAACGATTTAACCCATATAAATATCGAATGTCGCTTAGTGTCTGGAGCTCCCAATTTTGAAGAATTATTAGTGACAGTCGGTTTGGCTATGGATGGCAAGATCGAGCCTGAAGCCTTCAAAATTATTCTCCAAGATACTTTAGAAAAGATTGAAGAGACTCAAAATAATCTTGATGGCGCTCTTGAGCAACTTAGTGCCGAAGATTTAGAACTTTTGGCTCACTGTTTAGATTGCCAGGCTTTAGGCTGCCGCGAACTGGCCTCCTGGTGTGAAACTGGCGATAAACAATTGCTCAAAAACGGCTGGCGACGTATTAGTGCCAGCTTGCCCTCCACCAAACGAATTTGCGCCCAAATGAAAAAGAGCTTAGGGTTGGGCGAAGAGTCTTCTAAAAAACTCACTTGTATGCGCTGCGGCCAGCAAAATCCGGCCTCAGCTCGCTACTGTTCTAAGTGTTCTGCCGTACTTATGCAATTAGTACAAGCACCGCCAGTAGAATATACCGATTTAGAGACAGGTCTAAGCGATAACGGCTTCGATTCTCCTCTGCCGGGCAATATCTTAAAGCTAGAGCAATTAGTGCGCTCAGTAGAAAATGGTCAAGCTTATACCCAAGAAGTTGCTGAAGTATTAGACAAATTGCTGAGCAGCGCTTATGCCTATCGCAAGCTATACCTTAACAGAGTACGTCCCGCCTTAGAAAGAGAGCAAGCCGATCCTTCTATAGCCGAGCGTTTTGAAATAGGCATGAGTTCTTATATCGAAGGCCTGGAGATTTGTCGCAATTTCGTAGAGGATCCGCAAATCGACTATTTGTATAACGGCCTCGATCAAGCTTCAGCGGCAGCTTTGGAATTAAACGAATTACAAACGGAGCTGACTGATTACTTCTAGCCTATAGTTCAAACTTGATATGTAAAGATAGAGCCTCGCCCAAAGATAAAAGTTGGCGAGGCTTTTATTTCACTTCAATTCCAATATAATGCAAACTAACCGCTAATACTTCTATGCTAGAATGATCGTGAGCCTTGTGCCACTTTTTTCACTTCGCCTAGCTTCAGCAAAAAAAGAACAGGAAACATTAACCTTATGCGTTGGTCATTTAAATTAGCAAAACTGTGGGGAATTGATATTTATGTCCATTATACCTTCATGCTGTTGCTAATTTGGATATTTCTCTCACGCGGTGCCCGAAATGATTGGGCCACTAGCTTAATCAGCGTATTTTTCACTTTAATCGTTTTCGGTATCGTAACTTTACACGAATATGGTCACGCGTTGACAGCTAGACATTTCGGCATCTCCACACGAGACATAACTTTGTGGCCTTTTGGCGGTGTAGCCACTTTGCAAGGTTTGCCTCAAACTCCCCGCCAAGAAGTTTTGATAGCTTTAGCAGGCCCGGCTGTAAACTTTGTTTTGGCTCTGACAGCTTACCTCTTTACCGATTTTCTCTTTATTCCCCATTTAGCATCCCACTTTATTCCTATAGTACGAATATATGCTGTAGACACGTTCTATTGGTTTATGTGGAGCAATATCGTTTTAATGGCTTTTAACTTAATTCCGGCTTTTCCCATGGACGGAGGTCGCGTCCTTCGCGGCTTCTTATCCAAGAAGTACGATTTCCTGACTGCTACCGATAAAGCGGTAAGTATAGGCAGAGCTTGCGCCATAGTTATGGGTATCTACGGCGCTGGTTATGATCATATGTTGATTGTAATTGCCATCTTTATTTGGTGGAGCGGCAGCCAGGAGCTCAATCAAGCTATCATGCTGGAACGAATGCGCCGAGTAAAAGAAGGTACAGCCAGCATCGCCGATCTTTTCGGCTTAGGCTTAGGTACAATGGGGAATGTAATGAGCCATATTCTCGGCATGAGCGGACTCAACCCCAACAATCCGATCAATTTTGGCAGCGCCGAAGATTCGCCCTATAGTACTGAGCGCAATCAGAAGGAAGCTCCCGAATATATAATCACCGAAGGCTCAGTGCGCCGCAGCCAACGTCCCAATTTTCCCGGTGAAGGAAAAATTATCGATGCAGAATTCGTTTCCGATGGAGACGACGATTCTTCCTCGGAACCTAAAACAGCCTCTGCCGATAATGACGGCCTCAAAATTGTCGATATAAAGTAGATGTGAAGAAAGGGACTATATGTTGACTGTTGCCCAAAGAACCGCTTTCGTCAGCGCCAAACTCGACGAATTATTTCCACATTCCAAACCAAGCCTCAATTTTTACAGTCCCTTTACTTTGTTGGTAGCAGTTATGCTTTCTGCCCAATGTACAGACGAAAGAGTAAATAAAGCTACTGCTAAATTATTTGCCGCAGCCGATACGCCGGAAAAGATGGATAAACTCAATCAAGAAGAGATTTATCAATATATTTACGGCTTAGGCTTAGCTAAAAACAAAGCGAAATACTTAAAAACCATGTGCCACCAGCTTTTGGAGAATTTTTCCGGCCAGGTGCCACAAGATTTCAAAAGTTTGGAAAGCCTCTCCGGCATAGGCCACAAAACAGCTTCGGTAGTAAGGTTGCAAGCTTTCAATTTGCCAGCTTTTCCTGTAGATACACATATTTTTCGCTTAGCTAGGCGTTGGGGACTTTCTCAGGGCCAAACTCCCAAGCAAGTTGAAGCCGATCTTAAAAAACTATTTCCCCCCGAAGAATGGGGGAAACGCCATCTTCAATTTATCGATTGCGGCCGAACTTATTGCAAAGCCTTAGGTCACAATAGCGCCGAGTGTCCGCTTTGTTCCAAACTTAGCTCAAGTACCACTACTGTTTCCTAATTATTTTCTAGGCAGGAAGAGCAAGCTCAATTTGGCAAATATCCACCTATGAATATTTGCGATCTTAGAGCCACCGAGTTGGCCCAACTTATTAAAGAAAAGAAATTATCCCCTGTAGAAGTCACCAAGGCTTACCTTGAGCGCATAGACAAATTGAATTCTAAAGTAAATGCCTTCATTACTTTAGATGCCGAAGGAGCTTTAGAACAAGCTCGTCGCGCTGAAAAAGAAGAAGCCAAGGGCCCTTTACATGGCGTTCCTGTAGCTATAAAAGATCTTTCTTACACAAAAGGAATGCGCACAACTTGCGGTTCTCTCACTTTGAAAGACAATATACCCGACTTCGACTCCATTTCCGTCACTCGTATACGCCAAGCCGGAGCCATTATTTTAGGCAAAACCAACACTCCAGAATTTGGTTATAAGGGAATAACAAATAATAGAGTTTTTGGCCCAACTCTCAATCCTTGGAACTTAGAGCGCCACGCCGGTGGCTCCAGCGGTGGTTCAGCCAGTGCTGTAGCGGCCAATTTAGTGCCTATAGCCGAAGGTACCGACGGAGCCGGCTCTATCCGCATTCCGGCTTCTTTTTGCGGCGTAGTTGGTTTTAAACCCAGTTTTGCTATGGTTCCGCGCTATCCTATTCCCGATTTATATTACACCTTAAGCCACACTGGCCCAATTGCCCGCCACGTTGACGAAGCGGCCCTTCTTTTTGAAGTTTTGGCTGGAGCCAGCTCTCACGACAATCTGAGCATGAGCCCTTACAATTGGCCTAAGTCAGCTATGGACAAATTAAATATAGCTTACAGTCCCAATTTAAACTATGCGCCCGTAGAAGAAGAAGTAGCTAAAATTGTCAGCCAAGCAGCTCAAAAATTTACTGAGCTCGGTTATACAATCAGCGAAGAAAACCCACCTATCGAAGAAGATCCAGAGCCTTTGGAACTTAATATTTGGAACACGGTCTACGCTTCCCGCTATGCTCCTTTAAGCGAAGAGACCAAGGCTTTGCTCACTCCTGAAATGGTCGATATTATCGAAGAAGGTATGAAACTCCCCGCTTACATGTATAGTAAAGACTCCATTAAGCGAACCAAGCTTTATTATACTATGGACAAGTTCTTTGAGCGCTACGACTTAATGATTACACCGACTATGCCGGTAGAAGCGTTTGATAGTAAATTGGAACGCCCCGAAAGCGTCAACGGTCGTAAGATCTCCACTTTATTCGGTTGGACTCCTTTTACTTACCCATTTAACTTAACCGGTCAACCTGCTATTACCGTTCCTGCTGGCTTAAGCTCCGACGGTTTGCCTATTGGCTTACAAATTGTCGGTCCTCGTGGCAGCGATCGTTTCGTATTGGAAGTAGCCAAACGCTTCGAAGAGCTGGCTCCCTTCCCGGAGTTGAAATTCACTTAACCTAGCTTAAGGAGCTTAAGAATATTATGTCAGTAAACATTATTACCAAAACAGTGGGAGCTTTTGGCACCAATTGTTATTTGGTATATGATGATCATAAAGTCGGTGTCATTATTGATCCAGGCGACGACGCTCCTGAGCTCGAGCGCACTATCAAAGCTTACGGCCTGGATATTAAAGCTATTTTGCTTACTCACGGCCATTGCGATCACCTTATTGGAGCGGCCCAATTGGAAAAGGATTTGCATTTACCTCTCTATGTGCACAGTCAAGATGTGAAAGCTGTCAATAGATGTAAAAGCGACGCTGTAGAATTGGGCTTAGTGTGTCACGAGATTCCTCAAATTACAGGAACTTTGGAAGATGGCCAAACTTTTAAAGCCGGAGAACTAGTATTTAATATACTCCATACTCCCGGCCACACTCCAGGTGGTCAAGTTTTAGTTTGTGACAAACACGCTTTTTGCGGTGATACTATTTTCCACGGCTCAATAGGACGCACCGACTTCCATGATGGCGATCATACTGCCTTAATAGATTCTATTAAAAACAAAGTTTATACTTTGCCAGACAGTACGATTCTCTATCCAGGTCATGGCTCTCAAAGCAGCGTCGGCTACGAAAAGAAGCACAATCCTTTTGTTAGAGCCTAGTTCGCTCCCGAATTAAAACAAAAAAAATAACGGTCGCTCTTATCAGGACCGTTATTTTTTTGTTTTAATAGGTGCCGCCAGCTGACAACTTTGGTGCCTTTGTGTCAGCCAACGGCTAATTCTTTTGTTTTCACATTCTACTGTTTCTTCAAAACAATAGTAGCGCCTGCAGGGAGGAAAATACCATTACCAGAGCTGACAGTGGCTCCACCATTGCCAGTACCAGTGCCGCCATAACAGCGAGCGTTGGTGTTAAATACTTCCTTCCACTGACCGGGAGGCAATTCCATGCGATAACCGGAGCGATCAGTATTGGCAAAGTTGGAAACTACCACAAACTCATCAGATCCGCCATTGTCGCGTTTCCAAGCCAAAACTTTATCATCGTTATGAGTATAAACTCGGCTGGTATTACCGGTAGCATTAAAGGCGGAAGAGGTGCGACGCAAGGCGACCAAATCGCGAGTTAAAGCGAATTGACCAACTTGATTAGCCAAATCCTCAGCAGATTTTCTCTGTTCAGGATTCATCTCGCAATAGCGATCGAACAATTTTTGCTCGTCGGCACTCATACGAGAGCGCTCTACTTCTCGAGAAGAATTGTCCATAGCAGCGCACTTAGCAAAGTTGTCCAACTTATCGGGAGTGACAGGGAATTTAATCCAACTCATATCAGCTCCCCAAGTGGAAGTTAAGCCGTGCTTAAAGTCGTTATTGGCCAAGAATTCTTCGCCTTGGAAGAGCATAGGCACACCAGGGCCGGTTAAAGTGATAGCTGAAGCGGTACGAGCGATAGCGCGAGGGAAAGGCTGTTTGACAGCTTCGTCATCTTTGGAAGCAGCAGCACCGCGATGGATCCAGTTGCCAGTATTGCCAACTTCATCGTGACTATGAGCGTAAGTTACAGCTCTGCTCCAATCGGTTACGCCTACGTGGCAAGTGATAGCTTCCATCAAACGATCGGCGCTACCTATACCTTGAGCCATTTCCAGCAAGTCATCATGGAAACGATCGTTCCAAACACCGCTGAAGCCCATGCCCTTCTTTTCCCAACTGCCCTGACCGGATCCCTGAGTTTCAGACTTATCCATATCGGCGGCTACTAACCAGCTGCCACTAAAGTCTTCGGCTACTGTGTATACGTCAGGTTTAATCAAACGCAAAGAGCGGTTAATCTGACGCAAGGTATTCATACCCTCAATTTGCTCGGCAGAGTTGCCAGTGGAGTGCAAAACTTGAGTAAAGTCGAAGCGGATACCATCGAAACCAAACTCAGCAACTTGCTGTACAGCGTTGTCAGAATAGAAATCTTTGACGCTCTGGTTGGCGAAATTGGGCTTGGCGCCCCAAGGAGTGCAAGACTCGCCTTGCTGCCACCAATTGAAGAAGGAACGCTTGCCACCGTCGATACGCCCTAAAGGATCGTCGGCATCTGGCTTACCAGAAGTGTGGTTGTAAACCACGTCGGCCATAACATTGAAACCGCGTTTGTGGCTCTCATCTACAAAGAGCTTCATAGCGTCAGTACCAGAGATCCATACACTCTTGGCGCCGGGCTGTTCGTCATCGGTAATGAGCTTGCGATCTAAAGCTTCCTGGCGATCCATTTCAAAGCCATAGCTAGCCGCGCCGGCATAGTAATAGTCGGGAGTGTAACCCCAGTCACGCTTGGCTCCAAATTCGTTAGTCGGCATAAGCTCGATAGTATCAATGCCTAAAGAAGCAAAGTAGTCGAGGTTGTTGATCATGTCTTCAAAGGTAGCCGGAACAGCATTATCCTTGGAGCTCATGAATGAACCGACGTGGGCTTCGTAAATTACGAAGTTGTTGTGATTGGTCTGACGTCTGGGAACGTTATCGTATTGGAATTCAAAGCTAGACTCACGAATTAAAGACTTGCGAGCAGATCCGGGCTTGGGTTGGATAACGTTTGTGTAAGGATCGTTGAAAGGAGTAGCTATACGCTCTTGATTGCTGAGTTTGCCATCTCCATTGACATCACCGACCAACTTGCCGTCTTCTACAACTTGGTATTCGTATTGCATACCGATCAGTTTGGGGAAATTGTTAACAGCGGTCACCCAAGCTGTGCCGGCGCCAGGGCTATCTACGCGATTCATATCGATAGAGCCGTCTTCGTTAACACTATTAATCCAAGAGTATTTGTCGATAGGCTCAGTCTGATCTAATTTCCAATTGCGCAATACGTCCACGTCATGTTTATCGGCAGGTGAAGCTTGATCGTAGGGAATGCGCTCAGGTTTGCCCAAACGATCTAACAACTCTTGTTTGTTGAGTTGCTTGCCATTTTCGTCACGCAAAACTAAACGCACACTGTCGGCATTGGGGTGAGAATCGACGGTAAAACGTCCCCATTGAGGATCGTCGGCATAGTTGGGGCCGCCTTTACCGCTATCATCGTACCAACCGACTTCGAAGCCCATAACGGGATCGACAAAGATACGCTCTAAGCCGCGCTGCTCACCTTGCAAATAACGAGCGTGGGGATCTGAATAACGAACTTCTCCGCCCCAACTGTTCTTTAAGACCTCGCCCTTTTCATTTAAAGCGGCATATTGGTAAGTTTTGCCTTTGAGCTTACTCCAACCGTCGTTTTGAGTGAGCGTCCAAACGCCATTTTGCTCATTTTTTTCCATGGGCAAGCGTTCTTCTATTTCACCGGTCTGAGGGTTGCTTATTTCTACATAAAGCTTGTAATCGGCCAAATCGCCTTTGCCCATTTCCGGAGACCAAGTCTGGAAACGAACGCCGTCTTCACCTTCTTTGTGCACACCAAAAAGGTGAGTCTGAACGGGAGCATAAGTTTGAACGGAGGAATCTTCCAAGTTGAAATTGGGATTTGTTTCGCTCATAACCAGCCACTGAGCGTTTTGCACCTTACCGTCTTTGCCAGCGATGTCACCAACCACACCCCAGCTAAACTGCTGATTTTGGCCGGTTTTCAGATCTACAGCAGCGGTAAAAATACCGTCTCCGGCTACAGCGTCGCCATTTTTACCATCATCATGCATAGGAATAATCTTGTCGCCGTTCCAATGCTGATCGTAAAGACCGGTCTGATCGTTGAAAGACCCTTTAAGGCCAATATTACTAAGGTCGACTTGCGGACAACCGCGACTATCGAACTGGAAAAGGACTTGTTTTTTGTCACTGCCTTCAGGTTGTACGGACGCAGTTTCAGCTTTTACTTGGGAAGTTTGTACTTTGGGAGCACCAGCAGCAACTTCTTTACTTTCGGTACTATTTAAAGAGAAACTGTCCACAGGAACAGCTGGTGCAGACGCCTGAGGAGCGGTTTGCTTGGATGCGGCAGTAGCGTTATTTTGTGCTACGGAGCCAGCCCGGAATAAGTCGGAAGAGCGTTCTATATTTATATTCATCAATTCCTTACTCTTTTCTACGTAGGTGACGAAAATGTTTTGTTCTAAACAACCTAACCCTAGAACTTTTGACGCTTTAGACTTCACTTCAGTCGAAACGGCTCCGCCACGGACGAACTCACCGCCGACTGCCGCTACCCTTGAGCCACCGGCCCAAGTGAGCGAACAGATCGCCAAACCAACGAAAAAAGTCCTACCATTCATTATCCCAAATGTACAAAGTTTTTTAGGCATAAACAAGCATATTTTTTACTTATTTTTGCATTTTTTCGAAAAGCTCACTCCTTTGTAACAATCTAATTTTTTATTTATTGCTAATCAAAAGTAATTAGCTAAAGAAATATTCCTCTAACAGCTGATAAGTAATTTTTTTATAAAAAATGACGAAGGACAGAGGCCGACAGTATCAAAAAAACGCGATTGATTATAAAATTCTATTAGAAATGGAAACTGGTAACCAGTGCAGATAAGATCACATAAAGGAGGGCAGTATATGTTAAAAAATAAGCGCGGCATAGTTCTTATCACCACGATGCTTACAGTCGTTTTAGTAATTATGCTGCTCAGCTCCGTAGTATATTCCAATTTGGGAAGTATGCGCCTAGCTTCCAATTTTTACAGTCGTGAAGAAGCTCTCATGGCCGCCCAATCCGGCGTACAATATGCCATTACTTGTTTGCAAAGCGACATTACTTGGCGCGGCGATAAATCAGACAATACTTTTACCAACTCCACTGAAGGTATCAGTGTTCGCGAGCGCAATGGCAACGTAGTTGGTATGATTACTACCGCCAATGGCAACAAGTCTTTTTTCCGTATTAAATTTAATTATGAAGATGGAGACAAAGGCTTTGACGGTATGAGCAACAGCTCCGATTCAGAGCGTATAAGATCTCCCTACGTTTCTGTAAACAATCTTTTCAATACAACCCCAACTAAGGTCTATACCGCTTCTCAAGATGGCCAATTAAAAACTAAACAAAGCCAAGACAGATTCGGTAAAAACCGCACAGAAGCTGACGGAGCCAGCAGCTTTACTTTAGGCAAATCTAGTTGCTATCTGGTGGTGGAAGGTTTTGCCGGTAACGGTGTACGCGATCTCACTTTAGACAAAGCCTTTACTTTGACGCCTGAGCAAGCTTCACAGTTGCTTCCCAGACGAGTGGAGACTTATTTAGCTTTATCTTCCGACACCCAATTTACCGATTCAGTAGCTTGCGCCGCCGGTGATTTAACTACAGACTCAAACTTGATCCGCATAAGCAATGCCAAGGGTAGCAGCTCTCCTAAGATGCGCAGCTTGCACAACTTGGAAGTTACTAGCAACACTGTCGACTTTGATAATGGCCAGCTGTATTACGGAAGCGGCTATACTTACAGTATTAACGGTAAGACTATCAGCGAAGACAGCAAGTACACTGCCCAGCAGAGTAACGACACAAGTAGTTTTACTCGCTTGGAATGGGACGATGTAACCAAAGCTAATTCCAAAGGGCAGAAGTGCGTCAAAATCCAAGCCGGCACTTATGTTTGGAGTAAAGATCCTAAAACAAAGAAAAATATACTCAAGCGCTATGTAGGCAATTATCCTCCCGGCACAGATATCCCCTCTGACGCTAAATATTCAGTAGTAAACAGCTTAGCCGGCGTCACCATAGATGCAGATAGTTTAACTATGAAAGTGAACTCCAATCTTTGGGTAGCTTCCGATGGCAAAGCCTCCTCTTTAATCATACGCTACGACAAAGAAGGCGAGACAGCTACCTCCAGACCCGTAGTGGCCTTCTTAAAGAATGAAGCTACGCAAACTTCACCTATCATAAGTTCTGATCATGATATTTACATTGAAGGCGCTACCTTAGGCGGCGGCTCCATTACTTCCAAAGAAAATATCTCCTTGCAAGGCCCCAGCATCTTGGAATCAGACCCCGGCATAGGTGTTTCTATTTACGCCCAAGGCGATGTCAACTTATTGCCTATTGAAGGTGTAACCGAGCAAGTTAAACAAGCCGAATCGGAAAAAATTACCGGAACTGGCAGTACCGGGACGGAAAAAACAGACAACAATAAAGTAGCTCAACTTAAGAAACCTGACGACTATAAAGTAAAATATGACAGAGCTTTAGCTGCTTATCAAGCTTTAATGGCTCAATATTCTGGTTGGTACTGTAGTGATCCAGAGAGCTTCAAAAATCTTGGCAACTTGGATCAAATATTTAAGCAATTCTTCAGTTTTTATCACCAAGCCAACGCAACTTATTATGCAACAGGAGAAGAACCACAACAGAACTGGGATGATGCCGAGTTTCAAAACGTCACTCATGCTGAGTTTGTGAAATGCTACCAAGCGTTGCAAGCGCTAATAGCTGGTCAAAGCTCGTACTTCGATGAGCCAGGTATTCCGGATAACATTCGCAGCGCCCGTAAGCGCTTTTACAATGAAGGCAGAGAAGCCTTTAAATACCTCGAAGAAGATAACAATTGGACTCCTCCAGAAAAAAATTCTGATGACGATGATGATGACAAAAAAGAGACAGATGTAGATCTGTCTCCAGATAAAGTTAGCGACGTCCAGGATTATATCGATAAAGATTTGGCCAGCGATAACTTCCGCGACACTAAAGAAGCTCAATTGTCCGATTTAATGCTTCGTTATGGAAAAATTAAATATTCTGATCAGGATATTTCCGGTGTTATTTATGCCTGGGGTAATATCAATGCCAACATAGGCAAAAACAGCACTCTCAACTTGACCGGTGCTATGGTGGCTTACGGAGGCGATCCTAAAGAGAAGACACCTGGCAAAAACAGCAAAGGAAAAATAAACATCAATGCCGGCACTATCGGTATGACCTTAGATCCGGATTATATGGGAGTTTTCCTGGCTGCCAAGCGCAAAGCGATTTAAATTTAAGCCAAAAGATGTTAGCGCATGACCAAGA
>OQVS01001189.1_pt1 | contig 17966 bp, 20 predicted proteins | sample 1691601 | NCBI WGS metagenome assembly OQVS01 (sample SAMN03418268, study PRJEB22391) | human gut metagenome | biome: human-gut; feature: organic feature; material: feces | host: Homo sapiens | place: Tanzania | collected 2013-01
CAGTTATTCTCATGGTTTATGCAGTATAAAGATTTAATTGACGCAAAACTGCTCGCCTTTCACGAACCCTATTAGCATCAACCATAATGTCCTCTGTTTTCATCTCTACCTCACATGAATCCTGTTCATCATAGCCTTCTCTTGCATGTTTCCAAGAATACTCTCCATGCGTCAATGTACTCAAGCTCCAAGACTTCTGTGGAGCATAAGTTTTAAACACCATATCAAACACTGATTCATATTGTACAAACTGCTCTTTATCCATCAATTCTGGGAAAGAATCATTTTTATAATGTTGGCGAATCGGAACCATGACAGGACCATATTTCCATGCCTCAAATTGTGCTTCAAACATAGGTTCACCTTTTTGAATTAAGCACTCACGCTGCGTGAAATAAAGTAGCTTATGCAACTTCATTTCATCGATACGAGCGCCAAAATCATCCATAAAACGCTTGTATATATAAGAGGCAACTTGTAGTATTCCCATCATGCTCTTTATTCATTTTATTGTTTACTACCGCAAAATTACGCTTTTTTCTCGAAACCACCAAGAAAATCGAAAGAAATCTGCAACTCCTCAACAAATTACCCTCAAATCATCAGTAAACAGCAAGCTATTAACTATAAACTATAAACTATACCTCCTTCCCCGGCAGTCCCAGGACCGAACAGGTCCAAATCTGTGAAAATCCGTGCAATCTGTGGGACAAGAAAGAGAAAAGAAGAATCCGAAAGATTACCTCTTGTGTTTAAGCCTCCAGAAGAAATGCCAGGTGCGAAACAAAGGCTCGCATAGAGCCTCAGCAGGATAATACCTCACAAAGTGCATATTTCTCCATATCTTCAGGAAGTATTTCTTTGTCATTCCTTGTTGCGTAAAATGCCCATACTTGGTGAAGTGCTGTCCGAAGTTGCCACCATTCAGTATCTCTGCTAACAACAACTTTCCTCTCTTCTCATCCATTGGAGCAATCATCTTCTCCTCTGATAGTCCCAAAGCCTCATGCAGCACATACATCACCGCCCCAGCAAACTTCCACAATCCCAAATATTTAAGTTCTCTCTGCACCATAACTAAAGCAGCAGAGGTAGAAGAAGTAACAGCAGTAGTAAAACCAACAGAATTATCTCCCTCTATAGAAAGGCGGTCCCATCCCGCACAATCTGGCGAGACCTTTGATGGTCCGCCATCCTTAGAGCGTAGCGGTTCCGAGCACCGAGTAGGGCGGTTTCCTCCCTCTCCCCTGAGGGTGAGAGGGTCGGGGTGAGAGGTGGAGCCCTCTTTAATGGTAAAGAGGGACGGGGTGATTTTAGAAGAATTTTGATAGCCTTTATAAAAGTCGCAAACTACATAGTAGTAATCAATGATTTGCCTCATTCCAATCCCCTCATCAAAGAAATGATGATAAAGATGCGTCAGCTGATAGATAACATTGAATGCCGTCGTTGGTATAGCGATTTCTCCAATGCCATCCGGCAGGCCAACAACATTTGAACATTGCAAATCTGCATTCCGTTTGAACCATTTCTGCAAACGTGCATTATAGACAGGATTATTCATTGTGCAAGGAAAGAAATGCAGCTCCACCGGTACACCATCCAAAGAAGTCTCCAAATGATGGAATCTTATATCATCACCTATCTCAAAATGCTTTTTTGCATACTCAGTAATCTGAGAGCGAGAAGCATTCACCCAAACGTCAATATCCCCTGGATTACGAGAATACACATTCGGATACATCAGCGCATTCCCTTGTCCTTTCAGGATGCAGCATCGCAACCCATCTTCTCTAAGCATAGAATAGAGCTTGCTCGCCACGGTATTCACCTTCGTGTTTTGTCGACGAATCTGTTGCGCCTTTCCCATCCAAGTCATCAGCAAATCCCTTTCTATCGGATTCTTTTTTAACTCTTCAGAATATTCATTCCCCAGTCTTTCGATACCATCAAAGCAAAATCCGATAATTGCTTGATTAGATACAAAGGTATATAGTTGTCGCCAATCCATTTTGGCGATAACCTTACCCATATCTATATTATATCCGAGGCAGTATTTCAAGAATTTAAAAATCGCATTCATAATAGGAACTATTTTTCATATCTCTTCCGCTTCCTTGGGATGACGAAAATGAAAATCAAGACGTGGCAGGAGCATCTGGAGATAACGCTCCACACCTCCTGCACACTCTGCAATCTGCAAAATCCGAATATTCATATAATTTGTATTATATCAATCCTCGAAAGCCGCATCACGCAATCTTCGCTTTACTCGCTCCAGTTCCATGGGGTCGAAGATAAACTCTTCAAAGGTGTTGACGACTTTCTTGAAAAAACTCAATTTCAAATCGCAACCTTTTTAACACCACTGTAGTTGTCATGCTTAATGTGACAACTCAGCATAAACTCTCTCGACTTTATACCGTGAGCCTTCAACTCTTCGTTGAAGACAGTACTAAATCTCTTGTGCATCACTACAATTTTCTTTTCCATTGTAATTTTGTTAAAAAGTTAGAAATATTATTGATTTATGTAATATATTCCCCTTCATAGTAAGCACGAAACACCGATAAACACAAGGCTTTTCATGCAAAATCCAAGGGGAACGCTTTTCATTTATTTTTCTATATCTTTGCCGCGTAGAAATCAAACAACTAACGATTGATATTTATGAACGTAAGCATTTTCCATGACATGACCTGTAAGCTGCCCCTGCCGGGGCTTCTTGAAGGAGTCGCCAACATCATCCGAACCGATGAGAAGTTGGCTGTATTCACCCGGTCGTATCGCCAGACCGGTAGTAAGACTTTCAAAAACGAAAGCCAACTGTTTGCTGTGCCTTGCCTCTTTGAGGGAGGAAAGGGCAGAAGCAACATCAGACAACTCACGGGTATGTCGCTCGTGGACTTCGACCATGTTGTGCCGCACACAGAGGAAAAATTTAAGTCTCACACGAATGATATATTAATGTCTCACACGGATTCCACGGATCTCACGGATGTTGCACCACATGTTTGCGGAGACATTACGTCTGCCCAAGCAGACGAAAAATCCGTGAGAACCGTGTGCCATGCCACAACCAAGTTTCTTAATGAGCTGAAGGCGAAGATCATTGCCGATCCTCATACGCTGATGAGCTATATCACGATGAGCGGCAACGGACTTCGTGTTATCTTCACCTATGAGATAGCCCCAGAGTTTTCGGGAGTTCCCAAGGATGAGGAAGAAGTGAAGAAGTTCGAGGCATACTACCAGCAGGCGTTTTATGCCGGCAATGCCTATTACGAGAAACTTCTGGGAGCCAAGGCGGATATGAAGTGCAAGAACATCACCCGACTGAGCGGTCTTGCCCACGACCCCGACGTCTTTCTCCGACCTGAAGCCGAGGTCGTTCCTTTCACGGCGGAAGAAATCTCCACCGCCGCTGCTTCCTATGCCAAGCAGAGCAAGGAAGACAAGCAGATGCAGCGCATCCAGACCTACTTCGACACCCTCATTGCGCCCCAGCTGGCGAAAGCCAAAATCGAGTTCCGTAGCGGCAGTCATAACGAATATGTGATGCGTATTGGCTACAAGCTTGCCGAACGCCGATTTTCTAAGAAGGTCGCCCTCAGATGGGCGATGCTGAAGTTCGGAAAGGACTATCCCGACACGGAGCAGGTCATCAACTCCTGCTTCGCCAACGCTTCTCCTCACGGAAAGCAGGGAGGAAGCGGCAACAGAGGCGACAGCAAAACTGCAACAGTCGAGGAAATCAAGTCTTTCCTGGATGGTCATGTATCCCTCCGATTCAACGAGATAACTTCCCGTGTGGAGTTTAAGGCTCCCACGGATGATAATTTAAAGTCTCACACGGATTCCACGGATTTCACGGATGAGGGAATATGGACACCTATTAATGATCGAAAGGTCAATTCCCTTTGGTCCAAAATGTCAGAAGTAACAAGAGTCAACAAGCAAGACATATACAACATCATAGAATCTGATTATGTTCCGTTGTTCAATCCATTTACGGAATATCTAAGCACACTTCAATCCGTGGAATCCGTGAGATCCGTGTGCCAAAACAAAAGTCCATCTGTGGGAGAAAAAGATTATATCCGTGAGCTAGCTCAAACCGTCCGTGTGAAGGGCGGCGAGCAGGAGCAGATGCTGTGGCATCTCTACCTGAAGAAGTGGCTCGTCGGCATGGTGGCATCGTGGATCTCCGATGATGTGGTCAACAACGTCATCCTCGTGCTCATCGGTGAGCAGGGAGCGTACAAGACCACATGGTTCAACTATCTCCTTCCACCCCCGCTGAAGCAGTATTTCTATACCAAGACCAACGCCAACCGCATGTCGAAGGACGATATCCTGACCCTGGCGCAGTACGCCCTCGTCTGCTGCGAGGAGCTTGACACCATGCGCTCTGCCGAACTGAACCAGCTGAAGGCTGCCGTCACTATGCCGAGCATCGACGAGCGAGCAGCATACGCCCATTATCATGAGCACCGCAAGCATATCGCATCCTTCTGTGGCACAGGCAACAGCACCCAGTTCTTGTCTGACCCTACTGGCAACCGCCGCTGGCTGCCTTTCGAGGTGGAGAGCATCGTCTCGCCAAGAGACCATCCTTTCCACTACGAAGGCATCTATGCCCAAGCGCTTGCCCTCTTCAAGAGCGGCTTCCAGTACTGGTTTACGAAGGAAGAAATCCAGGAGTTGAACCATCATAACCGTCAGTTTGAGACACCTCATCTCGAAAGAGAATTGGTGTCCTTGTATTTTCGTGTTCCCATGGAGAGTGAGAACGGCATGTTCATGACATCCGCAAGAGCTATTCAGATTATCGGCACGGGCATCAGTCAGAAACTGAACCCAACGAGAGTGGGGCTTGCCTTCAATGAGCTTGGTTTCCAACGGGTGCGTTATCACGGCATCCGTGGCTATCTCGTCATCCAGCGCACAGCGGAAGAGATGCAAGCCTATCAGAAAAGCATCATCCTCAACGACGACACGGAAGACGACCTGCCGTTCTGAGGTGGCAACCTGGCAACGTGGCAACCCTTTTCTATAAACCCTTACGCGCAGGCAGGAAAAAAGATAATTCAATTTATCAATTAAAATAGAGTAATAGTAATGATAGAAACTGCTTGCCCAGTTGCCACGTTGCCACTCGTAAGTGCCATAGTTAGACATCCTAAGTGCCATAGATAGCCCCCGTAAGTGCCATAGATAGACATCGTAACTATCATAGATAGCTATCGAAACTATCATAGATAGAATCATATCTCACCCATTCCCCCTTTCCAACCAAGGCGGTATAACACCGCACAAACAATCGCTACTCTGTTACGTCAGAAATCATCGCAAGCCCTTTAGGGCAAAGGCTCCGCTTGCGATACCAAAACTCTGGCGGCGCTATAGCAGAGCCAGCTACATCCCCGCTTTCTGAGAAAGAGGGGCTTGGGGAGAAAGTGGAGCCCTCTTTGGAAAGAGGGACGGGGTGATTCGAAAAAAATCATTATCAAACGAAATCAATATGAAGATAATAAGTTATACTAAGCAAGAGTTAGCTCTGCTTTACTTCCCAGATGCCACTCCCGAAGTGGCAAGTGCCCATCTCAGAAGATGGATTATCCTTTGCGAGCCGCTTTACGAGCAGCTTCTGAAGACCGGTTACAGCAAGTGGGCGAAGAGCTTCACCCCCACCCAGGTATCGTATATTTTCGCTTATTTGGGGGAACCATAAGAGAAAGAAACGCAGGAAACCGAGAGTATCCGTGAAAATCCGTTAGAAACCATGAGAAACCGTGAGTTGCGCTTTCCGGATTTCGTATCTTTGCATTGTCTTTGAAACACAGAGGCAGAGTCGAATCCGGAGAGCGCGCCTTCGGAAGAAAGTAGGGGGATAGGCCCTTTCCCCTCATGACTCTTAGTTAATAACCAAATTTCAAACATTTGATTCGAGTAGTTTTATACCAGAACACAAACGCAAAGATCAAGGAAGCGTACAACAAGTGGTTTCCACGAGTAGTAAACGAAGAGACCATTGGTCTCGAAGAGTTGGCAGAGCACATGGCTAGCCACAACACCCCCTACAGCAAGGGAGCGATTCTAGGCATGTTGACGGATGCGGTAGGCTGCGTCAAGGAGCTCCTTCTCTCAGGTAAGAACGTGAAGTTCCCCGACCTTGCCATCTTCTCCCTAGGCCTGAAGGTAAAGGGAGGTGCCGACAATAAGGAAGATTGGACGGTAGCGAAGTACATCGAAGGTCTCCGCCTGCGAGCCAGAGCCACTGGCGAGCTGAAGACCTCGAACCTCGACACCACCATCAAGCGTGTGGATGTAGTAAAGAGCAGCAGCTCCAAGAATCCATCCGATGATGGTACGACTGGAGACACCACTCCAGGCGGTGGTAACACCCCTCCAACTGGTGGTGATACCGGAACCGATGCAGGAACCGACTCCGGTACAGATTCCGGAACAGGAGATAATGGTTCAGAAAACATGGGATAGCCATCTGAAGACAGGGTAGGGTGCAGTCCGGAGTATTCCGATGACACCCAAGGCTGACATCAGCAAACGACAATGAAACACCGTCATGAACGGGTACTTGCTCATCCTGCCCTTTTTCATTTTCACACAGATGATTATTTTTTATTTGCACACGGATCTCACGGATCTCACGGATTTTGCTCCTTCGGAGCTGGTCAGGTATGGGGAAAGTGCAGTGGACTATGACTTAGTCTAATCCGTGAAATCCGTGGAATCCGTGTGCTATTATTAAACATTAAAATCAAAAGAAGAATATGAATAAATCCAAGTGGTCAACAGTCATTCAGTTTGTCATCACCGTCTTGACGGCAATCGCCTCAGCGTTCTGCGTGCAGAGCTGCAAGGGATAGACACACTGAGTATTATTTTTATGGCACACGGATCGCACTGATCTCACGGATGAATTACATCGCTATACGATGTATTCCTTCTGACAGGTCATCAACATTAAAGTTCACAAGAATACCGACTTTTTTGTTGGCGATTTTAAGGTAAGTCATCAGTTGCTTGAAATGCACAGGTTTCAACTCTTCCACTGATTTCAACTCGATTATCACCTTATCTTCAACAAGCAAATCCAACCGATAATCACATGGAAGTTTCTGACCATCATAGATTACAGGAAGAGGTATTTGTTGTTCAACCTTCAAACCCTCTTTCCGTAATTGGCAGACTAAAGACTCCTCATAGATCTGTTCGAACAATCCGGGTCCCCAATAGTTGTAGACCTTAAAGATTGCTCCCCTTATCTTGTATGTCAAATCTCCATATAGCAACATAATATAAATAATTTTTAGTTAAAAAATCCGTGAAATCCGTGGAATCCGTGTGCAAAAATAAAGAAAACAATTATTAATCCGTAGCAATCCCAAGAAAATCATGAGAAAAATCGACTTAATCATTATCCATTGCTCTGCCAGCAGAGCCAACCGCAATTTCACGGTCGAAGACCTCGAAGCCTGTCACAAGGCTCGTGGCTTAAAGAGCATCGGTTATCACTACTACATCACCAAGGATGGCGAAATCTATCCATGTCGTCCTGAGGAGATGAATGGCGCCCATGCCAAGCATTACAACGCCCACTCAATAGGAATCTGTTACGAGGGCGGCTTGGATGCCAACGGCAATCCTGCCGATACTCGAACCGAAGCCCAGAAGCGCAGCATGATAGAGCTTCTGAAGAGCCTCTGCCTTGACTATCCCGATGCCGAAGTCATCGGCCATCGTGACCTCCCATGGGTTCGCAAAAGCTGTCCTTGCTTTGATGTAAAGAAGTGGCTGAAAGAAATAAACTTCCACATTTAGGAAGAAAATAAGTTCAGTCCATGTTTTTATCCCAATCCGTAAGCCAATCAACTTACAGATTGGGATTATTCTGTTGCCCCATCAGGTTTATGGCTTAATAACTGTGCCGTTTCTGAAATTAGCAATAATCAACTGATAAGCACCATCTTGCATTATCATATCATCATACATGAAGCTGACTGCTAATTTCACATTATGTTCCGTCACAAAACGGTACGAACCATTTTGCTCATACAATTTCACTTTATATGGTGTAATTGCATTAATTTTATCGACTGAAAGAATATTCATCACAATACGCCAAAATTCTTGCATTATTTTAACGTTAAAGGTCTTTATTTCAGCCCCTTCTTGTCATTATCCTCAAACCAGTCAGCTACATGCAAGAGCCGATGGCGTAACGCAAATAAAGAACAGGTAGAAAAAGCCAATACAATATTTCCCATCCATTTGCGTTTTTATCAAAAAGCAAAGAATCATAAGACATGATTATATGAAACATCTTTATCAATATCTCCGACTCCTTCTTTGGCGAATCCTTGATGCCATTGACCGCAAACTCGGACCAGGATCAGGCGACCATCGCCTCTAACCCACATTCAAGACAAAGTTTTACATAAACTTTGCCTTGATGAACTGTGGCACCTTCCAAGCCATTTTCATCAGCTTAGTCAATGCCACTGGCTTGAAGCCATAGCCGGAATATACCCTGATGTCTTCATCCCACATTTTCTTACGCTTGGCAGAATCGGTACTCATACCACCCATACGCATTCTCGTTACAAACTCAGGGAGATACGCAACCTTCAGATGGCAGTTATACAGATAGTTCACCAGGAGGTTGGTATCAGCAGCAATCTTGTAGCTCTCATCATAGAGACCACATTTCATCATCACCTCACGCTTGATATAGCAAGTAGGATGCAATGGCAGCCAGCCGCATCTCACCTTCCAGCGAGCATACTTACCACCAATCCATTTTCTCACCACCTTATTAGTATTCTGCTCATTCACAAAGATACCATCGGCATAGAGAAAATCGCAATCCGTCTCCTCCATCTTCTTCACTACGTGCGATACCGTATCCTTGGCAAACATAAAGTCATCCGAATGACAAAGAGCAATCACATCACCCGTCGCCATACGAATACCCTTGTTGATAGCCTCATACATGCCATGGTCAGGCTCAGAGATAAACTTCACCTTATCTTCATGACCGGCGATAGCCTCACGGATAGCCTCAACAGAATGATCCTTAGAAGCGCCATCCACGATGATATACTCAATGTCAGGATAATCCTGCGCCAACACACTCTCCACTGCACCGCGAATTGTCTTCTCACGGTTGTAACAACTAGTTATAATTGATACTTTCATCTATTCTATCTTTAAAGTTATTTTCTTACTCTAGCTTCTTTTGTTAAGTAAATGATCTAAATGCTAAGAGAAAAAATCATTTTTCCTTCCTAATATTTCCAATTTCAAGGGTACTGATACTGTAGCACCTCCTTTTTCGGTAATCTTTAACGACCATCCTTTTGAAGGCATAGGAGCATACCCATCCATTTCACGTATTGTATATGTTATGTCAGCACATTTAATACAAGCCTTATCATTCTCTCTTAAAGAAATTTTGTGAGTATCTACCCAATGTAACTGATACAATTCTTTTCCTTTACTTTCAAAATCTCTCTCATTATATAAAGAAATATCGAAATCATTGTTAATCAGGATTTTTGTCAGACGAAGATGTTTAAGCGCTTGCCAATCTTTTTCCCAGAAGGGTTCTGAATTATTCAATTCTATCGACTGTATTGAGACATCATCATTTTTAGCAATCACATTTACATCGACTTGCCACTGATATTTCCCACCATTAACTACACGCATTCTCAATCGCGTATTTTCAATCACAATTCCTCGATAGAAAGAATAAGCTGATTCTGCAAAACTGCCAAGTCCAATGGATGTAGCAATTAAATTTTCGTCAATATTGTCAAATAATGCATAACGTTCTGCAAGAAGTTTGAATTTTGTTTTACCTACAGAAGTAAGACAATTATAAAACAATGTAGCTGTTTCATAATTCGATAAAGTAGAACGTAAAAAAAGAATATATTCATATCTCTCTTCCGTAGTATTCAATAGAGAAGTCTCGTCTACGAATTTAATCACTCGATACACGAATCTAAAATAATGATATAAAAACTTATATTCTATTCTTGATAGTATTTCATCTACTCCTTTTTCCTCAATTTCCCGTTTCAAGATTTCTGTATAGTTTGGACTTCCTCCTAAGTTTTTGTTATATCGAGGGGTAAATAACTCCTGAAATACAGCACGTCCGGTTACCTTTATCGTTTTTGTTGAATCTCCATCTTTATATCTGACATCCAATGACAAGCCATCAACAATAGATTGCAGCATTTTCAGCAACTCAAAATATGTATTGTCAAATTGTTGTCTCTTTAACGTTTTATTTTGCAACTCAAACTCTTTTGTTTGGCGTTCCATTTCGTCATTAGTCTATTGGCTTAGTAATTGTGTTCTGGAAATTTAAATACTTTTTAATTTATGGTTTATATTATATATGTATGTGTAAATATATTGCAAATACTTTGCAAACGAGCACATAGAGACTTTTACTCTCAATTTGCCGAGTTCTGCTAAGTCTTATGCAAATATACTTGAATATGTTGTTTTCTCTTTTTAATGTATAAAAAAATGTGTCACTCTTGTATGAAAGTGACACATCATTTTGGGTGTATATTTGTTGCATTTCATTATTCGAAATGTAACCTTTGTGCATGCAAGGTATGTAACCCTTGTCTGTATGTGTTTGATAATCAAAGATTTCTTTTTTTCTTCCATTCAGAAGGTGTTAGTCCGGTCTTTTCCTTGAACATTCTTTGGAAATAAACTCTTGACGAGAATCCACACTCTATAGAAATCAGCTCATTGCTGTAGTCGGGATTCTCTATCATCATTCGTTTCGCTTCCTCTGTGCGTACGTCAGAGAGCCACACTCTGAAGGTCTGTTCGTATTTGTTGTTGAGGTAGTTGGTAAAGTCGTTCTCGTTAACCATTATTCTCCTCGTCATAGTGGCAAGCGTAAGGTTCTGATCCCTGTATCCGGCTTCTTCTTTCCATTTTCTGATGCTTTCTTCTATGCTTTCAATCCTTGGTTCCGACATTTCATCATCGTCTTTCGTTACATTGTTCTCTTCATCCATCTCGTCCATTATTTCTGTTATGTTGTCGTTGTTGAAGCCAAGTGCTGTGAAGCTGACCACGAAGAACGATATTATTATCAGTCCGAGTGGTCCGAAGATGAAGAGTAGTTTGGTGGATAGAATAAAGAGTGGTGAGATGATGGCGAAGATATATATGAGAAAGGAGCCTATTCTCATCGTTTTGGAATAGACCTCAGCAGGGTTTCCGAGTTCGTCATCGAGCTTTGCCTTTATTTTTCTTATCTCCTTATACGGCATCCACACGTAGTAGATCATTATGGCTGTGTTGAAGGTGTTGACGAGATATATGAACGGTCCGATGTGCAGACTGTTGTAGTATGCCACACCGCATACTGCCGTTACAAGTATAAGGCAGTAGCCGATAAGTCCCATCATGATGTGTTTCTTGCGCTTCTTGCCGTTGAGCTGTATGTTGAGTTGTGAGCATGAGAGCAGAATTGAAGCGGGTGCATAGAATAATATGTTTGCCAATGCTCCAACATCGTCGCCTTGTTCTCTGAACTTGAAAGTCATTTGCAGAAGAAAGTGTGTTGTGAAAATTAGTAGTGCTGCTACTATCATCCATCTTGACTGTTCGTACTGTTTGTTTTTCCTCACTACGAAGAAGCGTGACGTTGTAACGAAGAATGTGAGCATGACCATTACAATCATGCACGTATATTGTAGTGCTTTCAAATCTGTCATTTTGCCTTTCTTGTTTATTTGTATTTTGGCAATAGGATGAGTGTTTATCCTTTGTATGAAATATCCTTGGCAATAAAAAACAACCTGTATTATATTGTCATTGGCTATAGAAAAAAGGAGACTGCCATAGAAAGGCAGTCCCCCTCTTGTTCCTTTTATGCGTAGGACGTTTTAAGCCTCTTCAGCGATGCGCTGCTTTATTGCCTTGTTGTCCTCTTCATACCCTGGTTTGTCGAGCAGGGCGAACATGTTCTTCTTGTAAGCCTCAACTCCCGGCTGGTTGAACGGGTTGACACCGAGTATGAGTCCGCTGATGCCACATGCCTTCTCGAAGAAGTATATGAGCTGTCCGATGTAATATTCGTTGAGCTGTGGTACGCTGATGTGTATGTTAGGCACTCCGCCGTCCACGTGAGCCAGCTTTGTTCCGAGTTCTGCCATCTTGTTCACCTCGTCAACACGCTTTCCTGCAAGGAAGTTCAGTCCGTCCAGATTGTCCTCGTCGTTAGGGAAAAGGAGTTCCTTGTTAGGTTTCTCTATGCTGATTACGGTCTCGTAGATGGTGCGTTCGCCTTCCTGAATCCATTGTCCCATGGAATGCAGGTCGGTAGTGAAGTCGCATGATGCAGGGAAGATGCCTTTTCCATCCTTACCTTCGCTTTCACCATAGAGCTGTTTCCACCATTCAGAGAAGAAGTGCAGCTTAGGCTGGAAGTTTACCATTATTTCTATCTTTTTTCCTGCTTCGCCGTATAGTCCGTTGCGTACGGCAGCATACTGTGCAGCAGGGTTTTCGACGAATGGCACGTTGATGTCGCATGCTTTCTCCATTGCAGCAGCACCCTCAACGAGTTTCTTTATGTCGAAGCCTGCGCATGCTATAGGCAGTAGTCCTACCGGTGTGAGCACAGAGAATCGTCCGCCCACGTTGTCTGGAATGACGAAGGTCTTGTATCCCTCCTTGTCGGCTGCAGCTCTTGCTGCACCCTTCTTGGCATCTGTGATGGCTACGATTACTTTTTTTGCCTCTTCCTTTCCGCGCTGTTTCTCGCATTGCTTCTTGAGCAGACGGAAGGTGAGTGCTGTTTCAGTTGTTGTGCCTGATTTAGAGATGTTTATCACTCCGAATTTCTTGTCGGCAAGATAAGCCGTCAGCTCAGCGAGATAGTCCTCGCCTATGTTGTTTCCTGCGAAGAGGATGGTTGGGTTGTTCTTGTCGTTTGTGAGCCATGCGAATGAATTGCTCAGCGCTTCTATCACAGCTCTTGCTCCGAGATAGCTTCCGCCGATGCCAGCCACTACGATAGCCTCGCAGTTGGCACGCAGGGTGTTGGCGCAGTCTTGCAGTTCTTTCAGAAAATCTGCAGAGATAGAAGTTGGAAGATGTAGCCAACCGAGGAAGTCGTTTCCTGGGCATGTGCCTTCTTCGAGAGCTTTCTGGGCTTCAGCAGCTTTTGGTTCGAATTCTTTTACTGCGCCTTCCTTAAGGAATTGCGACGCTTTGGCAATGTTTAGTTTGATACTTTCCATATTGTTTTGTAGTTTTTATAGTTTATCTGCTATCTGAACGAGTCAGTCAGCAGTTTAATTTCTATCTGTGGGCTGATGCGCTCGTATAGTATGTTATATACAGCATCGAGTATAGGCATGTTCACGTGCATATGTCGGTTTATTTCCTTCATGCATTTCGTTCCGAAATATCCTTCCGCAATCATCTCCATCTCTATCTGTGCGCTCTTCACACTGTATCCTCTTCCTATCATTGTTCCGAAGGTGCGGTTTCTGGAGAAGTTGCTGTATGCCGTTACGAGCAGGTCTCCGAGGTATACCGAGTCGTATACGCTGCGCTCTATGGGATGTACAGCTGTTAGGAAGCGTGTCATTTCCTGTACGGCGTTTGAAATGAGTACCGACTGGAAGTTATCGCCGAATTTCAGTCCGCTGCATATTCCGGATGCTATGGCATAGACGTTTTTCAGCACCGAGGCATATTCTATTCCTATCACGTCGGAACTTGTTTTCGTCTTGATGAAGTCGTTTGCGAGCACGTCGGCAAAGGCTTGTGCCTTTTCCCTGTCGCAGCATCCCACGGTGAGGTAGGAGAGTCTTTCGAGTGCCACCTCTTCTGCGTGCGATGGTCCTCCCAAGCAGGCTATGTTTTCATCCGGCACGTCGTACACCTGGTTGAAGTATTCGGAGCAAGCAAGGTTTTCATCTGGCACGATACCTTTTATTGCCGTGACGATGAATTTGTTGCTTATGTTCGTTTTTAGCTTCTTCAGATGGTTCTTGAGGTATGGCGATGGTGTGACAAAAACGAGCGTATCGTAGTTCTGTACGATTTTGTTAATGTCTGACGAGAAGTTTATTTCGTCCACATTGAACCTTGCGCTCAAGAGATACGCCGGGTTGTGTCCGAGCCGCTTGAAGTCTTCTATGCGGTCGTCCCTTCGGATGTACCACCCTATGTGGTGGGTTTTCCCTACAATTATCTTTGCGATGGCGGTAGCCCAGCTACCTCCTCCAATAATCGCTATTTTACCACAGTCAAACACCTTATTTTATATTTATTAATAGTGTTAATGAATAGTATTAATTATCAGTCTCTCCTTTTCCCCCTTGTGTGTAGAGTGAGGCGAAATGTCGGGGCGCAGGAAGCCGGTTTCCTTGTAACTTTCAGAGTCAGTCATGCTGCGCCCCTGACATATATAAATATTTTCGTTGAAGCTTACTCCTCTTTGCTGCGGTCAATCCAAGCCTGCACTTCGTCAACCGAAGGCTTGTCGTAGCCGAGTTTGTACTTCTTGTTTATTTCTCCTATTTTCTGCTGCAGTCCCTGTGCCTTTTCCTCCTTGATGTCGGAAATGAGGTTGAAGCCGGCCTTGCGCATAACGTATGCCCAGTTTTCGCTCACGCCAATCTCCTCCCATTCCTTGATGGTGCTCTGCGGCATTTTCTTTTCCGGTTTCATCTGTGGAAAGAAGAGTACTTCCTGTATGTATGTCTTGCCTGTCATGAGCATTACGAGTCGGTCTATTCCGATGCCGATTCCGCTTGTCGGCGGCATGCCGTATTGCAGAGCGCGCAGGAAATCTTTGTCAATTATCATCGCCTCGTCGTCACCCTTGTCTGCGAGTTTCATCTGCTCCACGAAGCGTTCCTCTTGGTCGATAGGGTCGTTGAGCTCAGAGTATGCGTTGGCGAGCTCCTTTCCGTTCACCATCAGCTCGAAGCGTTCTGTGAGTCCTGGTTTTGAACGGTGCATCTTTGTCAGTGGCGACATCTCCACGGGGTAGTCGGTGATGAATGTAGGCTGTATGAATGTGCCTTCGCAGAACTCTCCGAAGAGTTCGTCGATGAGTTTTCCCTTGCCCATCGTCTCGTCCACTTCCATGCCCTTCTCCTTGCAGAATGCGCGTATTTCCTCTTCCGTCTTTCCGTTGCAGTCGAATCCCGTCTTCTCTTTAATGGCGTCGAGGATAGGCAGTCTGCGGTACGGAGCCTTAAAGCTCACGATGTTTCCGTTTATCTCCCGTTCTGGTTTTCCGTTCACGGCGATGCATATTGTCTCGAGCAGCTTTTCGGTGAATGCCATCATCCAGTTGTAGTCCTTATACTGTACGTAGAGCTCCATGCATGTAAATTCCGGGTTGTGGTTGCGGTCCATTCCCTCGTTACGGAAGTTCTTTCCTATTTCATACACTCCCTCGAATCCGCCTACGATGAGTCTCTTCAGATATAGCTCGGTGGCTATTCTCATGTACATGTCCTGGTTCAGGGCATTGAAGTGTGTTATGAACGGGCGTGCCGATGCACCTCCTGCGATGCTCTGCAGCGTCGGTGTCTCCACTTCGGTGTATCCTGCCTCGTCAAGCACGCGGCGCAGTGTGCGCAGTACTGTGGCGCGCTGTAGGAATGTGTCCTTCACTCCGTCGTTTACCACAAGGTCGACATAGCGCTGACGGTAGCGCAGCTCCGGGTCATCGAATTTGTCGTATGCTACGCCGTCCTTGTATTTCACGATAGGCAGCGGCTTTAAGCTCTTTGAGAGCATTGTTATTTCCTTTGCGTGTACGGAGATTTCTCCAGTCTGTGTACGGAACACGAAACCCTTCACTCCGATGAAGTCACCGATGTCCATAAGTTTTTTGAACACGGTATTGTATAAGTCTTTGTTTTCGTCGGGGCAGATTTCGTCTCTTGCCACGTAGACCTGTATTCTTCCTTTTGAGTCCTGTATTTCGGCGAATGATGCTTTCCCCATTACGCGTCGGCCCATGAGCCTTCCGGCAATTACCACCTGTCGTGGTTCTTCGTCGTCATTGAATTCAGCTCTGATGTCGGTGCTGAAAGCGTTTGTAGGGAACTCTGCTGCGGGATATGGGTCGATGCCCATGTCGCGCAATGTCTGTAGACTCTGTCTGCGAACAATCTCCTGTTCACTAAGCTCTAAAATATTCATTTTTTATTTCGTTGTTATTTTTGTTTCCGTTATGAAGTCCTTTCGCATGTGGAGGATAATAGTCGGCAAGTGTCGTGCCGCAGCTTTATCTTTAATATTGCAAAGATAATGATATTTTTTTTAATGGCATAATTTTATTGTAATAAAAACGATGAATTCCGAAAACCTCGCGATTATTCAGTTCGTGTGCCATGCTGCGGGTTGTTTTCTCGGCGTTCATCCTTCGTGCGAGAAGAGTCTTAGCCATTCCTTTTCGAAGTTCGGCGTGAAGACTCCCTTACCAATGCTTTGTGCAATCTCTTCGTGTGAGAAGAAGCGTCCGCCGTCGAGCTCCGTGGTTGATGGGTGGAGAGGGTTGTCGTAGGTGGTGCGGAACACGTTCACGAGTTCCTTCTCCCCGTCGCTCTCGAACACGTATCTGCCCATGCTTTCTGGTGTGTATTCGCTAATTCCTATTTCTTCCTGCACCTCTCTATGTAGGGCTTGGACGATGGTCTCGCCGTAGTCCGCATGACCACCTACGGCGGTGTCCCATTTGCCTGGCTGTATATCTTTCCATTCGGGGCGCTTTTGTAGGTACAGTTCGCCCTTTGTGTTGAACACGTGCAGATGCACCACAGGGTGTAGCGGTTTCATGCCTCCGTGGGCGTAGCTGCGGCTTGTCCAACCTGTGGTGTTGCCCTCGTCGTCCACCAGTGGAAACTTCTCACGAATACCTCTCAATGACTTTATTTCAATCCTGCAGTTGCTTACTGTAAGTGATTGTTTTGTAATGTTTTGCGGTTTTTTGTTGAATAATCCAAATAGAGCACTTCCGCTTCCGCTCATGGCAGCATATTCCGCCCCAAGGGAATATAGCTTTTCCTTCACGAGGGCAAGTGTGGGGTGGAGTGTAAAGATGGTGTTTTCAAAGTCGTTCTGCAGTAGATGTCGCCATTTTTCCACCGGTTCGTTTTCGATAATGTCGCGGCAGCAACGCATGGGCTTCTGGGGTTTTATTCCGGCGAAGGCATCCTTGGTGCTCACGCTGATGGGCAGTTTCACCACCACAATCCAATAGTCGTCGAGACATAGTGCTACCGGTTCCATCACATCACCGATGCCCGAGGCGAAGCAGGGTTCCGATTTCACGAAGAATGCACAGTCGGCACCGAGTGAGGCGGCAGTTCTTTCCAGTTCCTTGTCCGAGAGTCCGATGTGAAACATCTCGTTCAGTGCCGTCAGGGTATAGGCGCAGTCTGCTGACCCTCCTCCCATGCCGGCTTGTGTGGGGATATCTTTGTCGAGAGAAATTTCCACTCCTGGCAGCATCTTTGTCTGGCACAGCCTGCGGTATGCCTTAACCACGAGGTTCTTCTCGGGGTCTCCGTCGATGGCTATTCCTCCGGTTGTGAGCGAGCATGAGCCGCAGGGCGTGTTGTTTTCCTTTATCGTAATTCGGTCAAACAACGGCACGGGGTAGAACACGGTTTCCAAGTTGTGGTATCCGTCAGCTCTTTTCTCCGTGATGTTCAGTCCGAGATTTATCTTTGCGCACGGTGTGACAGTAATCATAATCTTTCTTTTTTCTGCAAATTTATATAAAATAGTGCGCAATGCAAAGAAATAGACTGAAAAGCTTTATCTGGAGATGGTGAAAGAATGACGGAGGTCAAATTTATTTAACCCTTAATTCCGCAATACTATTATAAATTAAACTTTTTAAGTACCTGAGCAACAAA
>OQVS01001197.1_pt1 | contig 17888 bp, 9 predicted proteins | sample 1691601 | NCBI WGS metagenome assembly OQVS01 (sample SAMN03418268, study PRJEB22391) | human gut metagenome | biome: human-gut; feature: organic feature; material: feces | host: Homo sapiens | place: Tanzania | collected 2013-01
TGGTGCAGTTCTTGCTCTGGCAAGCGGCAAAGCCGAGCGGAGACAACTGCACCCCTCTTGGTTACTTCCGTGTTGCTCTGTTGGTGCAGTTGAGACAACTGCACCCCCTGAGGCAGCACCCCCTAAGGTACACCATAGCATGGCGAGCAATAGACTACAGATCCTCATGCTCGGTGAAAATATTAAGTTGTCCGGTCATTTCGTCAATCACCTGCTGCTGACTCTTGCCAGCATCAGGGTCGAGGTTCACCTCTTCAGCTTCCTCCTCGTCCTCCTCCGCTTCGGGTTCGGGGAAGCGTGTTGGTTCCAGCTCCTTCACCCCCTGCACGTCGAACGTGGTGACACGCTTGCCCTTCGCCTTGAAGCCCTTCACGGCGATAAACTCCTCCGCGTCTATCTCCAACGACGGGCGTTGCGTCTCAGAGCCGTCAGGCGCAGTGGTCGGTGCGAAGTCGACCTCTATGCGTGGGAACGGCGTGTCGGTGAGCAGCAGTAGCTTGCTCTTCGAGTTCTCGCCGATGTAGTTCTGCCAGCGTTTCGTCGCTTCCATGCGGAAGCGTTTGAGGTAGAGGTTGTTGGCGTTGTCGGCATCGAACAGGGCTGCTGTCCACACCTTGTCAGGGTCCCACTTCTCGATGAGCTTTATGTTGTCCTCATAGTGGTTGTTGGCGTCGAATGTAGAGATGTAGAAGTTGCCGTCGTCGAGCACCACGAGTATAGAGTCGTCGTCGAAGAACTCGCCCAAGAGTCGTCCGTGCTCGTCGTAGTTGAGTCGGTTCACGTCCGGGTCGTACCACACCTTTCTGCCACCAAGCGTGGAGTGGCCGTGACTCTTCAGTCCGATGCGGTGGATAGGGTTGCGTGTGAGCAGGTTGCCCTTCGAGGCGCGTCCCTTGATGGCGATTTCGGAGAAGTCCTTCTCGATGAAGATGCGCTTCAGGCGTGGGTTCGCCTCCAATGTCACCTTTATCACCTCCGCCTCGCCGTTCGGGTTGGCGGTGAAGTAGAGTATGCGTGAGCCGGCAGTACCCTGCGTGCAGTCGTACTCGCGACCGGCAGTCATCGTCGGCACGAAGAAACGCTTGATGTATGCCGCGCCAGCCTTGCCGTCGCGGTACACCACATTATATATAGTGCGCTTGTCGTTCTTCTTGAACACCTGCACGTGCAGGATGTTCTTGCCCACGAATATCTTGTCGGCAGCGTGCACCATCTTGTACTTGCCGTCCTTGAAGAACACGATGATGTCGTCGATGTCCGAGCAGTTGCACACGAACTCGTCCTTCTTCAGACCCGTGCCGATGAATCCCTCGGCGCGGTTGATATACAGCTTCTGGTTCGCCTCCACCACCTTCGAAGCCTCGATGGTGTCGAAGTTGCGTATCTCGGTGCGGCGCGGATGATCCTTGCCGTACTTCTCGCGCAGGAACTCGAACCAGTGTATCGTCACGTCGGTCATGTGCGCAAGGTCGTACTCTATCTCAGCCAGCTCCGCCTTGATGCGTGCTATCAGCTCGTCAGCCTTATCCTTATTATATTTAAGTATGCGCTGCATCTTTATCTCAAGCAGGCGCAGTATGTCGTCGCGCGTTATCTCGCGGTGGAACGAGTACTCGAAGTCCTGCACGCGGAACACCTGGTTCTTGAACGGCTCCAGCTTCGAGTCGATGAAGTCGACCACTTCGTCCTGCGACTTCGCCTGCTCGAACTTCTTCTCCTTGTAGATGCGCTCCTCGATGAAGATACGCTCGAGCGACGAGAAGAACAGCTGCTCCTCCAGCTCCGACTGGCGTATCTGTAACTCGCGGCGCAAGAGGCCCATGGTTGAGTCGGTGGAGTGGCGCAGCACGTCGCTCACGGTGAGGAAGCACGGCTTGTTGTCCTCTATCACGCAGCAGTTGGGCGATATGTTTATCTCGCAGTCGGAGAAGGCGTAGAGCGCGTCGATCGTCTTGTCGGACGACACGCCCGGTGCCAAGTGCACCTGTATCTCCACCTCGGCAGCCGTGTTGTCGTCAACCTTCTTCGCCTTTATCTTGCCCTTCTCGATAGCCTTCAGGATGGAGTCGATGAGCGTAGACGTGGTCTTCGAGAACGGTATCTCGCGGATGACGATAGTCTTCTGGTCGAGCTTCTCTATCTTCGCACGCACCTTTACGGTGCCACCACGCTGTCCGTCGTTGTACTTCGCCACGTCGATAGAACCGCCCGTTGGGAAGTCGGGGTAGAGGTGGAACTCCTCGCCACGCAGGTAGGCGATGGCAGCATCACATATCTCCACGAGGTTATGCGGCAGGATTTTCGAGCTCAGACCCACGGCAATGCCCTCCGCGCCCTGCGCTAACAGGAGCGGAAACTTCGCCGGCAGCGTAATCGGTTCCTTGTTGCGTCCGTCGTAGGAGAGCTGCCAATCGGTGGTCTTAGGGTTGAACACCACGTCGAGCGCGAACTTCGAGAGTCGTGCCTCGATGTATCGCGGTGCAGCCGCACGGTCGCCCGTGAGGATGTTGCCCCAGTTGCCCTGACAGTCGACGAGCAAGTCCTTCTGTCCCATCTGCACAAGAGCGTCGCCGATGGAAGCGTCGCCGTGAGGGTGAAACTGCATGGTGTGTCCCACGATGTTAGCCACCTTGTTGAAACGGCCGTCGTCCATGCGCTTCATCGAGTGGAGTATGCGTCGTTGCACAGGCTTCAAACCGTCCTCGATATGAGGCACGGCACGCTCTAAGATTACGTATGAGGCGTAATCCAGAAACCAGTTTTGGTACATACCACTGAGGTGATGCACTGCTGAAGCGTCGAAACGGTTGACAGGTTTGTAGTCGGAGTGATCGCTTGGCATGATGTCTTTTTTCTCGTCGTCCATGTTTTTTATTTTTTTTAGTTGACAAGTGTACGAGTAAACGAATACACGAGTGGATAAGTTGACAAGTAGACGAGTAAACGAGTGTACAAGGCGTCTATTTTTGTTCAAAAATCTTGTCAACAGGCAAAAGTACAAAAAAAAAAACAATTATTGAGTTATGCTCCCGTCTTTTTGTCAAAAATGCCGTATTTACGAGGGTTTTTGCGTCCTATGACACAACGAAATGGGGGGGGTAAATGCGCTTCTGCAATAAAATATTAATAGGGGTAAGGTGAAAAATTAAGTCTAAAAATTAGGTTTAATTGAAAAAATAGTTTAACTTTGCAGCCGTGACATAACTATTTTTTAGTTATAATTGATGAAATAGAGTTGTTATAATGAAAATCAATGCGGTTTTCGACATGCTAAAAGCTTGTCGAGACGGCAATTTTTAAAACCATCAATAAAAACAACGTGACTAAGACAACAAAAAACTGGCTTTACGCTATATTTTTGATAATTGCGGTGCTTTTTCCGCAAATCGGCAAGGCTCAGATATTCGAGAGCAAGACTGGTGTGGATACGCTTACATTTGCTGAGCGTATCTCACTGCGCACCAATGCTGTCGATTGGACTTTGCTGACTCCTAATTTAGGTGTAGAATTCGATGTGAAATCGACCAACTGGAACCGCTGGGCTGTTGGACTTACGTTAAAGACAAAGTGGAATACACCAGCAACATTCAAAAACCGAGTTTTCTATAACATCACGGAGGTGCGTGCCGACTTCCGCAGCTATTGGCGTACCCGTCAGATAAATAATAAGGTACCCGCGCATACCGGCTTCATCGACCGTCTCTTCTCATGCCGTCGCCGTGTGGTGAAGCATCCGAAGACTACATATTATAGAGGTGCGTATATGTCGTTCAGCGATTTCTCGATAAAGTTTGGCAGAGAAGGACATCAAGGCAAAGCATTGTCGGCTGGTATTACATATGGTATAATAAAACCTCTCTACGCTTTCCGCACAGGTAACACTCTCGACCTCGACCTCGGCTTCGATGCAGGCTTCGTAGCAGTCAACTCGGAGAAGTTCATATACAATCGTGCCGACAACTGCTACACACGCACCAAGCAAGGTTCGTGGAAGGTTGTTCCGTTCCCGATGCCCACTGCGGCACGTGTAGGATTCGTATATCGATTTGGCAGCTATCCAATCACGAAGAAATATCGTTGGCGTTACGATGCCGATGCACAATATCAGTACAGAATTGACAGTATCGCTAACCAGCGCGTTGTTGATGCTATCAATAAGCATAACAGAGATTCTGTTGAGTCTGTTATCTACAAGGAGTTCTGGCAGGTTTACGACTCTGCGGCTGTTGTCAATAGTGCTAAGGCTGACTCGATGCGCATAGTGAACGCTAAGCTGAAAGCAGAGGCTGACCGCAAGCAGGCAGAGGCTGACCGACTGAAGGCTGTTGAGGCTCAGAAGGAGAAGGAACGCCTGAAAGCCGAAAAGAAAAACAAGGGCAAAAAGGCGGAAGAGAAACCAGAGCCAACCGAAGGTGCCGAGGCTACCGAACCGAACGGAGCCACCGAGCCTACTGGGGAGCAGACCCCAGTAGAGGGCGAGGCTCCTGCAGAGGGAGGAACTCCTACTGAAGAGCAACAGACTCCTGCAGAAGAGCAGGCTCCTGCAGAAAATGAAGCTCCAGCAGAGGAGCAGACCTCAGCAGGGGAACAGACTCCTGCAGAGGAAGTCTCAACATCTCAACCCACAACATCTCAACCAACGACATCTCAACAGGAAACGAATCAGCCTTCTGCTGAACCAGGAAAGGAGGCAAGCGATGAATAGTAAGAAGTTATTATACACACTCCTTCTTGGAGCAACACTCTCCTCATGTACTGAGGTAGAGATTTGTGAAAGAAATCACCCACATGCGGGCGATGTCAACTTCACATATACATGGAATAAGCCAGAGGACAAACCGAAACGAATGGGTGTGCTCTGCTATCGTGTCGTGGGACAGTGGAAAGAAATTGCGGAGGTTAATACTGACGACCTCACACTGCGCCTCATCGGTAAGACGACCATCACACCCGAAAACCGTCCAAACGAAAACCCGGACGAGGGTGACAACACGGGTGGCGATAACACTGGTGGCAACACTGGCGGTGGCAACACAGATGCTACAGGACCAACAGAAACTGAAAATGAAGAGTCTGTAAAGCGTCAAGTTCTCTTGGCTTATGCAGACGAGCCGGCTGAACCAACCGAACCGACCGAGCCGACTGAGCCAACCGAGCCAACCGAGCCGACCGAACCGACAGAGCCTGGTACTGGAACGAATCCCCCTCAGTTTACACCGACTATAAAGATTCCGCGCGGCTATTATAAGTTTGCGACATTCCCGCTCGACAATCCATCCATCGACTACTCGGAGCTTGAGCAGTTCATGAAAAATGATGCTAAAGACTACCCGTTGCAGAACGTAGGCTTGAGCTATAAGGTGTATGACATAAAAGACCCAAAGCTCAACAAACCATTAGCTTGGCAAGACTTCAACCCGTACGCGAAGTACATACAGCCCGATGTGGAGCCACTCTATTACGACTCAACAACAGTGCAACAAGTACGCGCCGACCGTCAGACAACCTTCGAGTTCAAACCGAAGATACTCTCGCAGAATATAGACATCAACTTCAACATCGTAAAGAATACGGATGAGGTGCAGTTTAAGGTGACGGAGGTATGGGCAGAGATAAGTGGTGTACCTATTTATATAAAGATGAACACAGGCTATCTCGACATAACCAAGACAAGCAAGATGCTGTTTAAGACCGACATCAAGCCGAGCAACCCAGACGACAGTGGCAACGACACCAACGAGAACAATCGCATAGCTTGCCACGGCAATATCAATGTGACGGGCGTGGTGAATGTGCAGCGCGGTTACGGAGAGACTTTAGAAGATGTGCGCAAGAAGATATATGGCCCTGGTATAATGCAGGTGGTTATATACACAGAAGTGTACAACCCGAAAACAGGACAGACCTTCCCTCAGAAGTGGCAAGGCATCATAAACCTCTACAACACTCTGAACAAGGCGAAACTGATGACTACGACATCTGATAACAAGTACGTGTACCGCAATGGCGAACACGGAACAATAAACATCAGTGCCGAAATACTTCTTGATGGAAAAACGGTCGGTAACATAGACAAGGGTGGCGACGCTCTCGATCGTTGGATACAAACGGATTCCGATATAAATATCGACATTTAAAAATAACCTATAAGATGAAACGAACGAAACATATTGTTAACATCTTGACAGCTGCAGTAACACTGCTGCTCACAGCGTCGTGCAATGTCTCTTATCCAGACTTGGACCTACCGCAGGGAGAGCCGCCAACAAACGATGAGGATGTCAACATCGACAAGACATCGATTTTGCTATATACAAGTAATCCGGCATACTTCTCGGTAGTGTCCGACACACGTGGCTCTGTGGGCACACGTGGTACGGGTGCGTTCGAGCCAATGGAGACCGTGGCATACAACCGCGACAAGTACTTGAATGCTAAATTCCACATCTTCGCATTCCGTGCTTACAACGATGCCGATCCAAACGGCGGACAGGGAGTGCTAACGGAGGAACCCTCTATGTCGAGATACCGCTATGCCCAAGATGCGAGCGGGGGCAACATGGACGAGTACAACACATCGTGTCTGCTCGACGGACCGGAGTACAAATCGGGTATGCCGTTCAAGTTCGAGCCCGACCAGTTTATCGGCACAATGAATGTGCTCACCAAGGACTATCCTGAAGACATCTATTACAGCTCTCGTTATCAGGATGTGGGCTACAACTTCTTCGGTTATTTCGTAGACGATCTTGATTTGAGTAACTATACGCGCGAAAAGGATAAGATAACTTACGACATAGAAATCGACGGCTATCAGGATGTACTCGTGGGCGCAGCCAAGACTCCGCTTACGGAAGCCGACTTCGCCGAAGGTGGTATCTACGAAAAGGCAGCCAGACTGACCGAAGAGGAGAAGCAAAAGATACTAAATATACCTGGTAACTATAGCACATTTGCGGCACACCGCAACGTGCACCCCGTCGTAAATATGAAGCATCAGCTCACGATGCTGAAGTTCTTTGCTTATCCAGGTGCTTCGTCGGCTAAGGACGTAGTGATAAAGGATATTTCGGTGATGACGCTGACAAAGGGCACACTCACCGTAGCAAGCCGTAACATTGACGACTGTAAGCTCGTGTTCAAACCCGAGAATGCGGTTGATGTGCTGCAAAAGGCGGTGAAACTTGGCGAGTTCCAAAAGGAAACCGATGAATCTGGAGAGACGCACAATGTCTATGGAAAGATTAAACCTGGGCTGAGAGATGAAGGCTATCAGGTAAAGTGGAAGGACGAGTGGGCGGACAACGAGAGCCAAGTGGTGCCGGGCGTCACACACGTGCCTACTACAAAGGAGAAGATGGACGAGGCATCCGTCGAGCTCGGTGCCGGTTTGCTCGTAGCTCCGCAGGAGTCGTACGTAGTGACACTCACATACGAATTCCCCGACGGACCTCGTGGTGCGATGAAAGAGCACAAGACCGTATACAAAATCACGCCAGTTAAGAAAGAGGGCGAGCAAGCAAGCTTCGAGAAAGGTCTATTGTATAATATAAAGATAGGTGTCTTTGGCTTGGAGAAGATCCATGTCAGCGGAAGCGTATACCCTTGGGGCAAGGGTGAAGATATTGATATCGACCAGGACAAAGATCCTAACAACCCTGACATCAATGGATATTAAAATAGGAATAAGACAATCTTTTAAAAATAACTTTTTTATTAATTTAAATTTTTCACGACTATGAAGAAAATGTTTTTCTTTGCATTGGCTGCAGCTGGTATGCTGACAGCATGCTCGAATGATGACACTCTCGGTGGAAATGGCGAGCAGAACGTATCTGAACAGCAGATCCGTCTCGGCGTTGCTTCGTCTAAGGTTCAGACCCGTGGTACTGGTACCGTAGGTGGCACAACTGACGATGAGAACAAATGGGCAGGTCAGACTCTCTGGGTGTACATGCTCCAGAAGGGTAGCATGGATCTTGCTTTGTACAAGTCTCCGGCTGCTGGTGCTGCAGCAGCTGCAACAACAGAGGTGTTCAACAACAAGGAGTTTAAGGCTCCTAATACAGCTGACAACACAAAATCTGGTTTGGCTACTACAGCTGACGGCACTATCGCTTACTACCCGGTTAGCGGCAACTACGACTTCTGGGGTTATCGCGTTGACAATGCTGTAGTAGGTACACCTGATGTAAAGACTGTAAACGACAATGGTGATGAGGTTGCTGCAGATCAGGCTACAAAGCGTGTTGTTGCGATCGAAATAGATGGTTCGCAGGATATCATGGCAGGCAAGGCAGTTCCTTCTAATGATGAGGTTACAGCTCTTGGCAACTATGCTGAAAACTTCTACTCTGCTTATGCAGCACGTAAGGGCGTTCAGCCGAACATCACATTCGAGCACCTCCTCACACGTTTCACATTCGAGGTACGTGCAGGATCTAAGGCAACAGCTGGTCTTCCAGCAGGTGGCAATACAGACGCTGTTAAGGTAACTGGTGTTTCTGTAGACTCAAAGACAACTGGTACTCTTACAGTAGCTTACACAGGCGCGACTAAGGAAGCTGCAGACCTCCTTACTTTCACTGGCGATGCTTCTGCTCTCACTTTGAAGCAGCGTGATGCAGCTGTAGCAGACAACAATGCAGAACTCGTTGGTCTTGTGCCTGTTTCTTTGACATGGACAGATGATGCTGCAACAATAGGTGATGTTCTTAAGGTAGGCGAGGCACTCCTCGTTGCTCCTGGTGAGACAGAGTATCCTCTTACAATCTCTCTTTCTCAGGATGTTCTTAAGAAGGCTGGTGAGGCTAAGGTTACTATGCCTCTCGAGCAGAAGGCTACTATCAAGATGGACGGTGGACAGAAATTTGAGCCGGGTAAGTCTTACAAGGTTACTATCACTGTTTACGGTCTTGAGGACATCAGAGTTACAGCTACTCTCGTACCTTGGGTTGATGGTGGTTCAATCGATATCGACGACGACCGCAATCCGAACGAAGGCACATATACTCCAGCTCCTTAATCAGAGCATCTGATAAGAATCTCTATTTGAGTATGCAACCGCGTAAGGGTGCATATACAAAGCGTAGGGGCTTGCCCCTGCAGAAAGGGATTGGAGATATATAAACTCTCTTCCTCGCTGCAAAAGGCGAGGAAGAGACGAGTGTTTCAACAGTCCCAGTGAATAAACGTTTTTTTAGAAAAACAATAAATTCAACAAACAAATGAATAAGCATATATTCTTAATGGGAATGGCTGCTGCCATGTTTATGACCAGCTGCACAAACGAGGACGACCTCGCTGGCGGTAGCAACAATCAGCGACTGAACTCTGATGTGCCTATCGTGCTTTCTGCTGGTCAGCAGGCAAACAAGACTCGCGCATCGCTCGGCAATGTTGGTGCTGATGGCAACTATGACGGCACATTCGATACGCCTGCCGACAAGAACCTCGGCTTCTTCTGTCTTGCTACTGGCAAGATTGCAGCTAAGCAGGAAATTACTTGGCAGGAAGGCATTGACAACCCTAACTTCCTTTGGTTGAAGAATATTCAGGCAAAAGCTGTGACTACTGACGATGGCGACTTAGGCAAGCGTGTTACAAACCTTACACTCTACGACGAGAATGGTGGCACAACAGAGACTAAGCACTATTACCCGATGGGTAGCCAGTATAGCTATACATTCTATGGCTATTATCCTTACTCAGCGAATGTGGCGCACAACGGCAATAAGTACAGCGTGAAGGTAACAGGTCTGGACGGCACAACCGATCTTATCTGGGGTAAGTCGTTCGTAAAACCAGATGATCCTGACAAGGCGGACGCTTACAGCGCAAAGTATCTGCGCGACAAGAAGAAGAGCGTAGAGGCTAACGGTGGAACATGGAATGAGAAGACACACAAGGAGAACCGTCCGCAGCTCACCTTCGTGCACAAGCTCATGAAGTTCAACATCATCCTCCAAAAGGGTAGCGGCGAAAATACCCGTATTGCAAAGCTGGGTATCAAGTCGGCTAAGCTCCTCAATGTGGCTGACGCAGGTACACTTACTATTGCTGACCTCGACAATCGTCTCGATGCTTTGACTGACGATGTTAAGGGTAAGGAAGGCGAGTTTGTTGTCGATTGGACTACTGCCAAGAACCATAATACTGAGGCTACTGCCTTCGATTTGAAGGACAAGGACGGCAATACTATCGGCAAGCCAGCTAATGGTCCGTACCTCGGCGATAACACAAAGGTTACTGTTGGTGACGGCTTCCTCATCCCAGTGCCAAAGAAGACTGGTACTAACGATGACGGCTCTTACAAGTATGAAGACAATGGCTACCTTGGTACAGACGCTGCAGAATTAGCTAACAAGGGTATCTTCCGCTTGCGTGTAGAGTACTACCTCTCCGACGCACCCGACAAGGTGTATAAGGCAGCACAGTACGAGATTAAGCCAGTATTCAAGACTACTGCTGGTACTGCGGTCGATGGTGAGCCTTGGCAAGCTGGTTACGAGTATGACATCGTAATCTCAGTTTCTGACCCAGAGCAGATTCAGACACATGGCTATCTCACTCCGTGGGAGAAGCGCGTAATCGAACTCGAATAAGCATTATAATTATAGAGCGGGTGTGGCGTTAAGCCATACCCACTCTTAATGATTTCTCAGACAAAAACACTCCAACACCCAACAAACACCCTAAAACATACAACTGGTGTGGCCCACGATAGGGCAGCACCCACTAAAGTAGAAATATCAAAGCCCCACAATATATAAAGCAACACGCTGGTGCAGCGCGATGCCGCACCTTTAAACATAACATAGTAAAAATGAAGAAATTACTCTTGACATTCTTGATGCTCTCGGCAGTGTTCTCCGCTCGGGCGCAGAAGCTCGCCGTCAACACCGATGTGCTTATGGATGCGTGCATGATACCAAGCGTCGGTTTGGAGATGACGGTCGGCAACTGGTCGACCCTCGGACTCAATGTGCTCGGATGTAATAAGCCGTATGGCAAGAACATAAAGTTGTTGGCAGCACAGCCCGAATACAGATACTACTTCTCAGGACGTCCGATGCATAGCTTATTCGTTGGCGTTGGAGGCGTAGGCGCAATCTACGATGCTTCTATAAAAGGAAAAGTGTACAAAGGAATAGCTTACGGTGGTGGCATCACCTTTGGTTACGTAATGAATGTCACGAAGCGACTCTTTATCGACTTCCACGCCGGAGTGGCTGCTGTGGGCTACAATCGTAAGGAATACTTCGCAGGAGATAACTACGGCGACTATGTGGTAGGCGGACTCAACAAACCGAACGCATCAGGATATTACCTCATGCCACAACGCATAGGCATCTCAGTGGCTTACATCCTCAAATAATATAATAATACACAATAACAATGAAACGAAACTTTTTACGACATATATGCTTCGCGCTGATAGCTATACTGCTTGTCACCTTCACCGCTACGGCTGCCGTTCTGCAGCCGGAGGACGAAGGTGCGCATAGAGTGAAGGTAAAGGTGTACATCAAGGAAGGTGAAAACAAAAAACCAAAGGCGGCAAAGACTGTGCTCTATTGCGTTTGCTCTTCGTATAAGAGGGCTGAATATCTGAAGAAAAAGCTCGATGCTGCACAAACGCAGTACTTTAGCGGTGACGACCGTGCCATAGAGAAGGTTCTGAAAGAAGAGGAAATCGTCTTGAAGAAGTCACGAGGAAACGGCGAGTTTGAAGAGGCACTTATAGCAGGTCGTGGAGTAGTGGTTTTTCATCAGGATATTGGTGCGGTTGCCGTTGAGGTAAAGGAGGGACAGACTCTTATACCAGCGGTGCTTGTGAGCAAGGATCAGATTATTGACGAAACAGTCGTTTTGGGCTCTTATGGTGATAACGGACCGGAGCTCAAGCCCGTGCCCGGTATAGATACAGGTGACCAGGTTACGTTTACTGTAGACATTAAACTTCCGGCAGGACTTGTTACGGACAAGTCGCGTATTATCTGTCAGCCGATGGCTGTAGATTGTCAGACGGAAGATACTTTGGCTTATTTGAAGCCAATTATTTTGGAATCTGCCGATTATCATAAGAAGCAGGACAAGCGCATGGGCTTCGATTATCAGCAGAACGATTCTGTAGCGCGTGGCTATGACCCGTCGTATGTGCTCAAGAGTGACAAGATGGTGAGGTATAAAGCACAGGTGACATACAAAAAGCCAGACAAAGAGAAGATTTACAGAGGTAGCTACCGTGTTGTGCTTGAAGACTATCATCATATTATATGGGATAGTGGCGAGCAGACTACGGGTTCGTGTCTTGCGTTCAAGCCTTTGAAGTTTCTTGATTTGTCTGTCGCTGCCGCTGATATGGAGCTGACGGATGAGTTTATGGAGCCTGCAGAGGAAAATACAGTGCCGATGAGTCGCGACCTGCCGTTGCGGTTTGAACAAGGAAAAGATATTCTGACAAACGACTCACTGAACACCGTGATTCAGAACAACATCGTTGCCGAACTGAAGTCATACGGCGACCAGCTTTGGAGTGTTTCAGTGCAGGGTAGTTCTTCGCCTGAAGGTTCTGTAGAGCGCAATACGCTGCTTGCCAACAAGCGTGCGGACTACGCGCGTAGATTCCTCAACAGCAAAATAAAAAGTGGTGTGCCCATTGCAACGCTTGAACCGCGACTTTATACCTGGGAGGATTTCCTTTTTGAGGTGCAGAAGTTGGCAAATCAAGAGATGTATGACCAGGTAAAGGCTATAGTTGACGCAAATCCGAACAATGTAGGCTATAAGATGTTGAAGGACTTACCTTATTGGTCTACTTATCTGGAGCCGATATTTGAAAGAGAGCGTGTCATGGTTTGTAAGTACAAATACTTGAAGAAGCACATCATGACTGCCGATGAGGTTGTAGAGACATATTTTGCAGAAAAGCCAGATTATGTTTCTGGTAAGAAGACCCTCTCAAATGGTGACTATTTCAATCTCTTTGCTAACGTTACAGATACTTTGGAGCTTGACACCATCACGATGCTTGCCTATAAGCACATCACATCGCAGTCGGATTACACCTCGTTCAGACTCGCTCCGTATGTGGCAAATCGTATGGCACTTATAGCAAGTCGCAATGGTATGCCAGATGTGAATATTCTGAAACCGTTCATCGACATGCGTAAGCCTGTGAATACATGGGACAAGAGTGATGCCATGAACCCCGTGATGTTGAATCGCGAGCAGATTGTACTCAACCAGGCAGTAATGTATTTCCAGGAGGCAAAGCTCGACTCTGCCATGCTCTTCATTGAGATGCTGGAGAAAAAGAACGCACAGGTAGAGGCAACGAAACGTATGCGCAAGCTTGTCGTTTTCCAACAGGGTTATGCCGCATATCTGCAGGGACTGATTAAAGATCCGAAACTGGTAGCCGATATAAAGGCGGCAGAACGCTATGTTCTCAATTCGGGAGACTTCAACCGTGCAATTATCTGGACAGAATTACATGCGCAGCTTGGCAAGTCGCGTGAAGAATGTGAGCGCCTGCTCGACCGTATGCCCGACGACAATCCGAAGAAGTGGTATCTGAAGGGTATAATCTGGGCAGACGAAGCTGGTAAAGAGCCGGATGTTGAAGGTTATGCTCCAATAAATTCAAACGGTTTTCATAAACTCTCTGACGAGGAAGAGTTTGCGCTTATGCGTACTGACCCCCTTAAATTCGAGGAGTACAACAAGAAATTGGATGAGTATAATGCAAAATTGGAGGATGATGCAGATCAGGTAGACACGAGCAAGGTTCCTTTCTTTCTTGCCTATTTCCAACATAGCTTCGATATGGAGAAGAAGTTTATACGCTATTACCGCAACGAAGGAAATGTCAACGACAAAATCCGTAAAGAGTATAAGTACTCGCGAAAGGATATTCCTGCTTACCGCCAGAAGTTTGAGATGATAAAAGCTTACCACGACCAGCAGATAGCTGAAGAAACAGGTACGGGCTTAAATGAAGAAAGCACACAGGAGCAAAGTTCACCGAACAATACGGAATCGACCGCTCCTTCAGAAGATAACAAATAAGATCAAGAACAATGAGCATTAACATCATACGCCTTTACGCAACAGCGATTTGTTTGATAGGTGGCTTGAGCTGTAGTGTAGCAAGAACGACAACGTTCAGTGTCGCACCACGTGCTATTACGGAGGTGCCCGACTCATTGTGGGACGAAACGCAGGATGAAGACACCATTGGCAAAACTCGCCGCAACTACGCTACGGAGTTCAATGCCCTCAAGTACGTGCTTGAGAACCGCTATCGTGGCTATGACGACACCTTCAGAAAGAAGTGGTACGACCACCTCTTCTTAGGCTTCGGCGGAGGATTGCATAAGGACTTGGAATATCCAGGCTATAACCTCTCGCCAATCACGATGGCGCACGTGAGTGTGGGCAAGCAGTTCAACCCTTACCATACAGTGCGCCTTACAGCCGGATTGGGATATGGCTACTATGAGGGTAACAAGAAGAACTATAAACAGTGGCAAGGTTCTGTCGACTGGATATATAGTCTTTCGACGTTGATGGACGGCTACCGTCCGTCTCGACTGCTCGATGTGTCAACAGTGTTTGGCTTTGGCGTGCGTCACAACACAACAAACATAGTTGACTACCATCGCACACGATACGAAATACGTGGAGGTGTGCAGGGAAAGATATTCACCGGTCCGCAAGGATACCTCACAATAGAGCCGTATGTAGGCGTCAAGTCAAGACACCTGTATAATAAGTTCGGAGGCTTCTATGGTGTAAACATCGGTATGGTGTACTATCTGCACAACAACCTCTCTATCGAGGATCGTATGCGCTACATGAAGAACCGCCCTGAATATGTGGACAGCACAATGCAGTGGCGTCCGCAGAAATGGCGTACACCATGGTTTGCCGAGCTCTCAGGAGGCATGGCATGGTGCGTGGGAGGTGAAAATGTGAGCCCAAAGATGGGACACTCTACGAAGATGTCTGTAGGTAGATGGTTCTCGCCGTCGGTAGGTGTGCGCCTTAGCTTAGGACTCACCTCCGCCACATGGGACAAAACCCATGAGGCAATGGGCGAACAGGACGAGGATAGACGCGCTATGCTAAGCATACCAGTGCAAGACGATGCTGTTGTCGACCTGCATGATATGACCGCTGATGCAACCGCAGAGGCTCTTATCAATCCGTTAGGATTTATGAAGAACTACTCTTTCGACCAACCATTCAACGTGGCTTTGGCATTCGGTGGCGGTCTTAGTTGGATTATGCGAGAGCAGAAGACCCATCTGCGCACCATCAGTACGTTCTACACGGCAGGCTTACACCTCTCGTATAACCTCAGCAACGACTTGCAGGTGTTCCTCGAACCGAGCTTCACCAACTATAACTACCGAATACCGTATCGCAACATAGACGCAGTGAAGCGTTTCAACGCCCAAAGAGTAGTGGTTCGTCTTGGTTTTACAGCCTATACACGTGCTACAAACTATCGTACGAGGAAGCAAGATGACTATGAGGCACCACGCATTCCGCTTAGCTTCGGTTTGGGCGCAGGTACGATGCTGTTCAACACCAAGAAGACATACGAGGGCGCAGCGTTCAACTATAATGCACAGGCATTCGTTGAAGGACACTTCGGTAAGGTGCATGGCGTACGTGCTTCGTTCGAATACTTGTCTATCAATAGCGTTGCGCCGGACAACTATACTGGCACAACCGAGTATGGCACAGAATACACCACTACCGGACTCTTCAAGAACAACTACAAGCGAGGCTTCGTGGCACTCAACTATTTGCTGAATGTCACCAACCTCTGCTCAGGTTACCAGAGCAATCGTATGTTTGAAGCGGAGTTGTTCGCAGGTCCGGCGTTGCTGCTGTCGTTAGGCAATAGCACAGAACCCGATGGTTCGATAAAGGTGAATAGTTCGCACACCATGTCGTACTCACCAAGAAAGTACAGCACCAGCCCGCTTATGGGTGCCAATGGAGGTATCAAGATAAAGATGAACGTGGCTAAGCACATCGCTGTGACGCTCACACCGCAACTCTACGTAGTGCGTTACAACCCAAACATGCTTGGCGTTAATATGATGAAGCTGCGCACGTTCCAGACACTCAACCTCGGTGTGCAGTACACACTGTAATCGGTGTGCTGTAAGTATTATAAGTAAATAATAGGGCGGAGGAACAAACACCTCTGCCACTCTTAAAGCTATACAAGATATGAACATGAGAAAAATCGCTATAGGCTTGCTCGCTTTCGCACTTGTTGCGCCTTCGATTGCTTCTGTCTCGCTGAAGGACAAGAAGGAGAAGAAACCGAAGACCGAAAAGAAGGCAAAGGTTGACAATAAGACAAAGACTAACAAAGCGTCAAGTTCTAACTCGCCACGCAAGGTGCAGACCATCAACGATGTAGAAGCCGCAATTTTGGGTATAGAGAAGATTGTGTCGCACACACTCGTTGAGGTGGAACCTATTGTGCAGCAGATTTGCGAGTCGCAACAGACCAAGAAGAGCGTGTGCCCACGTATCTACGTAGGCGCAGCCAATGCCTTTTGGCTCAAATCGGGTGTCAGCGATACCACATACGCTTTGAAATACATCGACAAAGCAATAGAACTCGACCCTCATTATGGTCCTGCCTATATGCTTAAGGGCGACATCTACAAGTGGGCTGACGACACTACTGTAGCTGTAAACTACTATAAGAAGGCTATAGAGATGGCTCCCAACGACTTCAGGACGTATCGTACGTATGCAGCGTTTGTAGAGGCGGGTTTGGACAAGGTGACAGCGAGAGCTTATGCGGGCGATACAGAGGCTCAAGAAGAAGTACGTAGACGTAGAGCAAAGCTGGAAAACATCTACGCAATGGCGAAGGAAGCTAATCCTACATACCCATATAATCGTAATTGCGCACGTTTGTATGATAAATACGGTCTTACTACGAATGATTTTCAAAAGGGCCTTCAGTTGTATGATGAAGCTCAAAAGGACTCTTTAGAGGCTGGCGATTATTCATCTAAAATACGAATGTTATATGCCTTTTTGGAAACAGCCAATGGTAATAAAAAGTTGGAGTACTATACAGGCATGATGAATATTTGCGACAGTGGTTTGGTAAGATTTCCTACCGATTACTATATATTGTCAAACGGACTTCGCAACATAACTGCTGCTTACGATTTGGTAAAGCGACAGAAGGGTGAAGCACTTGTATGGTATAAGAACAAGTTCTCTACAAAGGCACTCGAATACGGTGAGCGTTTGATGGCAACCAAGGATACAATGATAAATAATGATGATATTTATCGCTATGGTATAGCTCTTATGAACCGCTATAAGCAGCAGCAGGGTATTGATGTTCTGCAAGAACTGATGGCACGTCCTGATGTTGACGACAACACTGTCTCTAAAGCGATGAACGCTGTATGTGAGGCATATAGAGATTTGGGTGAATACGAGAAGGCTGAGAACGCATACGAGGAGTTGATAAAAACACTTGATGCTAAGGGCTCTTTGCAGGCTGGTCACTATCAGAACTACGCAATGATGTTGGAATCGCAGGCACAGGAAAGTTTCGGTCAGCAGATGATTGATACTTATCTTAAGGCTGCTAAGGTGTATGAGCGTGGCGCAGAGAAGTTCCCCGAGAATGCTCCAAGATTCTACTACTTCGCATGGGAGATTTGCAAGAACGATGTGCTTGACCCAGAAAAGACAAATGAGCTTGCTATTGGACCTGCGAAAAAGGCATACGACATCTTGAAGAACAGAGACACTTATGAGGGTGAAGATGCTACCATTATGAACTCCGTATGTTATTGCCTGTTGGATTATTATTTTAATAAGAA
>OQVS01001198.1_pt1 | contig 17876 bp, 12 predicted proteins | sample 1691601 | NCBI WGS metagenome assembly OQVS01 (sample SAMN03418268, study PRJEB22391) | human gut metagenome | biome: human-gut; feature: organic feature; material: feces | host: Homo sapiens | place: Tanzania | collected 2013-01
AGCTTAATTATAAAGAATTTGTTGAGAGAATGGCATTTTTAAAGTATTCGAAGGAGGGTGAAGAGAAGATGACGGATGTATTTGAAGAATATGCGCATAAGAGAGCTAGAGAAGCGGCGAGAAAGTTATTGCATAGAGGGGTTTCTCAAGAGATTGTTGCTGATGCGATGAATCTTTCGCTGGAGGAAGTGCGTGAGCTTGCAGAGAAGCAGAGCGCATAGAGGTGGTTGTCAGGTTTTGGCCTGCTGCTTTACGGAAACGTAAGGTGGCAGGCTTTTTTTGTTCCCTTTTACTCTTTGCTGCTAGTGATACCCCTCTGTCGCCTACGTACCCAAAGGGCACGAGTCGACATCTAGACTTATTTGCTGCTAGTGGTACCCCTCTGTCAGCTTCGTATCCAAAGGGCAGGAGTCGACATCTAGACTTATTCGCTGCTTATGGTACCCCTCTGTCGCCTACGGCGACATCTCCCCTTACAGGGGCGACCTATTCGCAGAACCTCCGTAACGATAATACGTCGAATAAGCTCTCCCTATCAGGGAGAGATGCCGAGCCTGCGAGGCAGAGAGGGTATCTGCTCTCCTCACCAAGCTTTTGTAACGCATATTACACTTTTCGCGCCAAATTTACGGCAGGAAAGCTGCCAATTTGCGGTTTACGATTAAAACTTGCGCTTTACGATGTGAAGCGTTGTTTTTTGTAAAAATTGTGAGATAATTACGGTAGCTAAAGAAAATCTCTGGACGCAGCCAGCAGATAGCCTGCACGCAGATCTCTTTCGAAGGTGGTGCCTTCGTTTTAGCAGGAACGGACTGGTTGTGTCAAGATTAGTTGATCCTTTTAATTTTTAGGCTTTGATTTAAAGGAGGATGATGTTCATGACTAGGAAAAAAAGTAATGTAAAGGCATTGGCTCTCGCCGTAACGTGCGCAATTCTCGCGGGGGGGGTACAGCGGTCTTAATCCGGTGTATGCTGCGGCTCCGGTTTATCATGATGTAGTAAAATATGACAGTGCTAACCAAACTTTAGACTATGAATATAATGCTGGTGGCGGAATTGGTACAGCTGCCATTCAAAAAATTAAATTTGGTAATGTAGTCCTTGACGGTAGTGATAGTGCTTCTCCTATTATTACTGTAGGTAGCGGAACACGTTTAACAGACGGTAAAATTATAGCGAAAAATGGCTTGTATGTTGGTAGTAGCACTGCGAATGATGGTACTGGTAGTTACTTTTCCGTAGGCGGCAGTGACGGTTCTATTAGTGCAGCTGGTAATAAATTTATGGTTTCTGGCGCTGGCGCAATCACAGCTTCTAGCTTGAAGCTGACAGGAACAAATGGAACTGAGGATGTTGGCAAAGCGATTAAGGATAATACAACCAATATTGCAAGTAATACAACTAATATTGCAAGTAATAAAGCTAATATTAATTCTTTAGATGGAAAAATCGATAGTGTTAATACTAACATAAGAAGTGATATGGCTAATGAAGTTAGTACAATTAACACTAAAATTGATACTAAATTAGACACATCTACCTTTGGAGCTTACACAGCTTCCAATGATGCTGCTGTAAATGAGCTGAAGAATAAGACGCAAAATATTAAAGTTGCTAAAGATGCTATTGTTACATCTAGCGATGCTACTTATATAGATGGTATTACTCATGCTGGCGGCGTAAGGCTTGCTGAAAAAAAGGTAAGAGCTGAAGAGCTGGTTCTCGATGAAGTATTTACTAATGGTACTTCTGCGGAAGCAAGACTGACTCGTGAAGGCTTAGCAGCTCTTAACAGTATGGTATATGATGAGCATGATAAGATAAATATCGTAGATGGAAAACCGGTTATTCAAGCTGGTAATGGTTCTGTAGTTGGCGGCGTAAAGTTTGATAATAAGAACATTACTAATGTTGACAGTGTAATGGTAAACAAAGATGCTACAAATCAAGTTCAGATTAATAGTGAAGGTATCGTTGTTGGTTTAACTTCTGCTGTAATTAACGGTGATGGCTTCTATGCTGGCGGACATAATTATAATGATGCTAAAGCAGCTATTGATGGTGTTAATGGTAAAATTAAAGGCGCTGATGGAAAGTTTGGCGTTGATGATCAGGGCAACGTAACGACAACCGGCAATATCCAAGGTCAGGATATTACTGTTAATGGTAAGCTCAATGCAAAAGGTGATGCTGTTGTTAGCGGAGATTTGAGCGTAGCTGGCAAAGCAGATTTTACTAAAGAAGCAACCTTCTCCGGTGGTATTAAAACTGATGGAATTTATGAAGCAACAGCTGATAAAGGTGTTACTGTTGATGGCGTTCTGCTGAAAGATAAGGGCATTGATGCAGCTGATAGCAAGTTTACTGTTAACGGTGCAACTGGCGATACTACTGTTGGCGGCAAACTTGACGTAACTGGTAATATCCAAGGCGCAGATATTACTGCGACTGGCGCATTGAATGGAGATTCTTTGAACGTAACTAAGAATGCAACCGTAGGTGGTACGCTTGGCGTAACAGGTGATATTTCTACCAATGGCAGCGTAACGGCTAAAGGCGGTTTAAGTGCGGCTAATGGCAATTTCACTGTCGACGGAACAACTGGCGATACAACATTGAAAGGCAAGCTGGACGTAACTGGCGATACTACGTTGAAAGGCAAGCTGGACGTAACCGGTAAAGCTACTTTGAAGGATGAACTGCAGGTCGACAAAAAGGCAACCTTTGGCAGTGCTGCTGGTTCGCAGACCGTTATTAATGGTGGAGATATTACGGCAGATGGTCAATTGAATGCTAAATCTGCTAGAATTGGCGGGGTAAATGGAGTAGGCATTTCTGATTCTGGCGTTATCACAGGCGTAACTAAGTTGACGACGAAAGCACTTGAAGTAACTGATGATTTAGTTGTGAGTGGCGATATTACTGGTGCAGCTTTAAAAGGTACGAGCTTAGCAATTACTGGCAACGGAACTATTACAGGCGACTTGGGCGTAACGGGTGCTATCACTGGCGCAACTATTAACGGCGCAACGATTACAACAAATAGCTTTAACGGTGCAACGATTGGCACTACTACCTTTAACGGCGTAACTTTGACGACTGACGGCGACGTAAGCGGCAGAAATATGACGGCATCTGGCACTGTTACAGGTACGAAAATTACTGACGGCGCTGGTGCAAGCATGAATGCAGGAACGGTGAAAGGCACGACCATCACTGATGGCAGCGGCTTCACTGCAACTGGCGGCAATGTAAGTGCGAAGGACGTAACTGCAACTGGTACTGTTAAGGGCACGACTGTTACCGATGGCGTTGCGAAGATGAGTGGTGGTAAGGTTACAGCTCAGAATGGTGTAGAGGTTGATGCAAATAACTATTTGAATTCCTCTGGACTGAAAACCTCTAATATCGACGCTAGCAAAGCAACGATTGGCAAGATTAAGATTGAAGGTTCAAAAATTACAAGCACTGAAGCTGACGAAACTGTTGGCATTGCAGGAATTACTGTAAATAATGCTGGGGCATTGAATAATGTTACTTCTATTGACGGGGTTGCAGTCTCCGGAAGCGCGGCAAGCGGTCTGACAGTTGGCGCGGGTGCAACGGCTGTAACCATAGGCGGAAACTCGCTGGCACTGAGTAGCACGAACTTCAACGTTGATGATGACGGCGATGTAAAAGGTAAAAGCTTTACTGCTGGAACCTCTCATCTGAAGGACGGCGAGCTGAAGCTCAACGATAAAAACATTTGGAATACCACCGAAGGTATTAGGGCAGAAAAAGCGACTATTGGCGCGAATACACTGAATGGAACCGGCTTCTCTACCACTGGAACCCTTGACGTAGCTGGCAAGGCAACCTTTGGCAGCAATGCAGCCAACAGCACGACTATCGAGCAGGGCGCGGTCAGCGTTAACCAAAATGGCAAGACTACAACCATCAAGGGCGGCGAGATCGAAACTGATAAGCTTACAGTTAACGACATTGTGCTGAAAAACAGCATGAAAGACGGCACTGGCAATACCATCAATATTAAAGGCAGCGATGGTAGCATGAGCGTAGCAAGTGGCGCATTCGCAGTCGATAATGATGGCCAGCTGACGAATAAGATTTCCGGTACTGCAGGCGGCTACAGCTATGAAACCAAGCTTGAAACCAGTAAATCCGGCATCAAGGCAAATTATACTAATGCTATTAATGGTAACCAAAATATTATAGATATGGGTGCGAACGGTATCTCCATTGGCGTAGCTGGCACAACACCTTCTGTCGGCGCTGGCTTCAAGGCTGAGCTTGATGCAGCAACCATGGGCTATGGCACTGCAAATAGCATTGTAGTAAATAAGGAGACTATTAAATCTGCCCTTGGCACTGGCGTTACTCGTGTAATGACCAACAACACTACTGAGCAGTCTATCGTTGACAAGGTTGGCACTGCTAAGAGAAGTTTGAAGGCTGACGAAATTGTTGATGAAGTTGCAGGTATGACCGTGAAGACTAATAGCGATGGTACGCTGTTTACTAACGGTACGACCAACACCCTCATCAACGGCAGCGCTATCACTTCTACTAATGGTTCCGCAACTGGCGTGCTCGACGGCAGCAACCTGACGCTGACGAATGGCGCTAACTCTACTGTAATGACCGCTGGCGGCGCAACCTTCAATGGCGCAGCGGGCGAAAAGGGTGGCACGCAGACTATTATCAACGGTGGTACGATTACTACTGATACGCTGAACGTTGAACGCATCAACCTTGGCGAAGATATTCTGGATAGCAATGGCACTCCGCATGGCAGCAACCTGTCTATGGATAAGCAAGGTAACTTCTCCGCAGCAGGCGGCAACTTCAAAGTAACTGGTGGCAGCGGTGCAGATAAAGGTGCTTTCACTAATACCGTTGGCAACACCACCTTGAAGACTGATGCTAACGGCGCAGGCATGAATTACGCTGGTACAGAAAACTCCAACATTTCCGTAGCAGACGGCAAAGCAGAAATGGCTGTTGGCGCAAATGCTGCTGTAACCGCAACTGACGGCAAGGTTGAAATCAAGGGTGGCACTCAGAACGTAACCACTACTAACGCTGGAACTGTTTTCGAGAACTCTGCTCATAATACTCCGTTTGTAACTGGCGGTGCAGCTAATACTGTTATCAACGGCAACGAGATTACTACTGGTAAGATTACTACTGACCAATTAGTAATTACCGGCAGCGGTGCTGCTGCTGGCACAGGTTCTGGCACTATTGCTCTCGGCGGCGACGGCTCCATTACGAGCAATATTAAAGATGCTACAACTGGTAAAGAAGCTACCTTCAAGACTAATGCAGATGGTACGTTTACCGAGGCTAAAGACGGTGCTAATGTAACCACTAATACCGTTAATGCTCAAGGCAACACTAACAAAGTTACCGACGGCACCAATACTTCTACCGCTACGCAAACCGCAACCTCTATCGGTGGCGTAGTAACCAACGGTACTGTTACAATGAAACAAGAGCTTACTGCTGATGGTTTGAAGCTTGAGCAAACTGGTTATGATGAAGTGAACATTGCTAAGGGTGATGTAACTGTTAAGAATAACAGAAACACTGCAAACCCGAACCAAGAGGTTCATCTCTCTGACCTTGGTTCTCTCAATAACCTCGACTCCGAGCTCACTGCTCGCGACAAGTACCAGGACAACAAGACCGCAGTCGGCGCTATCAATGCTGAAGCCGGCATCCGCCGTGAAGAGGTTGCCCGTCTTGATAACCGCATTGACGATGTAAACAACCGCGTTGATAAGGTTGGCGCTATGGCAGCAGCAATCGCTTCTCTGAAGAGCATTGGCTATGATCCGCAGGCTCCGAGCGAGTTCAGCATCGGCCTCGGCCAATACAAGGGCGAAACCGGCGTGGCAATGGGCTTCTTCCATTACCCGAACAAGAACTTCATGATTAACGTAAGCCTGTCTACTGCCGGCGGCGAGACCATGGGCGGCATCGGTGCAACCTGGCGCTTCGGTCACAAGTCTCCGCAGAAGCTGCTCGACGAGCAGCGTGAAGCTCAGGCTAGAAAAGAGCTGGCAGCAGCCGAAAAATATCAGGCAGCAGCTAAGCTTGCTAAGGAAGCGCAGGAGCGTGCTGAATATGCAGCAAAACTGGCGCGTCAGGCACAGGTAAGCGCAGATAATGCGAAGGCAGCTGCAGACGCAACTCAGGCTAAGCACTTCCAATAAAATTTAATCAGCTTTCTCTAATTTTTCCTATAACATCATTCCCCGCTGCGTGGTGACCAACCACATCACGTAGCAGCAAGGGCCGCACGCAAGTGCGGCCTTTTGCTTATGTTTGCAAGAAGCTGGATATCTAAAAATAAATAAGGTTGCGAATTCCCTCTAACAGTAGTAAACTGAGACTAAGCAAGAAAACGTTGGGAGGTCTTAGTATGCAGGCGTTGGAGGGTATTCGCATTTTAGATTTGTCGAGGCTTTTGCCGGGACCGTACTGCACGATGCTGCTGGCAGATTTTGGTGCCGAGGTTATCAAGATTGAGGAGCCGGGGCGCGGCGATTATGCACGCAGCTTTCCGCCGTTCCTCAAGGATTTTGGCTATTGGCATCTGCAGCTGAACCGCAACAAGAAGAGCGTGGTGCTGGACCTGAAGAGTGAGGCCGGACGCAAGGCCTTTTTGTCCCTGGTGAAGACGGCGGACGTGGTGGTGGAAAGCTATCGCCCCGGTGTGCTGAGCAAGCTGGGGATTGATTACAGTGCAGCGAAGGCTGTCAATCCGCGCATTATCTATTGCTCGCTGACAGGCTATGGCAAAAAGGGGCCTTTGGCGAAGCAGGCTGACCATGATATCGGTTATGTGAGCCTGGCAGGCATCACGGCAATGAGCGGCGAGGCCGAGGGCAGACCGGCGATTCCGGGCGTGCTGATGGCGGATATGAATGCGTCGATGGCGGCAGGCATGGCGATTATGATTGCTCTGCGTCATGCGCAGCAGACGGGCGAGGGGCAGGAAATTGATATTTCGCTGTACAATGTGGCGATGACGCTGATGCCGGGGGCGGCGAGCCTGTACTTCGGCAGCGGCTTTGTGGCGCAGCGCGGCAATAACTGGCTGACCGGCGCCAATCCCAACTATAATATTTATGCGACGCAGGATGGACGCTATCTTTCTGTCGGCTGTCTGGAGAAAAAGTTCTGGACGAATCTATGCGAGGTGCTGCAGAGAGCAGACCTGGTTGATTTGATAGATGATGAGCAAAATTATGCTTATCTCAAGCAGGAGCTGGCGCAGGAGTTTGGCAGGCAGACGCTGAGCGAGTGGCAGGAGCGTTTGGCCGGTAAGGATACGTGCGTGACGCCGGTGCTGGATTTTGCCGAGGCGGTGGCGGCGGAGCAGACGCAGGCCAACGAGATGGTGCTCAAGGTGCATGACGAGGAGCTGGGGGATTACCGCCAGCTTGGCTTCGCTATGAAGCTCAGCAAAACGCCGGCGCAGCTGCGCAAGCGTGCGCCGAGGCTGGGCGAGGATACGGAAGCGGTGCTGGGAGAGGTGTGAGCTTTTGTGTCAATTCCGTGTACTCTTCTCCTTGCTTCTTGACTAGAATTTAATTTCTCGCTATAATAAAAATAACTTCATAAAAGTAACCTTTGGGGCAGGGTGAAATTCCCGATCGGCGGTATAGTCCGCGAGCATGGCCAAGCCGTGCAGGAGCCGGTGTGATTCCGGTACCGACAGTATAGTCTGGATGATAAAAGGTGGCAACTTGTATTTTACCGCGCATATCAGGCTCCGAAGGCTTAGTGCGCGGTTTTTTAGTTTTAGAAGGTGAGATTATGTTGACAGATGAACAATATATGCAGCGCGCGCTGGAGCTTGCACTTCAGGCGGAGGGCGACACCAGCCCTAATCCGATGGTGGGCTGCGTCATTGTGGCTGACGATGGCAGCATCGTTGGCGAGGGCTATCACCATAAGGCAGGCCAGCCGCATGCCGAGGTGAACGCGCTGGCGGAGGCGAAAAATCTGGCGCAGGGCGCAACTGCCTATGTGACGCTGGAGCCTTGCGCCCACTATGGCCGCACTGGTCCGTGCTGCGTGGCGCTGGCACGTGCCGGCATCCGCAGAGTTGTGTGTGCCTGTCTGGACCCGAACCCCAAGGTCGCAGGTCAGGGACTGGAATATCTGCGCTTGCAGGGCATTGAGGTGGAGTCCGGCGTGTGCGAGCAGGAGGCGCTGCGCTTGAACGAGCGCTTCTTCACCTGGATTACGCAGCAGCGGCCTTTCATTACGCTGAAATATGCGATGACGCTGGATGGTAAGATTGCGACGGAAACAGGCGACAGCAAGTGGATTACCGGCGAGGAGGCACGCACCTATGCGCACCGTTTGCGCAAGCAGCATGATGCGGTGCTCGTGGGCATCGGCACGGTGCTGGAGGATGATCCGGAGCTGACGACGCGCCTGGTACGTGGCAAGAATCCTGTGCGCGTGGTGCTCGACAGCAGCCTGCGCATTTCGCTGATGGCAACGGTGCTGAATCCTGTGGCCGAAACGATTATTTTCGCAGGCGAGGATGCAGACGTGGTGAAGGGCGAGGCGCTGGCCGCCTTGCCGAACGTGGAGGTTGTGCGTCTGCCGCTGGAGGGCGGCAGGCTGCCGATTGCGCAGGTGGTGCAGAAATTAGCGGAGCGCGGCCTGACGAGCCTTTTGGTCGAGGGTGGCAGTGCTGTGCATGGCGCGTTCTTCGACGCAGGCCTGGCCGACAGAGTGTGCGCGTTTATTGCGCCGAAGCTTATCGGTGGCGCAAGAGCACTGCCGCCTGTCGGTGGCGTGGGCGCTGACCTGATGGAGACGGGCTGGCAGCTGGAGAGCGTCGAGTTCACGCAGCTGGGCAGCGATCTGCTGGTGACCGGTCTGGTGCCGGAATATGCAAAGCTGCCGCTGACGAAGGAGGCTGACTGATGTTTACAGGACTTGTTGCAGAGCTGGGCACAGTGCAGAAGCTGGCGCAGCAGGGAAATTCCTATCATCTGACGGTGGCAGCGCAGAAGGTCATGCAGAACCTGAAAATCGGTGACAGCGTGGCGGTGAACGGTGCCTGCCTGACGGTGGTGAGACTAGGCGACGCTGATTTTACGGCGGACGTGATGCCGGAGACGGTGCGCCTGACGAATATCGGTGCGCTGCATGCCGGCGACAGGGTGAATCTGGAGCGCACGCTGCGCCTGTGCGACGGGCTGGACGGACATATCGTCAGCGGCCACGTCGAGGGCCTGGGCGTGATTGCCAGCCGCCGCCCTGAGGGTATCGCAATGGTGGTGACGATTGCGACGCCGCCGGAGCTGCTCAAATATATCATTAAAAAGGGCAGCATTGCCATTGACGGCATCAGCCTGACGGTGACGGAGGTTACGGAAACGAGCTTTTCCGTGTCGCTGATTCCGCATACGGCGAAGGAGACGACGCTGGGCTTTAAGGATGTGGGCGACAGCGTAAATCTGGAAACGGATATTATCGGCAAATATGTTGAAAGAATGCTGAGCTTTAATGGAAGCAATAAAAAGGCTGAAGCAGCTTTAGATAAAAATACCTTATTTGAGAATGGCTTTATGTGAGCGTCTGCTGCGTTCATATAGGAAAGTAGAGGCAAAAGGAAAATGGAAAAATTCAAGTATAATACTATTGAAGAAGCCATCGCTGCCATCAAGGCAGGCAAGATGGTGCTCGTTACCGACGACGAGGACAGAGAAAACGAGGGCGACTTGATTATGGCTGCTGAGCTGTGTACGCCTGAGGCTATCAACTTCATGGCGAAGGAGGCACGCGGCCTTATCTGCATGCCGGCTGAGGGCGAAATCATGGACAAGCTGCAATTCGGCGCTATGGTGAGCAAGAATACGGATAATCACGAGACTGCTTTCTCCGTTTCTATTGACCATGTGGATACGACGACAGGCATTTCTGCCTATGAGCGTGCGTATACGATGAAAAAATGTGCCGAGGAGGGCGTGCAGCCGGGCGATTTCCGTCGTCCCGGTCACGTGTTCCCGCTGCGTGCGCGTAAGGGCGGCGTGCTGGTGCGCACCGGTCATACCGAAACTACTGTGGATTTGTGCAAGCTGGCAGGCCTGCGTCCTGTAGGTATCTGCTGCGAGATTATGAGCGATGACGGCCATATGGCACGCACGCCGGAGCTGATTGAGTTTGCCAAGAAGCATGAGCTGGTGTTTATCACGGTGGCTGACCTTGTGGCTTACCGCAAGGCGCATGAGAAGATGGTGCATCGTGCTGCGGAGGCTGCGCTGCCGACGAAGTACGGCAACTTCCGCATCATTGCTTATGAAAATGACCTCGATAATCTGTGCCATGTGGCGATTGTCAAGGGTGATGTGGCAGGCAAGAAGGACGTGCTGGTGCGCGTACACAGCGAGTGCCTGACCGGTGATGCGTTCGGCAGCCTGCGCTGCGACTGCGGCGACCAGCTGGCGACTGCTCTGCGCATGATTGAGAAGGAGGGCTGCGGTGCTGTCGTTTATATGCGTCAGGAGGGCCGCGGTATTGGCCTGGCGAATAAGATTCGTGCTTATGCGCTGCAGGATACCGGTCTGGATACTGTGGAGGCGAATGTGCAGTTGGGCTTTGCGCCGGACCTGCGTGATTATGGCATGGGCGCACAGATTTTGGCTGACCTTGGCCTGACGAGCATCCGTCTGATTACTAATAATCCGGCAAAGCGCATCGGCCTGTCCGGCTACGGCATTACGATTAGCGGTCGCGTGCCGATTATTATGGAGCCGAACGAGTATAATGAGCATTATCTTGATGTTAAGGAAGAGAAGATGGGGCATAAGCTTCATGAGGCGCATGAAGGCTGCAGCTGCGGCTGTCATTAAAATCGACGATAAAGCACGATCTATAAGTTAATTATATTCGCAATTATATATCGTCACGCAACGAAGAATTTATAAACGGGAATTTCGTGTGAAACCAAGACGAAACTTCGGGAGAATTTGTCAGACGAACACGTTAGTTAGTGCATCCTCGTTTCTGTGGTTTCAAACACTCATTCCCTAGAATTCTTATGTTGCTTTGTCGATAATATAATTGCTCAATTTACGATAGAAATACTACCTTTCCTCGTCTCCCCTGAAAGGGGAGGTGGCATCGCGAAGCGATGACGGAGGGGTGTCACTAAAAAATAATTTTTTTCAGGAGGAATATACTATGAACGTTTTAGAAGGAAAATTAACTGCCAAGGGCATGAAAATCGCTATTGTTGTTGCTCGTTTTAACGAGTTTATCACCAGCAAGCTGCTGAGCGGCTGTGTGGACTGCCTGGTTCGTCACGAGGCTGCTGATGAGGATTTGACTGTTGCCTGGGTTCCGGGTGCTTTTGAGATTCCGATGGCTGCGAAGAAGCTGGCTGAAAGCGGCAAGTATGATGCTGTTATCTGTCTGGGTGCTGTTATCCGCGGCGCTACTCCGCATTTTGATTATGTTTGCGCTGAGGCCTCCAAGGGCATTGCGCAGGTTAGCATGCAGACCGGTGTGCCTGTGGCCTTTGGTGTGCTGACTACCGAAAATATTCAGCAGGCTGTGGAGCGTGCCGGCACGAAGGCTGGCAATAAGGGCGTGGACTGCGCTATGACGGCTATGGAAATGGTTAACTTATTCAAAAATATGTAACAAATAGGCTGTTGCGTTTTGCGCAGCAATGCTATATAATTATTTATGTGGAAGAGCCATAGGCTGTTCCTATTGCATTGAGTTGCAAGCCCGCTAGCAGTTGTTTAGTGGGCTTATTTTATTATGATGACGATTTTGCTAAAGTGAGGTTGATAAATATGGAAGATGTATTAGTAAAGGCGACTGCCGACGGTGTGCGTATTTATGCGCTGTGTACGACGAATTTGGTGCGTGAGGCAGCGAAGAAGCATGGCTGCTCGCATCTGGCAAGCGCTGCGCTGGGCCGTGCAATGAACGGCGCTCTGCTTTTGGCAGCGACGATGAAGGATAACGAGCGCATTACGCTGCGCCTGAAGGGCGACGGTCCCTTGGGCGAGGTTGTGGCAGATGCTGAGGGCAGCAGCGTGCGCGGCTATGTGGAGAATCCTGATGCGTTCCTGCCGCTGAAGGACGGCAAGCTGAACGTTGGCGGCGGCATTGGCGCAGGCAACATCATTGTAACGCGTTATCTGCAGAATGCAGAGCCGTTCACCGGCTATTGCGAGCTGCAGGACGGCGAGATTGCCAGCGACTTGACGAAGTATCTGTACGTTTCGGAGCAGACGCCGACGAGCGTTGCTTTGGGCGTGCTGGTGGACAAGGAGGGCGAGGTTACGGCCTCCGGCGGCTTCTTTATTCAGGCTATGCCCGGCTGCGCTGATGAGGTGCTGGAGAAGCTGGAGAACAATGTCAACCTGATGCCGTACGTAACGCAGCTGCTGGAAATCGGCTATACGCCGGAGAAGATGATTCAGATTATTGGCCGCGGTCTGGACGTTGACATCAAAGAGAGCGAGCCGGTGCAGTTCAAATGCCGCTGCAGCCGTGAGCGCATTTTGGCAGCGTTGGGCGGTCTTGATAAAAAATCGCTGGAGGAGCTGTCGCAGGATAAGGTGACAGAGGCGCACTGCGAGTTCTGCAACAGCACCTACGAGTTCACGCAGGAGGAAATCACTAAGCTGCTGGAGGAGAAGAAGCATCAGGAGCTTTTGAACGCAGCTACGGCGCATGTTGCCGACTGAAACGAGTATTAAAGCAAAACTTTCCTTGACATTTTAAACTTTTGTTTGTATAATTAACTCAGCAAAGTAATTAAGAATTTAGGAGGACAGCTCGATGGACGCAGATAAAAAGAAAGCCTTAGATATGGCGATGCACCAGATTGAAAAGGATTTTGGCAAGGGCAGCATTATGATGCTGGGCGAAGCAAGTGCCAAAATGAATATAGAAGTTATCCCGACCGGCGCATTATCTCTGGATATTGCTCTTGGTGTCGGCGGTATTCCCCGTGGACGTGTAATTGAAATTTATGGACCTGAATCTTCCGGTAAGACGACTGTGGCCCTGCATATGATTGCTGAGGCGCAGAAGCTGGGCGGCTATGCAGCCTTCATTGATGCGGAGCATGCACTGGACCCTGAATATGCGCGCCATCTGGGCGTTGATATTGACGATCTGCTGATTTCTCAGCCGGATAATGGTGAGCAGGCGTTAGAGATTGCTGATGCTCTGGTACGCAGCGGTGCGATTGATATTATCGTTATCGACTCCGTTGCTGCTCTCGTTCCGCGCGCAGAAATCGAGGGCGAGATGGGCGATTCCCATGTCGGCCTGCAGGCACGTCTGATGAGCCAGGCTCTGCGTAAGCTGACCGGCCTGATTTCCAAATCTAAATGCGCAACGATTTTCATCAACCAGATTCGTGAAAAGGTCGGCGTTATGTTCGGCAATCCCGAGACCACTACCGGTGGCCGTGCGCTGAAGTTCTACTCTACTGTACGTATGGACGTGCGCCGTATCGACACGCTGAAAAACGGCAACGATGTTATCGGCAGCCGTACCCGCGTGAAGGTGGTTAAGAACAAGGTTGCTCCGCCGTTCCGTCAGGCTGAGTTCGATATTATGTATGGCAAGGGCATTTCTCATGAGGGCTGCCTTGTTGACCTAGGCGCAGACCTGGATATCATCAACAAGAGCGGCGCCTGGTATTCCTATGGCGATGTCCGCTTAGGTCAGGGCAAGGAGAAGGTTAAGGACTTCCTGCGCGAGAATCCGCAGATTGCTCAGGAGATTGAGTCGAAAATCCGTGCTGTGACGATTGCCAAGCCTGGTGCTGACAAGGATGTAGCAGAGGAGCAGATGCAGGATGTGGAGCCGATCTTCAAGGACGAGCTCTAAGGAAAAAAAGCAGTTTAGCAGCGCACAGGAGGCTTACGATTGTGCGCTGAATCTGCTTTCCTATAGAGATTACAGCGAGAAAAAAATGCTGGAGCGTCTGCAGCAGAAGGGCGCAGATGAAGAGCAGAGCCAGCAGGCGCTGGAGAAGCTGCAGCATTACGGACTGGTGGACGACGAGCGCTATGCGGTGCGCGTGTACGAGGGCTGGCTGGCGAAGCGCTGCTATGGCAGGCAGCATCTGAAGGCCGAGCTGAGCAAGCGCGGCGTTGGGGCAGAGCTCATAGCGGAGCTTATGGAGCGCTTCACGCCGGAGCTGGAGGCAGAGCACGCTGAGAACGCGGCGGAGCTATTCGTGCAGCGCAACAGAAAAAAGCTGGCCGGGGCGCAGGCGTTGGATCAAAAGCTGTATGCGGCGGCGGGGCGGTTTATGGCGGCCCGCGGCTTTGGCTCGGGCTACATGCGTGTGCTGCTCGACAGGCTGCATAGGGAAAACTGCAGCCAGGCGTGAATTTTTTGCTTAATAATTGACAAGCAGCTATGCATACGCTATACTGATTTTGACTAAAGGATAATGCTGTTAGACATTCTGACACGCTAAAGAAAAAGCCTCGGGGTTGCGGCCCGGGGTTTTTCTTTTGGATTATACTATGACTACACTTTTCAAACACTATATGTAGTGGAAAAAGCAGTTTGACAGAACGTCTAAATTTTACTATAATGTAATTATCCAATCGTGTAAATGTTACCAATTTTTCACGAGACAGCGACTTTCATGTTGCTTTCACTTTTGCCCTGTTTCAGAATAACTAATAAGTTAATTTTTATAGATTAATTAATTATGGATTCAACGGAATAAGGACATTTATAGCAGACGCTAGGGCGCCTGTTGTTGTTATGCAAAAAAATCTTGGAAAATTTTAAAACTAGGAGGTGAGGACTATTTTAGAAATTATCGGTACAGCTGTTGTCGTTGGTCTGGCTGGCGGCGCGGTGGGCTATTTAGTCCGCAAAAACGTTGCTGAAAGCAAGATTGCTACTGCTGAAGAGCAGGCAATCCGCATCGTACAGGATGCAGAACAGGCTGGCGATGCCAAGCGCAAGGAAATTATGATGGAGGCTAAAGAAGAAATCCATCGTTTACGTTCGGAAATGGAACGTGAAAATAAAGACAGACGTAGTGACCTGCAGCGTCAGGAGCGCCGTCTGCAGCAAAAGGAAGAAAACCTGGACCGAAAAATGGAGTCCTTCGAACGCAAGGAAGAGAAGCTGGCATCTAAGGAGCAGCGACTGAACGCTACTCAGGATAAGGCTGAAGCCTTGCTGCAAAAACGTCAGGTAGAGCTGGAGCGTATCTCCGGCCTGACGAGTGACGAGGCAAAGCAGGAGCTGCTGCAATCTCTCGAGGATGAGGTTAAGCATGATTCCGCAATGATGGTCAAGGAGCTGGAGCAGCAGGCTAAGGATGATGCTGACAGAAAGGCTCGCGAGATTATCTCTCTGGCAATTCAGCGCTGCGCTGCTGACCATGTTGCTGAGACCACCGTTTCCGTTGTTGGTCTGCCGAATGATGAGATGAAGGGCCGCATTATCGGTCGCGAGGGCCGCAATATCCGCACTCTGGAAACTCTGACCGGTATTGACCTGATTATTGACGATACTCCGGAGGCAGTTATTATTTCCGGCTTTGATCCGGTGCGCCGCGAGGTTGCCCGCATTGCTTTGGAAAAGCTGATTAACGACGGTCGTATTCATCCGTCCCGTATTGAAGAAATGGTCGAGAAGGCTCAAAAAGAGGTTGAGCAGAAGATTAAGGAGGCTGGCGAGCAGGCAACCTTTGCGGTTGGCGTGCATGGCCTGCATCCTGAGCTTATTAAGCTTTTGGGCCGTCTGAAATATCGCACCAGCTATGGTCAGAATGTGCTGAACCACTCTGTTGAGGTTGCTAACCTGGCAGGCGTGATGGCTTCTGAGCTGGGCGTAGACGTTGTTCTTGCTAAGCGTGCAGGTCTGCTGCATGATATCGGCAAGGCAATTGACCATGAGATGGAAGGCTCTCACGTGGAAATCGGCGGCGAAATCGCTAAGAAGTTCCGCGAGTCCGAGCTTGTTATCAACGCTGTTCTGGCGCATCATGGTGACTGCGAGCCGAAGAGCGTGGAGGCAGTTCTGGTATCCGCTGCGGACGCAGTTTCTGCTGCTCGTCCTGGTGCTAGACGCGAGACGCTGGAAAGCTATCTGAAGCGCCTGACTCGTCTGGAGGAGATTTCTGAGTCCTTCGATGGTGTTGAAAAATGCTATGCTGTACAGGCTGGCCGCGAAATCCGCATCATGGTTAAACCTGATGTGATTGACGATGCTTCTGCCGTACTGCTGGCGCGCGATATCTCGAAAAAGATTGAAGCTGAGATGGAATATCCCGGCCAGATCAAGGTGGTTATTATCCGCGAAACCCGCGCTGTTGATTACGCAAAATAAAATATCAGCATAAGCTGAAGACTCCCGTTGCCAAGAGGCAGCGGGAGCTTTAAATTTTCACAGAAAAAAAGGGACTGGAGCAAGCTCGCGTGGAGCTGCTGCAGTCCCTTTTTTATACATTTTTTTAGCTTATGCTTGCCTTACAGCGTTGCTGCTCTGTCGAGGAAGCCGCGCAGAATATCGCAGGAGGCGTTGAACTTCGCCTGCTCCTCTTCAGTAAGCTTGCAGACGAGGATTTCTTCGACGCCGTTTTTGCCGATTATGCAGGGCACGCCAGCGGCAACATCCTTCTGACCATATTCGCCGTTCAGAGCGGTAGAGCAGGGCCAGATGAGCTTTTCGTCATGGAAGATGGCCTTAATAAGCATGCAGGCTACGTTGGCAATGCCGAATTCGGTGCAGCCCTTGCCGTCAACCTCGATATCGCCGGCGCGCTTTACCTGCAGCTGCAGGTCGTCCAGGTCAAGCTTGCCCAGCTCAGGGCGTTCAGCACGCAGCTGCATGAAGCATTTGCTGCCGATGCGGATGCGAGACCAGACTACGAAGCTGGAGTTGCCGTGCTCGCCCATGCAGAAGGCCTGGATGGATTTGCGGGCATAGCCTGTTTCGCGGCTCAGCACGCGCAGCAGACGGTAGGTTTCGAGGCTGGTGCCGGTGCAGAAGCAGCGGTGTGCCTCCCAGCCCATCTGACGGCGGATATATTCGCAGATAATGTCAGCAGGATTAGAAATGCTAATCATAATACCCTTGAAGTCTACAGTTTTGAGGTGGCTGATAACCTCCTGTGCCATTTTTATTGAATCGTCGAACATGTCCAGACGAGTTTCGCCGGGACGACGGCTGCGGCCAAAGGCCATAACGAGAATGTCAGCGTCGTTGAGCTCGGTATATTCACCGGCGCGGATGCGCACGTCGCGGCCGCACAGCGAGCCGCTTACGGCGTCGTCGAGGTCGAGCGCTTGCGCAGCGGCCTTTTCCTTAAGTATATCAATGAGAACAATATCGTCGGCTTCGCCAGACTGAATCAGAGACAGAGCGACGTGAGAACCAACGTGGCCTGCGCCGACAATAACAACCTTACGTGTTTTAAACATCTGAAAAACCTCCTTAGAAAAATACGTGTATAGTATACTCTTTTCGTAGGTAAATGTAAAGCACTACCTCTTGCCCGTGAACAGCAGCTTGGCTGTGCTGCATTTGGCGAACAGGCGCGTGAGCAGTACGCTGAGCGCCAGCGAGCTGCAGACGAGCAGCACATAGGCGAGCGTCACCTTCTTCACGGTCATGATGATGCCGAAGTAATTGGCGACGCTGGTGATCCAGTCGAGCAGGAGCGGATGCACAAAGTAGATGAGCATGGAGTATGCGGAGAGCACACTGATGGCCTTGTAGATGAGGGCGGCGGGGGCGCACCCCTCAGGCGCCTTACGGCGACAGCTCCCCTCAAGGGGAGCCATATTAGTAGTGCCGCGACAGCTCCCCTCAAGGGGAGCCATATTAG
>OQVS01001199.1_pt1 | contig 17871 bp, 17 predicted proteins | sample 1691601 | NCBI WGS metagenome assembly OQVS01 (sample SAMN03418268, study PRJEB22391) | human gut metagenome | biome: human-gut; feature: organic feature; material: feces | host: Homo sapiens | place: Tanzania | collected 2013-01
CGCCTCGAAGGCGGGTATATCATATGGCTTTGCATCGAAAAAAGCAAATTTCATTTTCAATCCTCGCTGTTTTCTTCGTTTTGCGGCTGCCCGGCTATATCATCGGCTTCCTCGTCCGCACCCTTTCTGCCGAAAAGGTTCAGTATCTTTTCCACAATGGAGGGCGTTTTGTCGATAATACCGTTGATCCCGTCCAGCGTGCGGTTTACAAGATCGCGCGGGGGATCGTAGGTGAGTATGTTCCCCAGCTCGATAACGCGAACCCTGCCCTGCTCCACGGCGATAAAGCCGAGCGGAGTCATCGAAACGCCCGCGCCGTTTCCGCCCGCAAAATAGGCGTTTCCGTCCGCGCGCGGCGACTTGCCCGCAAATTCGCTGCCGCCGGATACGATCCCGACGGTGACCTTGGAAATGGGTATGAGCGTGACATCGCCGGGGAGCTCTATCGGCTCGCCGATAACGGTTTTCATGTCGACCGTGTCGCCGATCTTTGCAAGAGCGGCGTCGATAAGCTGTTTGATCGGAGTTTCGCTGTTCATTATTCTGCTCCTTTTTCGGTAGTTTCATTCGTTTCGCCGCCGTTTTCCCGAACGGCGATCGCGGGGGCGGGGTCGTCCAGCAGAATTTCCGACGCCGCCACGGATTCGCCCGACTTATCCAGCAAATCCAATCCCGACGCCATCAGATTGTCCAAAGAAACGCCGTCATCGTTTCCGATCGATGACCGTTCGGAAAAACGGGGCGTCCGTTCGGAAACGGGCAAAGAATCGACTTTTGTTTTCGGCGCGCGCAAAACGGGCGGACGAACGACCGCGGCGACGGGAACGACGTTGCGCAAGTCGGGGCGCGGCGATTCGCTTTCGTCCCGTTTTTCGGAAAAATCGGTGAAAAAGGGAGCGGGCGCGACCGATCCCCCGCTTGCCGTCTTTATATAAGGACTGCGCTCTTTTAACGCGCCCGCGGGCTGGACGTCGACGTACGTTCCGACCAAAGCGACGCGATCAACCGCGTCGCGGTGGTTTTTCAAAACATAAAAGGAAAATTTGCAAAACCCCAGAATCAGCATGAAATTAAACGCCAGAAACAAGGCTGTTCCCGCGGACAGGGGAAATCGTTTTTCACGGGATTGTTTCGGTTCTGCGCGCATTGTTTTTTCCGGCATAAAACGAGGCATGGCTTTTCACTTTGGATTCAAAGACAAATCATTATATACACGCGGATTCTAACGGTAAAGTCCTTAACTATCGGTAAATGCGGTTTTGTTTTCGGGGAAAACGGGGATTTTTCCAAAAAATCCCGTGTTTTCAAAATGTTTCAAATTCGTGACATTTTTTTTAAGGAAGTGTAATTTTTTATTTTTTTTGTTTAAAATCAATGGGTTGACATCTGTTTTTCCGGGCTTTTTTTTGTTGGACAACAGCGGTCGTTTTTCATATTCTAAAACTATGAGGAGTACAAACACCTTCAAACAAGGAGAATGAAAATGAAACTGTTATATTTGGCATTGGCGATGCTGTTCGCCACTTCTTCCGACGTTTTCGCTCAGGACGCTTTCAGCACCGTCGTCGGTAAAGGTAAAACATTGTTCAGCAGCGTCAGAACGGTCGTCTTCGTTATGGGCGGTTTCGGTCTGGTCGGTCTGGCTGTCGGCGCGATTTTCGGTGCCGTTAAATGGAAATGGTTCGCTTCTTTGGCGTTCGGTCTGTTGATCTTGGCTATCGCCAGCCAGGTCGTCAACTACTTCACGTCCGGCGGCACGGGTTCCGCGTACACCGACTACGACATCGGTTCCACGCTGTAATCGACGCAAAGTCACGAAAGAGGGGGGGCGACCTCCCTCTTTTTTTTGTCGCGCGGCGGCGGAATGACTTTCTTTTTGTTTTTTTTGAACATATACTTTATAAAGGCTTTATTCATCTTCTTCGGATAGTCTGAAACAACGGAAAGGATTGAAATATGCGCGAACCCATTTTACGAGCCGTCGCCATGCCGCCCAGAATCTTTTGGGCGCCGTTTCTGCCCGCCGGCATCAATTTGGCGATTCAATTCCCGTTTATGTTCATGGGTATGGGAATTTTTGAAATGAACCCGTTGATTTTCGTGTTTCCGATTGTCATCGCGCATACCTTTTTAATCGTGTACGGTGCGCGCGAGCCGCATTTGTCCGCGATGATTCAGGCGTTCGGTCGCGTCGCCGGCGGATCGAAGAACATTTACAAGTGCAAAGGAACGAAACTTGCTTCCTGAAAGTATTTTTTCCATCTTTATCCAAAGTCTGGGAACGGGCGAGGTTCTGGTCAGCATTCTGGGCATCGTCGCGGCGGCGGCGTTCGCGGGATTGCTGGCGACAAAACTGGGCGAAATGATTTTGCCGAAACCGCGCGAAACGCAGGTGGCGGATTTTTTGCCGTTTGAGCGTTTGGGAAAGGACGGCACGACAATCGAATGTCACGACGGATCGCTGGTGCGCGTGTTTTCGATCAAGGGCGCGGACGTCGCGATGATTGCGCCCGAACTGCGCATGAACATGCTGGACGCGCGCAAAAGCTTTATTGACGCGATGGCGGATTTGAACGTCACGGTGCGCGTCATCACGATTCGCGAAATGATTCCTCTGGGCGAGGAAGTCCGCCACGAAAACCCGATCCTGCGCGCGATCGCCACGCAATGGCTGGACAACCTCAGCCGCGTTTTCAGAAACAAGCATTACATTATTTTGTCGGTCAAAGAGCATAAAAACCACGCCCGCGATTTGGCGCAGGCGGCGCAGGCGCTGACCGCGATTTTGGACATGTACGAACCGACCCAGTTGTATGAAACCAAAGAAAGCGATTTGGAACTCAGTCCGTTCACGTTCTTTGCGCGGCTGTGCAGTCCCATCACCATGCCCCGCCCCCGCGTCGGTTCGCTGGAAGGCGCGGAACTGAAATCCATGCTGACGGCGGATTATATCCACTTTACGGGGGACGAAGGGCTGATTCGCTTTTTCAAAGGCGAAAACGAGCTGCTGGCGATCGTTATGGGAATCCGCAGTCCCGGCGATTATATGGACGAACAGCTGATTTCCGATTTGCTGTCCATCAATGTCGAAGTCACGTTGCTGCATACGGTGACGCCGATTCCCAAGATCAAGGCTTTGGCTGTTTTGATGCAGCAAAAACGCATGGCGAAAGTGACGAGCTTTTCGGGGTCGACGCTGGATCAATACGACGAAGCGATTGAAATGATCGATTCGACGGACAGCGACACGCAGACGCTTTGTCATTATTCAATGACTTTGTTCGTGTACGGCTTGACCAAGGACGAAATCGAATTCGGGCAGATGGAGGTTGAACGCATTTGCCGCCTGTACGGCGTGACGCCCGTGCGCGAAGGCTGGATCGCGCAGGCGTCGTTCTTTGCCCAGTTCCCGACATACGACATCTATCCCAGAACGTATTCGTTCCTGTCGCGCGCCGTCGCGACCGCGATCAATCTTGAAAAAGCGCCCGAAGGCAACGAAAAAAGCGACTGGGGTCCCGGACCGATTACCGTGTTCAGGACGATCAGCGGCACCGCGTACCGCTGGCAGTTCCACGTCACGGCAGCCGCCAACGCCGTCGCTCACTGCATTTTGCTGGGGTCGACCGGTCAAGGTAAAACGACTTTGCTGGCTTTTCTGGCGGGACAGGCGATGCGTCACAACGATTTGCGCGTGTACTTTTTCGACCGTCACAGGGGTGTCGAAGTTTTCTGTCGCGCGATTCAGGGGGCTTATGTCAATTTTGACGGCGACAAGGATTCGACGTCCATGAATCCGTTTTCGTGCCGCGACACGCCGGAAAACCGCGCGTTTTTGCGTCGCTGGCTGAAGGCGATCACCATGGTTGACGACGCCGTTTCCGAAAAGGAAATCGCCCGCGCCGTGACGACGGCGTTTGATTATCTGCGTCCGGAAGAAAGAACGCTGAAAAATTTGCATAAAAGCTGCTTTTCGCCGACGGGCGCGATGCGCCGCGAACTGTTCCGCTGGGTGAATGATCAGCAGTACGGTCTGATTTTTAACTCGCCCAACGACACGTTGGACATGACGGCGAAATTCATCGCTTTCGACTTTACCCATATTTTCGAAGACGAAACGCTGGCACCCGCCGTCATCAGTTATATCATGCAGCGTATTCACAGCGTTTCCGGTGATACGGGCGATCCCAGCCTGATCATGATTGATGAAACCGCGCCCATGCTGAAACACCCGATGTTCCGCGACCAGTTCGTTATCGGTCTGCAGGAAGGGCGTAAAAAACGCCAAGCCTATCTGTGCGCGTTCCAACAGCCGAACATCGTCGATTCGCTGGGCATGGGCGAAGTGATCCGCGGTCAGTGTCAAACGGTTATTTTCTTCCGCAACCCGCAGGGCATGGAGGAAGACTACGAAAACTGGCGTTTGACGCCGCATGAACGCGATTTCGTGTTCGGACGGTCGTTCAAGGAATTGAAATACGCGATTTTGGTGTCGCGTCCCGCCGTCGGCGAATCGGTCATTCTGGACGTGAATCTGGGCGGATTGGGACCGTTCCTGAAACTGTATTCTTCGGGTCGAAAACATGTGTTGCTGGCTGAACAGCTGATGAAAGAGTACGGTCCGGTAGGGTTTGTCGAAAAGTATTTGGAGGTCGCGTAAGGCGGAATCGGGCTTCAAGCCCGGTTTTGTCTTTTTTTTGTCATAATTGCCTTAATGAAAACCATTGTTTTGCCATAATTTTATGGTTAAACTATAATCAGCAAGAAAAAGCCGTAACCATGGCGTTTTTATAATACAGGAGGTTTCCCATGAAGAATGCAAAGAAATCAGCGGTAATCGGATTGATGGCGGTTTCTTTCTTTTTCCGCGTGCCGGCGGTGAACGCCGCCATTCCCGTTCCGACCATCGGCGCGGAACTGAAAGTTCAGTTGCAACAAGCCAAGGAACATCTTGACGAACTGAAAAAGATGAAGGAACAGATCCAAAGCAAGATTGAAACGATTAAAAACATCGGTCCCAAGGAAGCTTTGGCGGCGGGAAAAGGCTATCTGGAATCCGAAGCCAAAAAAATGATGAAAGACGCCATCGCCAAAATCGAACTGCCCAAGGAGCTGAAAGAAGCGGGCTTGACCGACGAAATGCTGAAAAATCCGGACAAGCTGAAGGATTGGGCGGAAGGCATGGCGAAAAAAGGCATCAGCGAAAAAGGCATCGATTCCGACGCCCGCGCCGCATGTTTCAAGGCGCGCGACGCTTTGAAAAAGAAAATGGCGAAAGAAAGCATGGCTGACGCGCTGGTGGCGAATCAGGATATCGCTACGGGACAGGACGTGAAAGACGTTCAGGAAGTGTCCAAAAACGCCGAAAACCAGCAGCAACAGGAACAGGCTAAAAACATCGCTTTGGGCAAACGCCTGAAACAGGAAGCCAGAAATTTGAAATTGCAGGCGAACAGTTTGCTGAATTCCAGCATCGGGTCCATGTGCGATTAACGCATCGCCTATTCAAAGGACGGAGGAAAAAATGTTACGCAAGTGTACTCTTATATTATCCGTCATCGTTGCGTTCGGCGTGCCCACCGCTACGCGCGCGCAGACGACGATGGACGCCGCCATGCAAATTCAAGCCCTGTTGGATCAGCTGTCCGAAACGCGTTCCAAATTGAAACAGTTTCAGGCTTCCATCAATATTGAAAAAATGAAGCAAAACCTGTCGGGCGGCAACTTGAAAGACAAGTTGAAAAAAGCCGAAGGCATGCTGAAAGACCTGGATAAAGCCAAAAAAGCGGCTCAGGCGTTGCCCGGTCCGCTGAAAGATTTGGTGGAAAAGGGAAAAGACACGACCGCTTGGTTGAAGAAAAACCTGACCAAGAAAAAGGACGATTCTTTCTCGTCCGAAGACGAATTGCACAGAAGACAAACCGTTTTCAAATATTCCAATCTGGCTTTGGCTTACGGCAGAGCCGTCGCTTTGCGCAAACAGCTGGACAGGGATTTGGCAAAAGTTGAACAGATGCGCCAAAACGCGCAGGATTCCGCGTCGGAAATGGATTTGAAAGCGGAAATGAACACGCTGGAACAGATGAAGCTGTCGCAGACTCAGGCGCAACAGCTGCTGATCGCCGCACGCGCGCAAATGGACGCCACGTCCACAATCATCGCCGCCGAAGGTGAAACCGTCGACGAGGGCGAGGAGGAAGAGGAAACTTGCAAAGAAGGCGATGAAAATTGCAAGAAAGAAGAAAAGGAAAAGAGCAAGCTTCAGCAGACGTTGGAAAAAGTTCAGGACAAGGTTGACAATATCAAGGATAAAGTCGAAGGCGTCGTGAATGATGTCAAAGACAAAGTTGAAGACATCGCCAATGACGTGTCCGAAAAAATCAATGACATTTCCAAAGACGTTTCCGAACAACTGGAAAAAGCGAACGAAGCGTACACCAACGCCCGCAAAGAGGTTGAAGAGGCGATTAACGGCGCGGTCAATGACGCCAAAGAACAGTTCAACAAAGCCAAAGACACCGTTACGGGCGCGGTCAATGATGCCGTGGGCAGCGTTACCGACGGCGTGACCGGTGCCGCGAACAGTGCTTTGGGCGAAATCGGCAAAGGTGTCGGCAAGGCGCAGGAACAGCTGGATAATGCTAAGGAAAAAGCCACAAAGGCGATTACCGACGCCGCCGCCTCCGCGGGCGAAGAGCTGGGCAAGATTGTCGACAAGGCTAACGCCGCCGCCGACAGCGCCGCAAACGCCGTCGCCGATCAGGCGGAAAAGTCGACCAAGAGCGCTATGGAAAAGGTTGAAAAAGCCGCGACCGACGCGATGGCTGCCGTGAACAAAGCCTATGACGATGCTAAGGACGCTGTCAAAAAAGCCGCCGACGACGCCGAAAAGGCGATCAAGGAACAAGTCAAGAAAGCCGAAGAAAAAGTCAAAAAGGCTGAGGACAAGGTGACTGACGCCGCGGCGAAAGCCGGATCGAAAGTGGTCGACAAAGGGGTGAAGACGATGCAGAACGCCGCCGCCGCTTACGCCGAACAGCAACAGCGCAAGGCGCAGCAGAAGCAGGCGCAAGGCAAGTAAGGAAAGGAAGAGAAAATGAAAAAGCATGTTCTTTTAACAAGTGTGCTGACGGTATCTCTTCTGATGCCGATCGGCGAAGCGAAAGCGGGGTGGCCCACTTTCGACGTGGCGAAGCTGTCGTCGCTGATTACCAATCTGGTCGCTCGTTACCAGCCCATTCAGCCGGCGTTGATACACATCAATCAGTTGAAAACATCGGCTGAACAGGTGCAGTCTTTTGCCAAGGCGGTGGTTTCCGGCGATATCAGCGCGATCGGAAAACAGGCGCAGACAGCGTTCAAGGCGGGGGCGTTCCTTGTCGGCGACACGATGCACTACATGGACGTCGCCAAAGGATCAAACGGCGTGAAAGACGCGATGAAGAATCTTAAAAACGACTTTTTCGCACTGGATCAGAAAGAGGTCACGTCGGAAGACAAGACCGAAATCGCCGGCGCCCGCGTCGCCGCCGTGAAAGCCGCCAACAAAGAAGCCATGGTCACCGCCATGTATATGGCGACCACGGGAGTCGAGCAGGTGCAAAACAGCATGGAAAAGGCAAACGAAGCGGCTAAAAACGCGGCGTCCCTGCATGACAACGTCAACGCCGCGACGTTGGCGCTGATGAGCACCAATTTCGCCAAAATGAACCAACTGGTGCTGAAACTGGCGAATATGAAAAAAGAACAGACAAAGCAGTTCGGTTCATTGTCCATCAGCGGATATTCCAAGCCCCAAGCCATTACGAATTACAAGCTGGGGGAAGAGACTTATTCCGAAAAAGAGAAGGAAGAAATCAATGTTAACTTTGACTAAAATGACAAAATTGTTCTTGGCGGTCGGTTGCGCGGTGGTTTTTTCCTCCGCTTCGGCGCAAGCGAAATGCCTGCCCGTCAACCCGATCTGCCTGTTTCAGATGATCTTGAAGGCGACGCCGAGCATGCCCGTGTTCGACTTCACCGCGGTTCCGGCGATTATTCCGCACGTTCCCGCCGCTTTGCTGAAAGAAGGGCAAACCCAGTTGAAACAGCTGGGGGATCAAACATTGGAAAAATTGCGTTCGGGACAGCTTCCGTCGTTGTCTGACATCAAAGTCAAGATGCCCAAGATGGAATCCTTGATGATGGCGGCAAGCGAGGAATTTGTTTCGCTGGAAGCTTTCCCGAAAACGGACAGCGAGGATCCGATGGAAATCACCAAGGCGATCGAAGTCGTTTTCCTGCGCCCCGACTGGAACAAGGAAGGAAAAACCTTTTCCAAAACGGATCGCTTGAAAATGAACTATTACAGCAAACGGTTCAAGTTTGAAAACGTCATCGAAACGGCGGGGTACACGGCGTATCTGAACAATCAGATGGAAACGTTGACCGCCGCGGCGGAAGAAATTCAGAATATGGTTAAAGAAGCCGACGACCTGAACAAAGCCCAACGCGCGAATTTCGCGGCTCAGCTGCTGGAATATCAGCTGAGCGTCATCGAAAACCAGCTGGAAGCCGTCCAGTTGCAGGCGGATGCGGCGGATCGGCTGTCGGGCGGCTATATTCTTGAAGAACCCGTTTTCAGCAATATGTAAGCGTTTGAAAAGATGGGAGTACGACCATGAAAAACAACTTTCGAAAAACATTTGCGGCATTGACCGCCCTGTCGTCGGGAATGATCCTCTTTTCAAATCAGGCGAACGCCGTGATCAAAAGTAGCGGTTTGACGTTCAGTAATGTTAAGCCCGGCGCGACGACCGTCAACACCGATTTTCAGCAATTTCCGATGCTGAGCGCGGCGCAGGACGACGTGAACGCCGCCATCGGATTGCACGCGACGGCGATGAATCTGATTGATGACAAAAAACAGCTGCAAAAATACAAGGACGAAATCGACGTCTACAACGAAATCGTGCGGCGTTTGAATCAAAACACGTCATGCAACGTATCGCAGCTGCGCGAACATTTTTCCGATGCGGACAACGTGTGGAAAAAAGTGTCCGCATGGGCGCGGGACAGTTCTGCCGAATTGTTGGCAAAGGCGTCCGATTCGATGGATACCGATCCCGAAACATCGGCTCAGTTGAAAGCGTTGGAATCGGGGGATTCTTCCGCCGTTTCCGTGACAAACGCGTCCGATTCGCCTTATTCTTCAATTAACGGCGACACGACGACCGAACAGGCGCGGGCGATGGTGAACGCCGGAACGGCGAAAGCCGAAAGCACCGCCGCCGATTCCGACATGGATATGGACGAAGCGATGGCGTACGGCAAGGTGCGCTGGGACGTCGGATTCGAAGTGCTGAAAGACATTTACGCCAATCCGGCGAAATGGGGCAAACAAAGCAAGCTCTTTACGCCGTGGGTCGACCAAAAACACGTCTACGATGTCTATGTGTCGAACCATTACGCCGATATGGAAAAACAGTATGTCGCGTCGCCTTTGCGTCCTTTCCCGCCGCGTCCCGAAATGACGAAAAAGGCGTCCTATCTGCCCGAAGACATGTATCGGGGCGACGTTCCGGACGTCAAGCCGTCCGCGGCGGCGTTTGACGAAAAAACCGCGAACGCCGATGAAAAATGGTGCGGACAGACAGATGGAAAGAAAAATGTTTGCGCCCGCGTGAACAAAGGCGCGCTGTATGCTTTGCATGCGACTTATGTTGCGGCGTTGCAAACCTATCCGCTGAAAAAAGGCGTGACGGCGCCGGATTTGAGCGCGCCGTACCTGCCGCAAAAACCGTTGCCGCCCTGGCGCGAATCCGTGTACATTCATGGCGTTGAAAAGCAAATTCCGGAAATCGCCTCCGATTTGCCCGATCCGTGGTTTAAGGTGACGCAGTCAATCGACAACTATACCAAAGACGGCGAACTGGCGAATTTGGTCGAACGCCACGGCAACACCGTGCGTTATCGTCCGAAGGACTACAACGCCGAAACGGGCGAGGTCAAACTGGGCAAGGACGGACAGCCCAGAATCCCCGTTCCTTTGATGGTGAACAGAATCAGTTCCTATCTGACTCTGGTTTCCGCCGAGGAAAGTCAGAAACCGGTCAAAGAACGCGCCGAAGCCGCCATCAGGGAAATGAGCGCAAATATCATTTCCACGTTGGAACAGGCGGGCTTTAAAGTTCCGAATCCCGACACGTTTGATTTGTCCAAAGACGAAGATTACAATCTGGCGGTTAAAAAAATGACCGAATTGCAAAACGCGAAAATCAGTTCGGCAAAAGCGAAAATCGCTTTGCTGAAAGGACGTTTCGGCGGAAAGCTGCTGCCGGATCTGCAAAAGATGATCGTGCAGGAAAACGCGACGATGGACGCTATGCAGAAGGACAGTGAATTTTTGGTCAAAGTGTCGCGCGACAACGCGGCGGAAATCAATTCGTTGCTGATGACCGCCGTTGCCGACGCCGTCGCGACCGCGAATTACGAAAACAACGTCGACAGCAAGATGGAGGAACTGGAAAAGGTTCCCGCGGTCGGTTGCCCCGTGTTGTGATCTTTTATCCGAACGCTGTTGAAAAGCCTTTCATTTTTAATGGAAGGCTTTTCTTTTTATACGCTTTTTTCGGGCGGATTCTGTTTGAAAAGATTTTTTTTTGTTGCTATAAAAGAATGTTTGAAAGGAAAAACCGCGCGCAAGCGGTTTTCTGAACGGAAGGAATTATGGCAAAAAAACTTAACAAGGCGCGTTTGGCTGAAAAATACGCGGCGGCTTTGTTCGACGGGGCGCGGGATCAAAACGCCGTCGATACCGTCGCGGGCGAAATGCGCGAATTGGAACGGCTGATCGCGCAGTCGGCGGAACTGAACGCGTTGGTCGTGTCCGCCGCGGTGTCGGCGAAAACGCGCGCTCTGGCGTTTGAATTGATTGCCGGAAAAATGGAATTGTCCGTAACGACGCGCGGCTTTCTGGGTGTTTTGATCGAAAATGGCAGAACGTTTCTTTTGCCGCTGATTTTTTCCGCTTTCACAAGGATTTATGAAAAATACAAGGGGATTTTGTCCGTCCATGTCGTGTCGGCGCGAAAGCTGAGCAAACCGACGATTGAACGGCTGACCGGCGTTCTGCGCGGCGTGTTCGACAGGGAAATCCGGCTGGATCTGAACGTCGATCCCGATCTGATCGGCGGCATGACCGTGCGGGTCGGGTCGTTTATGGCTGACGCGTCCGTAAAAACGAAACTGCAAAAACTTAATCTTGTTATGAAAGGTGTCGGGGTATGACTATCCAAGCCACGGAAATTACATCTTTGTTAAAGGAACGCATCGAAAATTTCGGCGCAGAACCCGATATGTCCGAAGTCGGACGCGTGCTGTCCGTCGGCGACGGCATCGCCCGTATTTACGGTTTGGATCGCGTTCAGGCGGGGGAATTGGTCGAATTTGAAGGCGGGCTGAAAGGCATGGCGCTGAATCTGGAATCGGACAGTGTCGGCGCGGTCGTTTTCGGTCAGGACGCCGGCATTCACGAAGGCGAAACCGTCAAGCGCACGGGATCAATCGTCAGCGCGCCCGTCGGCATGGATTTGCTGGGACGCGTCGTCGACGCTCTGGGTAATCCGATTGACGGCAAGGGCGATGTCAAAGCCGCCGAATACCGCGCCGTCGACGTTAAAGCCCCCGGCATTATTACGCGCCGCAGTGTTCACGAACCGTTGCAGACGGGATTGAAAGCGATCGATTCTCTGATTCCCATCGGACGCGGACAGCGCGAATTGATTATCGGCGACCGTCAGACGGGAAAAACGGCGATTATTCTGGATACGATCATCAACCAAAAAGCGATGAACGACAAAGCCAAAAGCGACAAGGAAAAAATGTTCTGCATTTACGTCGCGATCGGTCAAAAACGGTCGACGGTCGCGCAGGTGATGCATACGCTGGAACAGTACGGCGCGCTGGATTACACGATTATCGTCGCGGCGACGGCGTCCGAATCCGCGCCGCTGCAATTTATCGCCCCGTACACGGGGTGCGCGATGGGCGAATATTTCCGCGACAACGGCATGCATGCGACCGTGTTCTATGACGATTTGTCCAAACACGCCGTGGCGTACCGTCAGATGTCCCTGTTGTTGCGCCGTCCGCCCGGACGCGAAGCGTATCCCGGCGACGTGTTTTATCTGCATTCCCGTTTGTTGGAACGGGCGGCGAAAATGAACGATCGGCTCGGCGCGGGGTCTTTGACGGCTCTGCCCGTGATTGAAACGCAGGCGGGCGACGTGTCGGCGTACATTCCGACGAACGTCATTTCCATTACGGACGGTCAGATTTTCCTTGAAAGCGCTTTGTTCTATCAGGGTGTCCGTCCCGCCGTGAACGTCGGTATTTCGGTTTCCCGCGTGGGGTCTTCCGCGCAGATCAAGGCGATGAAGCAGGTCGCCGGATCAATCAAGCTGGAATTGGCGCAGTATCGGGAAATGGCGGCTTTTTCGCAGTTCGCGTCGGATTTGGATCCCGCGACGCAAAAATTGCTCAGCCGCGGGGCGCGGTTAACGGAGCTGTTGAAGCAAAAACAGTATCACCCGATGCCCGTCGAAGACGAAGTCGTTTCCATTTTTACGGGGATTCGCGGCTATCTGGACGATTTGCCCGTGGAAAAAATCGCGCGTTTCGAAACGGAAATGCTGGCGCAGTTGAAGGCGACCGTGCCGTCCGTTTTGGAATCCGTGCGTACGGAAAAGGTCTTGACGCCCGAAGCCGAAGACGACTTGCGTTATTTCTTGGACGACTTCATCAAAAAGTTTTCTTGATAAAGGCGCGCCATGGCAAATTTAAGGGAACTGCGGAATCGTATCGCGTCAATCAAATCGACGCGCAAAATCACGTCCGCCATGAAAATGGTGGCGGCGGCGCGTTTGCGTCAGTCGCAGCAGGCGATTACGGATTCGGGATATTTCACCGCGTCGCTGGGGCGTATTTCCTTGCGGCTGATTAAAACGATTTCCGTTTTGCGCGCCGCGGATATCGCGCACGGCAAAGAACCGCGTTACGAAATGCCGCGTCTGATCACGGGCGACGGCGAAGACAAACGTCATCTGGTGATTATTTTTTCGTCGTCGCGCGGATTGTGCGGCGGGTTTAACTTGAACATCGCCAAAAAGGCGGCGCAGTTTATCGAACATCTGCAATCGCAGGGACGTATCGTGCGCTTGATTTGCGTCGGATCGAAAGCGACGGAGTTGTTGCGCGACCGCTACGGCAAGCAGATCGTCGCGACGTTCAACAGCCGCGTCAGTCCCGACGACCAGCTGGCTGACGCCGAAAATATGGCTATGCATCTGCTCAGCATGTTTGAAAAGGGAACGATTGACGCGTGTTCCGTAATTTACAACCATTTTCATTCCGCCATTTCGCAGGAAGTACGCATTCGTCCCATCGTTCCGTTGCAGGCTGCGCGCATTTTACAGCCGTTCACGGGTGAAAATCCGTGGGGATTTTTGATGGACGACGGTGCCGGAAACACGTTCAGTCTGCAACGTCCGACCCGTAGTAAAAGCGGGGCTTTGGGTAAAGGCAAGGGCATCGTCCGCGGCGTCGGGGCGCGCGCGAAAACATCGGCTCAACCCTATAAAACGGCGCAGGAACGCCGCGTTCTGGGCATGGACGCGATGACGGCGGAAAATCAGCTGTCAATGTCGGACGCCGATCCCGCAGAATATGATTACGAACCGGAAAATCCGCAGGATTTGCTGAACGCGCTGTTGCCGGAAATCTTGACCGAACTGATTTTCCGTTCTTCGCTGGAATCGGCGGCGTCGGAAAACGGGGCGCGCATGACGGCGATGGACAACGCGACGGGCAATGCGGGCGACATCATCGATGATTTGACGCTGTTGTATAACCGCACGCGTCAGGCGATGATTACAAACGAATTGACGGAAATCATTTCCGGCGCGGAAGCGCTTTAACACTATTACAGGAGCTGCAAGAATGGCAAAGAACAGTATCGGACGCATTGTTCAGGTGACGGGCGCGGTCGTTGACGTCAAATTTGACGACGAAAAGGATTTGCCCGCGATTCTGTCCGCGTTGGAAACGAAACTGGGGGATAAAAAACTGGTTTTGGAAGTCGCCCAACAGCTGGAGGAAAACGTCGTGCGCTGCATCGCCATGGATTCGACCGACGGGTTGATGCGCGGACAGGACGTCGCCGATACGGGCGCGCCGATTTCCGTTCCCGTGGGACCCAAAACACTGGGGCGCATCATGAACGTTCTGGGCGAACCCGTGGACGAACGCGGTCCGATCGAAGCCGTCCGCTTTGACCCTATTCACCGCGATCCGCCTCCGTTCGTCGATCAGGCGACGTCGACGCAAATGCTGACGACGGGCATCAAAGTCATTGACTTGCTGGAACCTTATGCGCGCGGCGGAAAGATCGGTTTGTTCGGCGGCGCGGGCGTCGGTAAAACGGTTCTGATTATGGAACTGATCAACAACGTCGCCAAAGGACACGGCGGTTATTCCGTTTTCGCGGGCGTCGGCGAACGCACGCGCGAAGGAAACGATTTGTATAACGAAATGATCGAATCCGGCGTGATTGATGTCAAAGGCGACAATTCCAAAGCCGCGCTGGTGTACGGACAGATGAACGAATCCCCCGGGGCGCGCGCCCGCGTCGCTTTGACGGGGCTGACGGTCGCCGAATATTTCCGCGATGTCGAACATCAGGACGTTTTGCTGTTCGTCGACAACATTTTCCGTTTTACGCAGGCGGGATCCGAAGTGTCGGCTTTGCTGGGACGCATTCCGTCCGCCGTCGGATATCAGCCGACGCTGGGTACCGACATGGGGGCGATGCAGGAACGCATCACTTCGACGAAGGAAGGATCCATCACTTCGGTTCAGGCGGTTTATGTTCCCGCCGACGATTTGACCGACCCCGCGCCCGCGACGACGTTCGCCCACTTGGACGCGACGACGGTTCTCAGCCGTTCAATCGCGGAACTGGGCATCTATCCCGCCGTCGACCCGCTGGAATCGACCAGCCGTATTCTGGATCCCGCGATTGTCGGCGAAGAACACTATGCCGTCGCCCGCGAAGTCCAGCGTATTTTGCAACAATACAAGGCGTTGCAGGACATCATTGCGATTTTGGGCATGGACGAATTGGGCGAAGATGACAAGCTGACCGTTTCCCGCGCCCGTAAAATTCAGCGTTTCCTGTCCCAGCCGTTCCATGTCGGCGAAGTCTTTACGGGCATTCCGGGACGCTATGTCGAATTGGCGGATACGATCAAAGGATTCAAGGGAATTGTCGAAGGTGCATACGATCACTTGCCCGAACAGGCGTTCTTTATGGTCGGAACGATTGAAGAGGCAGAGGAAAAAGCCAAAAAAATGAACGCGAACGTCCGTTTTAAAAAGGACGGGGAACAATAATGACGGAATCAGTTTCAATCTTTGTCAAAATGCTGATTCCGCAAAGACCGCTGGCGGTCAAGGAAGCGCAAAACGTCATCATACCCGCGCTGGACGGACCGTATCAGGTTTTGCCGCGCCGCGCGCCCGCGATGAAACTGTTGCGTGACGGCGCGGTCGTCTTGACGGGAACGGATCAAGGGCGGGAAGAAACTTATTTCATTTCCTCCGGCATCGCTAAAATCAGGGATAACGCCTGTACCATCTTGACGCACAACGTCATCAAGTCCGACGAGGTCGATATCGGAGATGTGCGTAAAAAGTTGGCGGTGTTTCGGGATAAAGAGGAAAAAGGCGATGTGCTGGACGAACTGGAATCCAAAAAGGTCGCTTTTCTTCAAATGATTGCGGGACATTTTGCAAAGTGAAATCAACCTTAAATCCCGTTTGCAAAATGATGACGCCGTTTCTTTGACATGGCGCGAAGCTCGGGATAGACGCGTATTTAAAATGAAAATCCTGCGCTGTTTCCGCGAAATGTGGAAACTGGCGATACCGGTTGTCGTGTCCAGACTGGGCGTTGTCGGCATGACACTGGCGGACACCGTGTTTGTCGGTCGTTTCGGTACGCGCGAATTGGCGTACCAGAGTATTGCGGGGACGTTGCATTCGCTGTTTTTGTACATTGCAATGGGACTGTTGCAGGGAACGATCGTGCTGACGGCAAACGCGTTCGGACAGGGAAAGTATCGCGATTGCGGTCTGGTGTTGCGGCGGTCAATCCCCTACGCTGTTCTGATCGGCGTGATTTTGGCGGCGATTTGTTTGCCGTCCGAACATTTGATGAACTTGTTGGGACAGCCGGCGGACGTTGCTCAGGGCAGCGCGAAAGTCCTGTCCGTGTATGCTTTGGGGATCCCCTTTACTCTGTTGTTTTTTGTGATGTCGTCGTTTTTGGAAGGCACCAAACGCCCTTTGCCGGGCATGGTGATGATTCTGCTGGCGAATATCATCAATATTTTCGCTAATTACGCTTTTGTGTGCGGACATTACGGATTCCCAGCGATGGGCGCGGTCGGATCGGCGATGTCGACGACGTTGATCCGCGTGATTTTGGCGGTCGGCATGTTCATCATCGTTTTCTGCGTTGACGAAAACGACCTTTACGGCGTATGGGTCAAACCTGAAAAAAATAAAAACGAGGACAAGCGCATTCGCAGTGTCGGATACGGCGCCGCCGTCACCGTCGGTGTGGAGGAAGGATCTTATTCCGCCGTGAACATCATGGCGGGGTGGCTGGGCGCGCTGGCGTTGGGCGCGTACACAATCATGCTGAACGCGTCGAACAACGTGTTTGTGCTGGCGGGCGGCGTCGGGACGGCTTCTGCGGTGCTGATGGGTATTGCGAAGGGAAAAAAATCCGTTCTGGAAATGAAAATCGTCGGCTATACGGCTCTGGCGTTTAATACGGCGATTATGATTGCCTGTTCGGTCGCATTCGTGGTTTGTCCGCGATTCATCACCGCGATTTACACCAAAGATCCCGAACTGATCGCAATGACCGTGCCGCTGGTGGCACTGTGTTCGCTGATGTGTTTTTTCGACGGGACGCAACAGTTGATGGTCAACGTGTTGCGCGGTGCGGTTGATATTTTTGTACCGACGATTTGTCAGGCGGCGGCTTTTATTTTCATTATGCTGCCGCTGATTTGGCTTTTTTCGTTTCGTTGGGATTACGGTGTCGCGGGTATGGCGTACGCGATGATTGTCGCTTGCGCTTGCGCCAGCCTGTTCTTGATCGGCAGGTTCGTTTTCATCTGCCGCCGCTATGACCAAGACGGTTTTTAACTTCCGTATTTTTTTGTTTGTTTAAAGTGAAACTTCGCAAATTACCGAAAGGCATTCGGCTCCTCCGCTCAAACACAGACGGTCTTTCGACGGGTGCGGAAAACGAAGCGTTCGAACTCGAAAAACTCAATAAAAACAAAGGCTGTTTGTTGTTCATATTGTTTAATGAAATCAATGAGTTGGTTTGAAACAACGTTTTTTTTCATTAAGCTGTTTTTACGGATTTTGATAACAAAAATCGACCCGGCATTGACCCGAAAGGCGTCAGGTCGAGTCTGAAAGGAACTGTAAAATGGCTAAAAATGAAATCACTTTTTCCGAAGCGTCCGTGCGCGTTTTGCCCGTCAGGGAAAAACGCCTCCCTTCCGGCAACTGATCTGTTGAAACTAACCCGAAGTAAAACGCATTTCGAGTTTTTCTTTCACCTTTTTCCAATTGGGCATTTTTCCATCAAGCATTTTGTAAAAGTCCGTATTGTGCTTTTTGAAATAATGATGGCAAAATTCGTGATAGAGCACATAGTCGATACATTGCTTGGACGCTTTGATTAAATCCGGATTCAAAACGATTGTCCCGTTAACACGATAGCATCCCCATCTGTTTTTCATTTTGGTT
>OQVS01001201.1_pt1 | contig 17866 bp, 23 predicted proteins | sample 1691601 | NCBI WGS metagenome assembly OQVS01 (sample SAMN03418268, study PRJEB22391) | human gut metagenome | biome: human-gut; feature: organic feature; material: feces | host: Homo sapiens | place: Tanzania | collected 2013-01
CGCGGGCAGCGGCGAACAGCAGGCGCGGCTGCTGCGCGTCGCCGTCGAACGCATGACGGGGGGACCGGAAATCCCCGAACCGAACGATGTCGCGACGTTGCTGTCCATTCTGGCTTTGGCGGGACATCTGCCTTTCGACGACTACCGCGATCCCGTCGTCCGAAAAAAAGCGATGAACGGACTGCGCGACATCATCGCGTCGCCCGATTACGGTTTCGGACTGCATTTTTTGTTTTCGCGCCTGCGCGACATGGCGGATCTGTTGCACGACCGGCTGTCCATGGACACATGGGAACTTTTCCGCCGTCTGCCGCCCCTGCTGCCGCCCGCGGACGCGAATCCGCAAATCCTGCTGAACCGCCTGAACGAGATCATTTTGTGTCAAAACGCTTTGGCGGGACTGATTTGCGAGGACATGACCCGCGATCACGGTTGGCGTTTTTTGGAAATCGGCAAGCGTCTGGAACGCGCGATGCAGATTTTGACGCTGATGTCGGGCGTCGGATTTTGCGCGAACAACGGTTTCAACGCGTCGCTGGAAACCATATTGGAAACGATGGACAGCCGCATGACCTATCGCGTGCGCTACATGTCGGTGCCGACCGTTCCGCTGGTGTTCGATTTGCTGATCTGCGACGATTCCAACCCGCGCGCGCTGATTTACCAAGTGCTGAAGCTGGCTGAAAACATCGCCGTCCTGAAGCGCGAAAGCCGCCTGCCCGACTTGTTTTCAAAAGAATCCGCCTTGTTGGAAAACGCTATCGAACACATCAGATCCGTTGACGTTTTAAAACTGGCGGAACAGGGGCGCGCCCCCGACGACGCCGTCGTTCTGAAACCGGCGTTTTCGGCGATAACGGACGGCTTGCGCGCGAAATTAAGGGAATTTTCGGATACGCTGACGCTGTCGTGTTTCGTGCACGCCGCGTCGACGCGTCAAGGTCCCGCCTATAACAAGGGAAAACGAAAATGACATATCTTTACCGCGCGCGCCATAAAACCGTGTACGGATACAGCGTCCCCGTCACGCTGTCGCATCATCTGGCGCGCCTGAAACCCCGCGCGACCCCTTACCAGCGCGTCGTGCAATCCGGCGTCGTCATGACGCCCGATCCGTCTTTCCGGCAAGACATCACCGACGCGTTCGGAAACACGGCGACGTTTTTAATCGACGAAACGCCGCATCGCGAAATGACAATCACGTCAGATTTCACCGTCGACATCACGCCGCCCGTCTATCCCGCCCCCGACGCCACCCCGACATGGGAGGAAACGCGCGCCCTTTTGGCGGCGCCGACGACACCGGAGCTGGCGCAGGCGGCGCAGATGACCGCCCCGTCCCTGTTCGTCCCCCGTTCCCCCGAAGCGAAAGCCTACGCGGCGAAAAGCTTTACCCCGAACCGCCCCGTGCTGGCGGCGGCGGAAGAAATCATGCGCCGCATCTACGCGGATTTCACCTACGACCCGTCGGCGACCAGCATCGCCACGCCCATTCGGGAAACCCTGAAAATGAAACGCGGCGTGTGTCAGGATTTCGCGCACGTCGCCATCGCGTGCCTGCGTTCTTTCGGCGTCGCCGCGCGCTATGTCAGCGGCTATATCCGCACCCGCCGTTCGGCGAGCGCGGAACAAACGGGCGAAATAGAAATGATCGGGGGCGACGCGTCGCACGCGTGGTTTTCGGTGTATGTGCCGTCATTCGGCTGGGTGGATCTGGATCCGACGAACAACATTTACCTGCATCACGAACACCTGACCGTCGGCTGGGGACGCGATTTCGACGACATGTCCCCCGTCAAAGGCGTCATGACAGGCGGCGGACTGCACACCATATCGGTTGACGTCGCGGTTCGCCTGATGAATCCCGACACGGCGAAGTAGGCAAATATTGCCTGTTCCCGCAACTGTTTTTCCGTGTTATATTAATTGAAATCAAACAGCTTTCCGGAACGGAGAACCGTCATGAAAACAATGCCCTACAATCTGTCGATTCCGATGTCCAAAGCGATTTCGTCGTCCTTGGCGCAATCGAAATCGTTGTCGGAGGCGCATAACAAAAACACCGTGGCTTTGTCGACGGGCAAAAAAATCAACGAATCCAGCGACAATTCGATTTTGTATTTCAAAGACAAGCGGCTGAGCGAACGTGCGCAGGGGCTGACCGACGTGATGGACGGACTGTCAAACATCATTTCAACGCTGAAATCGACATCAAATGCCATCGACTCGCTGAACGATTTTCTGGCGCAAGCCAAAGCCGCCGCCAATTCCGCTTTGGACGGACGCAACTACCTGTCCTCTTTGACGGGCAAGAATCTGGTCGTCAAGGATTCGACCAAACTGTCCGACCTGCCCGACGTGAAAACGGGCGACGAAATCATCATTCGCACGGGGGACGCCGACAAAACGGAATCCGAAATCCTGATGACAAAGGAAACAACCTTAAAGGATTTGGGCATCGCCAAAGGCGAAGAGTATAAAATCAAAATCGGCGACAACGACTGGGCGACGCTGAAAGCCGTTGACGAAAACATGACCGTAACCGATTTTTTCGGACAGATCAAAGAACAGTTCGGCATCGACACGTTCACTTACGAAATTCTGGACGGCAAGCTGACCATCGGAACGACCGACCGCGGCGCCGTGATTTTGGACGGGGACGCGTGGTCGGAAAAATTCGGCTTCGACTTGTCGACGACGCACAAGATTAAAATCGACGGCGACTGGACGGTTCAGCATTTTTCGCACGTTTTGTCCGACCTTGACGAAGGTTTGTCCGCCGCTTTGGACAAAACGGGACGGTTGCAGATATCCATGATTTACGGAGAAGATCTGGCTATCGCCGACGTGACGGGCAAAACGGCGAGATCGTTCGGTTTCGCCGGCGTCGACGACGGCGGCAGCCACACGCTGAAAAGCTACGCCGATCAATACAACGAACTGTTGCGCCAAATCGATTCTCTGGTCAAAGACGGCGCCTACAACGGACTGAATCTGTTGGAAGGCGACAGCATCAGCGCGATCTTTGACGAAAAGGGATCGACGATGCGCACCGTCAAGGGCGAAAAACTGGATTCCGAATCGCTGGGATTGCCGACCGCGACCGACGGTTGGGAAAACAGGGACGACATTCAAAACGCTTTCGACGCCGTGCAGCAGGCGGTCTACAAGCTGAACAAAACGGCGGCGCGCTTTGATCGCGCTTTGGCGATGGTGTCGTCGCGCGAATCTTATCTGGAAGCGTTGTCCGACACCTGTCAAACCGGCGCGGAAACGCTGACCGGCGCGGATTTAAACGAAGTTTCCGCCCAATTATTGGCGATCCGGACGCAAACCGAATTGGTCAACAATGTCATCAGCATTACGCTTGAAGCCGAATCAAGCGTCTTGTCACTCTTTTAAAAGGAAAAACGCATGCCGTTGAAAATCGAATTGAAACCCGGGGAACGCCTGATTGTCGGCAACGCCCTGATCACGAACGACAAAGACCGCGCCAAACTGTTTATCGAAGGCAACGTCCCCATTTTGCGCGAAAAATACGTTCTGACGGAAAGGGAAGCCGACACGCCGTGCAAAAAAGTCTATTACGTTTTGCAGGAAATGTATCTGGCAAAGGATCCGACGATTCTGCACCCGGAATACTTCGCCCGCATCAAGGAAATTTTGCAGGCGGCGCCCAGCTTTACCCCCGCGATCGACGAACTGAACAGGGACATTCTGGGCGGGGATTACTACGCCGCGCTGAAACGCATGATGCCGATCATCGAACGCGAAGCCGAAATGCTGGCTTCGGCGCGCGGGGAATGACCGCGAAAAACCGTTTCGGACGGGACGGGAAACCTTTTCCGTCCCCTTTTTAAACGGAAAAAAATAAAAAAAGCTTTATATTCCGCCGAAGATCGGTATAGTGTGAAACCGAAAACGTATTGACAGACGCAAGGATTTTGGGAAATGGAACTGTATTGTCCGATTTGCGACAAAGAATACCCCTTGGAAACGGACGCGCTTTTTTGCCCCGAAAGCGGCAAGAACGGTGTCCACCCGCTGATAAAACGGGACAATACTTCGGAATTGGCGCGCGTGTTCCCGACGACTTTGACAAAACGCTGGAATGACAACAAACTGTCGTTCAGCGTTTTTCGCGAATTTATGGCAAGCTATCAGCTGGCGAACGCGCACGGCAAGGCGACGTGGTGGGTTGAACGCGTCTTGGCGCTGTCAAACGCCTGCGAACGCCTGACGGGACGCGGTTTTATCCGCACCCCCGAAATCGCCGCCGACGATCTGGCGCAGGCGATCGATCTGCCCAAAGGATCGCTGTTCGTGAAAAACGAAACCCTGCAACTGGCGGGATCCCACAAATCGCGCCACTTGGCGGGAACAATCATGCATTTGGAAACCCTGCGCGAACTGTCCGACGATCCCGATGAAAAGAAAACGCTGGCTGTTTGCGCGGGCGGCAACGCGATGACGGCGGCAGCGGTCGTCGCCGCCGCCGCGGGATACCGATTGTACGCGTTTGCGACGCAAAACGTGCGCGAAAGCGTCGTTTCCGCCTTGACCAACTTCGGCGCGACCGTCGTGAAAGTCGCGGGCGACATCGCCGATTGCCGCGCGCGGTACGAAGAATCCTTGAAAAAATTCGGCTGGACGCCGTTTTCGCCCTACGGACGCGACATCTGGTCGGCGGTAGAGGGCGCCGAAACGCTGGAATACGAATTTCTGTTCAATCAATACATGATCGACGCGCCGTTGGACGTGCAAGTCGTGCAGGTCGGCGGCGGCGGACTGGCGAACGCGGTGTCGTCCGCCAACGCCTTGTTTAAACGGCTGGATATCATTCGTAAATTGCCGCGGCTCTACACCTGCCAAACGGCGGAATGCTATCCGCTGGCGCAAAGCTATTTTCTGGTGTTGCGCGAACTGGGGCGCGACGGGGTCGTGACTCTGCCCCCCGAACTCGCCATGCTGTTAGAGGGCGACTTTGACGCCAAGGTTCTGCTGGAAAACAACTTGGGGCAAATAAAGATGACCGCCGGTTTGATTGCCGAAATGTATCCCAAGATTCAGGAAGATTTGGACGCCGTATTCGTCAAAGTCGGCGAACGCCGCAACGACTATTTCAAGCCTCGGGCGGACGCGCGGGACGTTGACGCCGCAACGCCCTATGACGGACCGGAAGTCGTGCGCGGCATGATTGTTTCGGGCGGTCTGCCCCTGATTGTCGACGCGGAAGAATTGGTAAAAGCCAACGAACTGGCGCGCGAACACACGAACGTCGACACGTCAATGGCAGGCAGTGCCGGTCTGGCGGGTCTGCGTCGTTTGATTGGAAACAAACTGGTTCAGCAGGGCGAACGGTGCGGTATCCTGTTCACGGGCGCGCGCGAATTGAAATGCGACCTGCCCGCGCTTTCGGACAAAATCATCACGCTGACCGCCGAAGACGACCTGTCGAAACTGGCGGACTGACCGCAAAATTATTTTCATGAAAAACAACCGCCCACAAAATCGGACGGTTGTTTTTTTTATTGCGGTTTTCAGCTTTTCAACCGCGTTCCGATATCACGCGCAAAGCCGCATTTTCCCCCGAAACCCCGCTTAAAAAAGCGGGCTTAAAGGACGCTTTGCTGAAAATCAAAGAGTTTTTGGGGTGATTTTTTAGAAAAACGTGATTCAAACAGCCTGTTTGATGTTGAAAAACGTGATTCCGTTAAAAAGCCCGCTTGAAAAAGCGGGCTTTTTAGGGATTATTCTTTCTTTTGAAATTCGAGCATGTCTTTTTCCAATTGTTTTTTCGGATAACTGTACAGCATCCATACGCGCACCTTTCCTTTGTCATCATGCTTGTATTCGGAAACCAGCTTCATTCCGCGAATTTTGACATTTTTCAAAGAAACTCCATATCCGGCAATAAATGATTTGGCTTTTTCGTACGCATCTTCTATGGCGTAATCGTGTGCGGGTTTATAAAGAATGCTTTCTCCGTAGCCGATAAAGTAAAGAGAGTTTCTGTCGGTTTGTCCGATATATCCTTCTTTTTCATACAATTCGACCCATTGAGGAAATTCGGCATCGTTGTCCGTACCGTCAGCAAAAAAATCTGTTGTTTGTTTATTTTTTGTGTACTGATAAAAGAAAACCAAATCCCGCTTATTGATTGTATCGGCGTCCGAATATGCCTGTGGTATTCCCCATACCACCGAAAGAGGCCAAAGCAACAAGTTTGCAATGCCGTATCCTATTTGAGTTCCTTCCGCCGCATCGCCCGAACCTAAATAAAAGTTGCCGAAGCCGGGAAAAAGATTTAAAAAACCAGCCAACGCAGGGCTGGCGGGTTTGTCCCAGCCGTTCGCGGAAACAGTGGCGTCAATGCCTTTTTGCTGAAGCTTCATTAATTCGAGTTTTTCTTGGTATGACAGGGAAACACAGCCTGTCAGCCAAACCGTCAACGCCATAGTTAAAAGTTTTTTCATATTCGAACATTCCTTTGTTTCAAGTTAAACAAAACCCACCTTTGCAGGTGGGCGGATGTTCGAAAACCGCATATAGACAAAGACGGCTCGGCTTATTCAGCGCACAGCCTTATTCGCCGACATCCGCCCGTCAAGGCAGAAATCGGCGCATAATTTATTAGTCGCCATACTGTTGCGCGACATTTATTTTTAGACTTTTTGACAATCATTTTTAGACCAGCGGATTGCCGATTTTAAAGGGTTCTTAAACCCGAATTTGACACTTATTTTTAGACTCGGATTGAACGTTTTTTTTTGATGAAAAAGGGGCGGAGTTTCAACCGCCCCTTTTTGCCTCAGTTAGAGATAATCAGCTCCTTGGTATGCTTCGTCCCGTTGTTGTTGATGCTGTAAGTTACGGGGACGGATTCGAGGGTGAAGGCTTTGAACAGGTCACGGATTGGTTGGACGTCGTTTAACGACAGGATAAACCGTCCTTTAATGCCGGTTAAACAATCGCGCAACCGCTCGAAGTCGGCGCGGGTGAACACGCCCTTGCCGTAGTCGGTTTCGTTGCCCCAATACGGCGGGTCGATGTAGAACAGCGTGCCTTTGCTGTCGTAGTGTTTGATGAACGTGTCAAAGTCTTGCCGTTCGATGGTCACGCTCGCCAGCCGTCCGCCGACAGCGCGGACGCGGTCTTCCATTTTCACGAAGTCAAACCGCGCCGGTCGGTCAATGGACACGCCGAACGACTGCCCCGTCACTTTGCCGCCGAAGGCTTGGCTTTGCAGGTAAAGGAACCGCGCGGCGCGTTCAATGTCCGTCAGCGTTTCCGGCGGCGTTTTCAGCAGGCGTTCAAACTCTTGGCGACCGGCGAACAGGAACTCCGTTTCCTTATATAAAGTGTCGGGATAGCGGCGGACAATCAGGTACAGATTGACCAGTTCGCCGTTGATGTCGTTGATGACTTCGGCTTTCGGGATTTGTTTGCGCCGCAGAAAGATGCCGCCCATGCCGACAAACGGTTCGGCGTAAATGGTGTGCGGGATTTGTTCGATTTTGTCGATGATCCGCTTTGACAGGCGGAACTTGCCCCCCCCAGATAGGGGGCAAGCGGCACTACCCGTGAGGGGGACGCCACACGCGCGGTATCAGTTTGTTTTTTCATAAAGCTTCTCCTTTGATAAAGGAGGCTCTGGGCTTTCGTTGTTGTTGCGGTTCAAGACCGTGATGGTGTTCATCGCGCCGCATCGGGGACACTTGATTTCGACCGAAGCGGAGTTCGCTTTGAACAGTAATTTATTGCATTTCGGGCAACGTATTGACTCCATTGTTGTTATTCCGTATATTCGCCCCGCTCGTCGATGAGTGCGGAGCAGTTGATCTGTGCGAGGTTTGCTCTCGCGGCTTCGGACGTGCCCGCGTCCGAGCCTCCGCTTATTTACATTGCAGAAAGACGACATTGTTTCTATCAACTTGCCTGATCGTTTCGGCAGTGTCGTTCTTATAATCCAAATAAACGGGTTCGTACACGTCGCAAAAGCTACCGCTTATAGACGGCGTGCAACTTGTCAACAGCATCAGGATCGCGTAGAGTTTCCCGCGCTTTGCGAGCAGTTGACAGACTTTCGGTTTTAGATTGTTCATGTTTCAATCTTTCGCGTAATTGACCGATTTTATAGGTCAGCAAGGCAATAACTGCCCCGCTGACCGCTAAAATGACATATAGCGTCATGCCGATTTCGCCCTGTATTTTGTATACAGGTTGCGCCCGATGATGATCAGCCCCGACACGCCCGTAATCGCGGACGTGGCGTAGCCGACAATCTCGGCTTGTTCCGTCGCGGTCACGTCAACGCCGACGGCTCCCGCAATCGAAGCCAGCACGCACACGATCGCCGTGATCAATGTCGGGCTGAGAACGGTTTTCTTTTCCATGATTTTACTCCTCAACAAGTTCGCAATGCGGACGATCCCAAGGTATGGCGTTCGCCACCTTTATCCCCAGTTCGTCGGCGCATCGCCGTTCCAACGCGGCGAGTTCGTCCCACAAAGGGGACTTGTCGTCCCATTCCCCCGCCGCGTTTAAGGGAACGGGATACGGCACGCGGTCATAAGCCCGCGCCGGATTCGTGTTGTGTTTGGAATACGGATACTTGACCTTCGACCGTCCCGCCGCGAAAGCCGCGTTCTGCTCGGCTTCGCCCCGATGGCCGCAAATAATCGCAAAGTCCATGACTTGCTTTTCCAGCATCAGCACAGCCAAAGCCCGCAGGCGCGGGTCAAGCTCCGCCAAACACTTCAAGCTGTTTTTTGAAAAGGCGTAGCTCACGGCGTTTCGCTCCATTCCTCAAAGAACAAGATGCTTGCCGTCCACCAGTTTTCCGCCGTCGTGAAGTCGCGCAGATATTGGGTGTAGCGCAACAAAGCCTTGAACGTTTCCGCGTCGTCGGTCGTATCAAAGCCCGCTTCGGTCTGGTTGCGGTAGCGGTCGCTTCTGTCCTGCGCCGACTGCATCATCACGTCCCGTTCGGCACGCTTTCGGGCTTGCAGTTCCGCGACCGTCGGTTCGGGAATGGGCGCGGGTTCAACGACGACGGGCGCAGTTCAAAGCCGCCGACACAATCCGCACAACTTCGCCGTTCTTGTGAATGAAAACGGGGGAAATGAAGCGGAACTCTTTGTTTTTAATCAGTTCGCGGGCTTTGGGCGTCCATTCGACGACGGCGCAGATAAAGCCGTCTTGGACGACAAAGTTTTTCATCCAGCCCGAAGCGGGCGCGGGGCGTCCGTTTTCGCGGGCGTATTCGCTTTGATGGTTGTAGTCCAAAAGCAAATCCGCGTTCCCCCGAAACGCGTCGGTCGCTTTGATGACTTCCTCGGCGTTCGACACAAAGAATGTGCGTCCGTCGCGGCCGTCGTTCCGACCGACCGACATCAAGGGGATGATTTCGGGAACGCCGCCGTCGTTGACGTTCAACGCCTGCGAACCGATTTCATTGATGGCAATGTGTGTGTTCTGTGTTTTCATACACGCCATTATCGGCGGTTTTCAAAAGCGATACTATTCGGGAACAGTTCACTATAAAGCGGTCATCCGCTCTTGATTCCGTATCGCACTTTTTGCCCGAAAGGTCAAATCCGATTTTCCTATAAAAGATAACATCAAATTTAACCACCTATTAAACGGGTCTGTGCGCGTTTTGGCGGCGGAAAGCAAACCTTGCGTTCTTAAACCCAACCGCGCACACACGGGCTTTAAAATCGGTTTTTGACAATCAAGCTTTTTTAGCCTGTTGAGGGTTGAAAAATAAAGACGGTAAAATAACAGGGGGGTACACGGTTTTAAACGAAAAAGACAAAATGATCTCCCGCGCAATACCATAAAGGATGCTCGGGGCTCCATTGGTTATCAAAGCGGCTTTCCGGTCTTCATCGTTTTCTTCAGTGGCGAAAAATCCGGAAAACTTTAATTTGTAAAACAAATTTGTGTGTTCCGCTTTCATGGAAAGTTGCATATCGACACGGACAATATTTGGATTACTTTTATCCGCAAAATATCCAACACTTTGCTCATGAGTAAAATTCAAATTATTTAATTCTTCTGCGGAATTGGGAATAGGAGCTTGAACGCTGAATTCCTCAATGATATAGCGCAAAAATTTTAAGGGAGATTCTGTAACTTGCTGCATCTTATTCTCCTACGCACAGACAGGTGCATATGCAACAGAAGGTTTTAAAAAACTGATTTTTTCATACCTATCTGTCGTATATTTAAAATCATTCACCGGAAAGGCGGTAAATGAGATGGATGACGAAACAAATTTCCCATCTATATCGCCATACAAAACAGGTTCTGAAATGTTGCAATCTAATGCTTTTGCAATTTTAGACATTGTCGCCAAAGTCATATTAATATTTCCGTTTAAAACTTTGGAAATATAGGCTGTTGACACATTCATTTTTTCAGCCAGATCTTTTTGTTTCAATTCCTTTTTAGACATCATATCTTCAACATTTCTGGCAAATTGAACGCTTAATTTCTGCGCTAAGAATGTATCGCTTTCTTTGGCTTTTTTAATTATTTCAGCTAAGCTTGTTTTCCGTTTCATTTTGTTTGCTCCAATTTCAGACTTTTGATGATCTTTTTAAAGAAATCTTTGTCTTTCTTGTCTGTTTTTTGTGTCTTTTTCATTACGCCGTGTGTAATGACTATAACAATTTTTTCAGAATCCACCCCCATATATAGCCTGTATCGTCGAACTGCCAATCTGTACATTGTGTAGCCAAGAACATTATCGCCAGCGATATGAAAGATTGTGCTTGGTAGTGCCGCAATCCCTTTTTCTGAAAGCATCAGTAAACGGGCGAAAAACTCTTCCTGCGTTTTATCGTCAAGCTCCTCTATAAAATTATCAAATTCACACCTCGTTTCACTATGTTTGTACGCGTAAATGCGAATCTGTGGATTTTCTGTCAGTTCAAGTTCTTCAAGCGGCATCGTTGTTAACCTATAAGTTAATTATAGTCAACTGAAATTTTTTTTCAAGATGTAACAATTAGCTACCGTTCAGCCCGAAGAGTCAACCTTAAATTCATGTTTTCTGCTTCTGCTCTTGATTTTTCCTTTCATCGATGCCATACTTTAATAATAAAGGTTGACTTTGTGTCCCAATGCGGTGGGATCAGGAACGGGTCAATCTGGATGCCGCCCGCTTGCAGGCTTTCTTACGAACAAGGGTTGGGGAACGTGTCCGAGATAGCGGCATCATTAGAACTCCAATCCAGCGGACGCACTATCGGGCAGTCCGCTTTTTATATGCCAGAAATCCGTCACGATATTGATTGATATAATCATCGCGCGCCTTTGGTTGTTGATTGCTTTTTATCGGAAACGTCGTCGCGCCTTTCCACGTTTTTTGGTCTTTTTCAAACACGGTCAGGCAATGACTGCCGTCTTCGGTCTGATAGATTTTGATGTAGCGGCGTTTTAAAACGGGTTTGCCCGTTGTCCGTTCATTTTCCCAGCGCAACCAAACTTCGTCCGGATCTTTCAACGCTTTTGCCATCAGCACCATAAATTTGCCGCGACCGTTCTTGTTGACCTTTGAAATACCCGTGCTTTTCGTTGTGAAAAGCCTCTCATCGATGACGAGCGGTTCGTTCGTCACGTCTTTATAAATAACGGGCTTTCCGATGTCCGCCCCGAACTCGCGCAAAAAGGCGGCGGCGTATTCCTCGTCCGTCAAATTGTCGGGCAACAAAATGTCTTTCGGCATAGGCGAAGCCGTCGGCAGGGGCGGCAGTTCGTCGTCGCGGTTTTGGAAAGTTTGCGGCAGGCTTTCGTCGAAGGACGGGGAAAAATGGCGAACCCTGTCCTTGCCGACGTTGTAATCAAAGCCCGCCGCAATCCCCCGCGTGCCGTTGTCCGGCTGTTCGGTGACGCTCAGTCCTTGCTTTTCAAGGTCGTATTTCGACAAAGCAATGACGGAACAACGGCATCGCCACCCGTTCGGCGGGTAGTGCGTTTCCCAGAAAGGATCGTCTATCGGCAAAACCGTGTTGTGCCAGCGGCGGTGTTCTTCGCGGGTTTTGCCGTCCATGACGCAAACGTAGCGCAAATAGGGCGCGGCTTTCTTGTTTTCCTCCAACGCTTCCCAATGCCCCGCCGCGTACGCCATGCGGACGTTCGTGTCGTAAATGATGGACAGGCGGCGCGGACTTCCCAACTGCACCTCTTCGGGCAAGCCCGTGTGCGGATTGGTCATCGTCTTTTTGCCCCACCAGCCTTTTTGTTGCAAAATCGGACGAATGTTTTTCTGCCACTGCTGAAACGGAACGCCTTTTTCCAAAGCATCTTCAAGGCTTTGTTTGATGTCTTGAAGCAGGTCGATTTTCATCGCTTTGGCGACCGTGAACGCGATCTGATGCTCGCGCTTCCAAACGTCCGTCCAGTTAAAGCCGATTTTGTAGCCCTTGTTTTTCAAAAAGCGAACGGCGGCTTCGGGAGTGAGCGGAGCGTAATCAATCTTTGCCATAGCCGACCCGCCCGTTTAAATGCGCCCGAAAAAACGCTTTCGCCAGCAGGGATTCCAGCTTGTCCGTATCCATGTCCGGAAAGCTCGCCAGCAACGCCCGCCTTGCGTCATCGTAGGTTTGGCAATGTTCCAACGCCTGTTCGACGGGGGACAAAATCCCGTTCAGCGTCGATTCGTAATCCGCCGCCATTTCCCGCGCCGCCAGTTCCATATCGTCCGGTTCGACGGGGTTTAAACCGTCGTTTAAAGCTTCGTTCAACGCCCGTTCGTTCAAAGCCGGCGACAGCGGTTGCGGGGCATACGTCAGAACGTCGTCATCGTCTTTCGGGGCTTGCAGTCCCAGCTTTGAACGGATTTCCGACGCGGACACTTTCAATCCCAGCGGCACAAGCTTTTCAAGCGCGGAGACCGTTACCGAAACGTCCTCGCTTTCCTCGTTCCCGATGATGATTTCGGGGTATTTGTCCTGCTTGCCGAAGTTCAAGTCAATCATCGGTCGCACGATGTCGCGCTTTAAAACCGATTGCAGCTGTTTGATGTCGCTCCACATGATGTCGTGGCGGACTTCGTTGTGTTCCTTGCTGACGGCGTGTCCGCCCGAAACCGCGTCGGTCGTCGTCGTTTGCCCCAGAACCGCTTTGGAAATCGACAAATCGACGTAGTTTGAAAACCTTTCGTAGCTTTCGGTTGAACTTGACCGTTGCGTTTCGCTGATGAAATCGATGTTCATGCTGTCGGGAATGATGACCGCCGCGTCCGAACCGATGTTATAGACTGCGCGCAACAGCGTTTTCTTGTCCTTGTCGGTCGAACTCGAACCGTATTTGCCGATGCGAATCGGCTGACCGTAAACCTCCAAAAACGTCACCCACGACTTCATATTGAAGTTTTTAAACAGGTAAAACCAAGCGACCAGCCGCGCCAGACCGCAACGGACGGGAATGCCGGACTTCGCCTTGATGTGCGCCGTCAAATACTTGTACGGCGTCAGCGGCCGCGTTCCGTCCTCGGTTTTCAGCAGAATCGTCCGCATATCGTTCCGGTCGAACGTGAACCACTTGGGGTCGATCAGCTCCAAGCGTTGCGGCATCCATTGACCGCACGACGTGTCCCAGATGATTTCCGACACCGAAAAGCCTTTGCCGACCGCGTCCATGATGTCGAAAATCTCGTCGGACAGGCAGTCGCGGTTTAAAAACTCCTCGACAAACTCGGCGTGTTTAAGGGCGGTTGCGGAATCGTCGGCGGGCTTGACCGTGATTTCCTGTTGGGCGACGGCGCGCTTGCGGGTCGAAAGAACGGACGCGTACTGCATTTCCTTTTCTTCCATTTCCTCCGCCAGTTCCATGTACGCCGTGATGTCGCCGTTGTCGGCATTGCGTAAAATCCGCGCCAGCCGTTGCGGGACAAGCCCGTTCGACGGATAGGACGACGACACGTCGCGTACGCCCGGAATAACGCGGACGGCTTCCGCCTGTTTCAATTTCGCCGTGTCGATTTTGTTGCCGTATTGGTCGTAAAGCATCAGTATCCTCCTTTGCCGAAAAGCCGCGCGTCTTCATCGTCGTCGTTGTCAAAATCGCCGTACCGTTGGATTTCGCATTCGTATTCGACCAAGTCGGAACGCGCCGCGAACACCGCCAAGCAAACGGCAATCGCGGAATCGCCGTGCCTTTGTTCGCCGCTTTTGCCCGTTTCGCGCTTATCCGGCAGGCACGGAATCCCTTTGACGACCTTTAACGCCCGCAAATCGTTGCGAACGTCGGCATCGGCGGGAACGGTTATCGCCCGATCTTCAAACCGCGCTTTCATCGGCGGCATATTGTCCCGATACCATTCCCGCGACAGCATCACTTCGCTGATATGACCCGCGCCGAATCGCTGGCGGGCGGCTTCCGCCAAATACGACCCGTTGCCCCGCGCGTCGTGCGCCCCGTGATGAAAACGCGGCAGTCGGTCGATGATGTAAAACAAAATCTGCTTTTGCTGTTCGTGCGGGACGTTCGACAGTTCGACGGAAAACAGGGTTTTCAGCGTCAAGTTCTGCTGTTCCTGCAACACCCACAAAACCGACAGATCGCCCGTGCGACCGAAGTCCATGCCGTAGGAAATCAGCCCCGTGTCTTTGATACCGGACAATATCGGGTCAAGGCTTTCTTTCAGCCAGTCGTTCGTTTCGCCCTCGCGGACGTAAGCGGACAAATCGACGAATCCGTCGGCGCATTTCCAACGCAGGACGGGAATGTCCGGTTCTTGGCAGTTTTCAATCATGCCAAGCGGCAGATAAGCCCCGCCGCCGCGCGCCGGAACGCAAAACAGTTCTTCGTCCGCGTCTTCGCCGTACTGCGCGATCAGATCGGCGCGCCACGTCTGTTCGGCTTGAACGCTCCACGGGCGGTGCGTCTGTTTGCAAATCCGTTTGTAAAGTCCGTCTTTCAGCGCGTCGTCCAGCGTACAGCGCAAAACCTTATAGGGGCGTTTTCCCGCGCGGGAATCCGTCAAAAGTTCGTTGTAGTAATTTTCCACGCCGTTGTGCGTTGACAGGATTAAAACGTGTCCGCCCCACATCAGCAGAGCCATTGCCGCCTTGCAGACTTCTTTCAAATCGTCGTGGAACGCGGCTTCGTCCAAAATCACGAATCCCTGTTTGCCGCGCAAAGCTCTGGCGACCGACGGCAAAGCGACGATTTCCCGCCCGTTCGCGAACGAAACGCGGAAAGCCTTGATGTCCTTTTCGGGATTTAACGGGTCTTTAAACACGACCTCCCGCATTTCGTCGGCAAGGATTTTAAACCGCTTTGCCCAATCGCCCGCCGTTTCGATAAACTCCCGCGCCATTTCATAGTCGTAGCCCATATAGTAGCAATTCTGCGCCCCGTCTTCCTTCGACGCTTCCAAAACGGCAATGGCGGCGGTCGCCCATGTGTAGCCGGTGCGCCGGCTCTTTTCGACAATGACGACGGAATTTTCAAACACCGCCGTCATAAGTTCCTGCTGATAGGGCAAAAAGACTTTTTCCGTATCGGGCATTACAAGCCTCCCAGAATTTCGCGGCGGATCATATCGACGGTTTCGGACGACAGCCCTTTCTTGCGGGCGACGGATTGCAGTTGCCGTTCAGCCTTTTCCTTGAACTCGGCGGTGATGGCGATTTCCTTTTCCACGTCCGCTTTGGCGGCTTTGGTCAGTTTTTCAATCGCCGTCGCCAGACACGACGCGTCCTTTGACGAAATGACGACCGGTTCGCCGTCTTCGCTGGACATCAGCTGAAAAATCAAGCCGTGCAGGATTTCCATATTGACGCGGGCGAGTTTGTTTTCCTTGTCCTCGCCGTAGTTGCGGACAATCGCGTCGGCGATTTGACGGCTTTGCCGGATATTCGCCTGCACCGATTCCAGCCGTTTGCAATGCCGACCCAACGCCGAACGTGAAACATCGACGTTCAGTTCCTCCAACTTGGCGACGATTTCGTCAATCGTGCGCCCTTCGGCGCGCAAAGCCCCGATTTTGTCGCGGATTTCAGCAGGCAGACGGGAAATGCTGGACGGTCTGGGCATCGCTTTTACTCCGGTCGCGGACGGCTGACGCCCGGAACGACTTTCACGCCGTTCGCAACGTCCAATCCCGCGTTCGTCAGCGTGGCGACGTGGATTTTATTCATCACGATTTCGATGCTGATCAGCCCCAAGTCGGACAGAAACGCGTAATCCGCCTGCACGACTTCGCGGGCGACGCCGTGTCCGATCTGCTTCAACGCCTTTTGCATCACGCTGTCGTTGACGGCGAAATCCGCTTCTTCGGACAAAAAGCGCAAAATCGCCAGCCGTCTGTCTTCCGCCACAATTTGCTTATAGTTCTTTTCCATCGTTCAAATCCTGTTGTTGTTCAGCAGATAATCCTCTTGACGCTGAACGGTGTGTTCCGTGCGGCTGACAATGGCTTTCATTTCTTTCAAATCGCCCATAATGCGTTCGTTTTGGATCAAAATCTTTTGAATTTCGTCCTTCGTCGCCAGCATCGAAATCGTTTGTTCGATGTGTTCGACGCGGCTTTCCAACGTGTCGAAAACCTTTTTTTCGACAAAGTTCTTTGCGGCAGACCATTTCGCCCAGCCCCAAAAAACACCGACCACGCCGGCAATCACGCCCCAGTAGTCCTTGATTGATTTCAACCATTCCATCACGACCCCCGTTCAACCCGCGTCTGACAGTCATAACAGCGGCGACAGCCCGGAACGGCTTTGCGGCGTTCTTCGGGAATCGGGGCACCGCAATCGACGCAATGCAAACGGGAAATTCCCGCCTGTTTCAAAACGGCGTGTTGCTTCTTCACTTCGGAAATTTGCAACTCTTCCGCCTGCGCTTTATCCGCTTCGTCCATTTGTTCCTCGCACAAAAAAAATCGACCAACTTATGCGGTCGATTTTAAAGAAACGCGGCGGTTTTCAAAAAAGGTCAAGAGGAATTAGAACTGGAAAAAATTATCTAAGTTCGAAATTATTTTTTAATAAGTGTAAAATTTAATTTTTCTTTAATATGACAATTTGCAAATCAATCATATACAATGATTTATCAATCGTGTTTAGGAGAATCAAAAATGTTAAAACGGTTTATTCGTGACGTTATGCTCAAGTATAACAATGGTCAATGTGTCCCTCTTAAAACTATTCTAAGCTACGCTGTTAGCGGAGGAATATATACTGACAATAATGTCTTTGACGCACTTAAGGACATGGAAAGAAATGGTGAGCTAACGATGGATGCTGACAGAGGATGTGCTTCTCTAAAATAACTCCCCTTGTTGCTTATCGGCTTTCAGCTCCGATTTGACCTTTAAGACGTACCGTTCCGTAACGCCCAAAACAAGGCACAGTTTACGGTTCGATACGTCTTTGTCGGCTTCCATGATCAGCGATTTCTTCAACCGGCGGAACGCGCCGCGCGGGATATGAATGAACGTGCCGCCGAACTTCCGGCACAGCTTCGTATAGTTTTCCATGCCGATTAACTGCGCCAGTTTGTGCTTTTCAAGGGCAACGCGGGGAATGTAGAACCGCGACAAGCCGCCGAAGTTGTCCATAATGACAACCGCCGCGTCGAACCCGACGACTTCGGCAAGCGGCATCATCGACAGCGGCAAAGTGATTTTTTCCTGTTCGTTTTGTTCCATCTCAGCCCTCGATTCTTTTGAGCCACTGTTTCAGAATTTCGATGATTTTGATTTGCTGATCGGGCAAGAGCCATTCGGTCGCGTCCACGCCCGTGTATTTTTTGCAAAAAGCGTCCGGCGCGGTTTTGTCGGCGGACTGCACCGCGCCCGCCGCCTGCAATTCGCCCCACAGGGCGTAGATTTTCTTGACCGCGCTTTGTT
>OQVS01001205.1_pt1 | contig 17853 bp, 14 predicted proteins | sample 1691601 | NCBI WGS metagenome assembly OQVS01 (sample SAMN03418268, study PRJEB22391) | human gut metagenome | biome: human-gut; feature: organic feature; material: feces | host: Homo sapiens | place: Tanzania | collected 2013-01
ATCTCAATGTTTCATATGAAACAAAAAAATGCAACTCATCAAACTATATCTGCACGGACGAAAATGTGGCGGCAAGGTTTGCGGATTTGGGCTTGGAGCTTGAAAATATGGAGAGCTTTGCGGTGCTGAGCGTTGCGAAACGCTTTGGCATAAGTGCGACTTGTTTTTTGTGCGCGACAAATTTTTGCGACAAAAACGCTCATCAAAGTTTTTTGCAAAATCACGCTCAGGCGAAAAAAAATTTAGAGTATTTTTTGCAGGAAAAGAATTTGATTTAAGGCGAAAAAGTGAGCGACAAAATGACAAAAAAATCAAAAGAAAATTTAGGCAAAAAAGCGATAAAGGCGAAAAAAGCTGATTTAAATTTAGATGAAAAAAACTCAAATTTCGCAAATTCACAAGGGCAAAATTCAAAGGCTCAAAAATCCCAAAGGACAGCAAAAACAAATTTAAAAGAAAATTTAAAAGCAAATTCACAAATTTCAAAAATAAATTCACGCGCAAATTTCACAAGCCAAAAAAAGCCAAAAGCACAAAACCAAAATTTAAATGAAACAAATTCGCAAAGCCCAAATTCAAACGAGTTAAATTCGCAGGGGCAAAGTGTCGTTTCAGCTCCGCTTTTAAGCTCTTTAAATTCCACTCAAAAGCTGAATTTGCTTGATTTTACTGCCGATGAACTTGCCAAAATCATCTCGCCTATGTTTCGTGTGAAACAAATTTTTGAGTGGATTTACCAAAAATACGCCGATGATTTTTCGCAAATGTCGTCCTTGTCAAAAGAAATGCGTGCGGAGTTGAGCCAGAAATTTCACTTTTCGCCCTTGCAATGCGTGAAATTCGAGCAAAGCAAGGACAAAAGTATCAAATACCTTTTTCGCCTTAATGACGGCTTGCTGATAGAGTCCGTCCTTTTGCCGATGAAAGAAGAAGTCCTTGATGAAAACGGCAAACGCGTCAAGTCGCCGCGATACACGATTTGCGTTTCATCGCAGGTTGGTTGCAAAAGTGGCTGTTCTTTTTGCCTTACCGCGAAGGGCGGGTTGAAGCGAAATTTGAGCGCGGGTGAAATAGTCGGGCAGATTTTGTGGATAAAAAAACAACAGCAAATCCCCTACGCTCACCGCGTAAATATCGTGTATATGGGTATGGGCGAGCCGCTTGACAATCTCACAAATGTAAGCCGTGCCGTGCGGATTTTGAGCGACAACAACGCCTTGTCCATAAGCCCGCGCCGTCAAACCATAAGCACGAGCGGGCTTGCAAAGCAAATCAAAGAGCTGGGCGAGATGAATTTGGGCGTGCTTTTGGCGATTTCGTTGCACGCGGTTGATGACGAGCTGCGAGACAGGCTGATGCCGATAAACAAGGCTTACAATATCGCTGCGGTTATGGAGGCTGTGCGAGACTTTCCTGTAAATCAGCGCAAAAAGATAATGTTTGAATACCTGCTGATTGCGGGCGTAAATGACGGCAAACGGCACGCCGAAGAGCTGGTGCGCTTGCTGAGCGGCATTCGCGCAAAGGTGAATTTAATCCTTTTCAACCCGCACGAAGGCAGCACATACCGCCGTCCGAGCGTAGAAGATGCGGTGAAATTCCAAGACATTTTGAGCGCAAAGGGTATCACTTGCACGGTTCGGCAAAGCAAGGGGCTTGACATAAGCGCGGCGTGCGGACAGCTCAAAGAAAGGACACAAAAATGACGATTTTAGACATAGGCGAGTTGATTTTCATCGTGGGCGTGGTGATTATCGGGCTTGCGGGGATAATCGTGGTGCTAAAAAGCGAAAAGAAATAAGCCCGCTGGATAAAACGAAAACTTGCAAAACAAACCAAACGCCACACGGGCTAGATACTGCACAAATTAAGCACAGCATTTGCGCGAAAATTTAGGGCAGGCAATGAATGTGGATTTTTGGCTAAATTCGTGTTTTCGTATCATTTAATAAATTTTATCAAAAACATAGTATAATTTCATAAATTTTTACAAAGGAATTCAAATGACAAAGAAAGCCCAAAACAGCGAAGTTGCCACGCCTACTTTTGAAGTAGTGGCAAATGAAAGCGACAAACAGAGCTTGATAAACAATTTGGATAATTTCGACATTATCAAAATCAATAAAAGCACCAAAAAAGATGAAAAATTTGAAATTTTTTCAGACAGCGTGGTGCGAATTTCAAGCGAACTTATTAAAGATGGGCTTATCTTAAACACAACCACACAGCTTTTCAAATGTGATACTCCCATTACTCAGCTTATGAGATTGGGAGATGGATATGGTAGTGCAATTATGAGTAATGGCAAGATAACAGGACAAGCTCCGTTTGTGCAAGCTGGGGGCGATATGGCAAAAATACTCTCGCCTTTTCTTGCTTTACAAGTTACGTCCATAGTATTAGGACAGCATTTTATGTTTGAAATCAACGAAAAATTAGGGCAATTGCTTGATATGGTTAAAGAAATATCTATGAAGTTTGAATACGAAAAAATAGCCAAATTAAAAACTATACAAAGTGAAATTGGTGAAATTTTGGAAGTAAATAGCTCAAAAATCATCGATAAAAGCACCATAACTAAGTTAGAACAGCTAAAAGAAAAAGCAAAAGATATTTTTCATTACTATGAAACAAAAATCGAAAATACAAAGATAGAAAAAATCGATTTTGGTGACAATAAAAGATTTCAATCTAGGATTGAAAGGCTTTTGCATAATATAAATGACTTTGACTTAAATTTTGCTATGTATAAACATTCAAAGGAAATTCTAATTTATATTTATAGGTTGTTATATGCTGCATATATGCAAAATGCCGATTTTAGCAAGGCGGAAATGGTTTTTAACACCTTAAAACACCACGATAAAGTGTTTGATGATAAAATGTCAAACAAGCTAATGGGGATTACAAATAAAATTTTGGAGCAACTTAAATATATACAAAAACACAAGGATTGGATACCAAATGCGGTTTTAAAGCCTTTTGATACTGCGGTAGATAAGCAAGAATGGATGCCCGAAAAGGCAAAGTCTTTTGTCAAATTCGCTACGGATATCTTGTGCTTTAATCCGATTAGAGAAAAAATTCACGAAGTAGCCACAAATGACAAAGATGACAATACTGCCAAACCACATATAGCAAGTTATTCTAAACTACAAGAAGAGATAAAAGAGAACAACAGCAAAGTCATACAGGATAATGTGAAATTTATCCAACGCATAGAGCAAAAACACTCTGTTTATTGCACTGAAATAGACGGCGATAGCTATGTTTTGATAGAAAAATATCACTAAAATAGTGATATTTAGCTTTTTGGAAACGATAAATTTGTGCCATTTTGGGTTTTTGCGTAATATTTTACATAAAATTTTGCATAAAAAGGCAAAAGCGTGAATTTTAAGTACTTTGTGCGTGAAATTCGCGCAAAACCAAAGTCTCACAAATTCTCCACAAAATTTAAGCTAAATTCAAAACCAAATAAAATTCACACGAAATTCAAAGTCAAATAAATTTACACAAAGCAAGTAAATTCACTGACACCCTTCGCATTCTATGCTTCTGTCCGCCACATCTACCTTTGTGCTGTCAGGGCTTTCGCTACGCAAATAATAAGTCGATTTCACGCCAAGCTCCCACGCAAGCATATAGATTTCGTTAAGATACCCGCCACTTGCCTTGTCAAGCGACATAAAGATATTGAGACTTTGCCCTTGGTCTATCCATTTAGCGCGCACGGCAGCTGCTCTTACAAGCACCCTTTGGTCTAGCTCATACGATGGCGTGTAGTGTTGCCAATTATCAAGGCTGAGGTTTGGCACGACAACGGGTATCATACCGCTTAAATTCTGCTCGAACCATTTGCGTTTGTAGATAGGCTCTATGGTTTGGGTTGTGCCTACGAGTATGGAGATACTTGAAGTGGGCGCGATAGCCATCAAATAACCATTTCGCATTCCGTCTTTTTTCACCTTTTCGCGCAACTTATCCCAATCACAATCGCTTTGGTCAAAAAGCCCTTCTCTTAAAGTCAGCGCCTTTGCCTTTTCGTTCGCCACATCGATAGGAAAAATCCCCTTGCTCCAATTCGAGCCTTTAAAGTCCGCATAAGCGCCCTTTTCTACGGCTAAATTTGAGCTAGCTTGTATGCACTCATAGCTTATATACTCCATTATCCTGTCGATAGTATGCAAATGCTCTTCGCTGCCCCATTGAATTTGCCTTTGTGCGAGCATTTGCGCTTCGCCCATTACTCCAAGTCCTATGCTGCGGGATTTTAAATTTGTGTTTTTTACCTTTATGTGCGGATAAAAATTCAAATCAATCACATTATCAAGCATTCTCACCGCCGTTGGCACGACTCTTGCGATGTCTTCTTTGGTGTTTATCTTGCTTAAATTCACACTTGCTAGGTTGCAAACGGCGGTTTTGCCGTCATTTTTGAATTTTTCGACTATATAAACCTTTTTGCCGTTTATGCTGTCAAGCGTTGAGATTTTTTTAGCCTTTTTGCTGATACCGCCATCGACACTGATTTCTTGCTCTTCGTCCAAATGCAGCTCGGTTTTATCATCAAAAATTACTTTGATTTGATAGTAGTTTGGCTCGGTGTTTTGAAAGATTTCCGTGCATAAATTTGAGCTTCTTATGATACCAGCGTGCGGGTTTGGGTTGGTGCGGTTAGCCGTATCTTTAAAGCACAAAAAGGGCATTCCGCTTTCAAAGTAGTTCAGCAAAATCTTTTTCCAAAGCTCTTTTGCATCGACTATGTTTTTGCTGATGGTGTCGTCTTTTTCATACTCTTCGTAGCGTTTTTCAAACTCTTCTCCATAAAGCTCACACAAATCGCCCGTTTCAAGCGGATCAAAAAGCGTCCATTTAGCGTTTTCTTTCACTCTTTTCATAAACAAATCATTTATCCACAGCGCAGGGAAAAGCTCGTGCGTGCGGCGTCTTTCTTCGCCTGAATTCTTACGCAAATCGATAAAATCATTGATATCCATATGCCAAGGCTCGATATAAACGGCGATTGCGCCCTTTCGTGTGCCAAGTTGGTCAACCGCTACGGCTATGTCGTTGGTGATTTTTAAGAAAGGTATGATACCACCAGCGGCGTTTTTATGCCCGTCAATGCTGCCGCCCATAGCGCGCACTTTGGACCAGTCCCAGCCCACGCCGCCACCAAATTTAGAAAGCAAAGCCATTTCTTTGTAAGAATCAAAAATGCCTTCTATATTGTCGCTCGTGCTGCCTATGTAGCAAGATGAGAGTTGATGCCTTGTCGTGCGGGCGTTTGAGAGCGTAGGCGTGGCAAGCATTACTTCAAATTTGGAGATTAAATCATAAAATTTCTTCGCCCATTCTTGTGGGTTAAATTCATTTTGAGCCAAAAACATAGCTATGCCCATAAACATTTGTTGTGGCAGTTCTATCGGCTCGCCCTTTTTGTCCTTGATGAGATACCTATCATAAAGGGTTTTTATGCCCAAATAAGTAAATTGCAAATCCCGTTCAGGCTTTATGTAGTCGTTTAAGTCGTCCAAATCATACTTTTCTTTGAGTCCTAGCAAAATGCGCCCTTCTTTTTCGCCGCGCTCAAAATACTCGCGCAAATGGTTGTAGCCGTTTGTTTTGCTTACTTTTTTATGCAGGCTATATAAAAAAAGCCGTGCCGCCACAAAAGTCCAATCAGGTCTATCCACATCGATTTTATCCACGGCTGTTTTTATCAGCGTGTCTTGAATTTCGGCTGTGGTTATGCCGTCTCTAAACTGAATTTGTGCGTCAAATTCCAGCTCGCTTACATTGACATTGCTAAGCCCTGCCACAGCGTCTGTGGTGTATTTGCGGATTTTGCTTATATCCACTTCCTCGGTGCGCCCGTTTCTTTTGATGACCTTCATTTTTTCTTCTTTCCTTTCGTTCCAAAAACGCGCTCGAAAATCGCCGCGACATTTTTGGTATAGTAGTTGTAATCAAAGCATTCTTTTATCTCATCGCTTGTTAGCTTGCCTTTGAGCGCGCTTTCATCAAGCAAGGCTTGCAAAAACAAGTTTTCTCCCTTTGAATTCACGCCCGCTTTGCCCTTTTGCAAATCCTCCCACACTTTCATCGCGTTTTGCTGCACGATTTTGTAGGCATCTTCGCGGCTTATACCCTTTAAAGGTAGCTCCAAAAGCACCCTTTGTGAAAAAACCAAACCGCCCGTTAAATTTAAATTTTTCATCATATTTTGCGGATAAACAAGTAAATTTTCGATTAAGTTCGTAAGCCGCACCAACATAAAATCAGCCGTTACAAAGCTATCAGGCAACATAAAACGCTCCACACTTGAATGGCTTATATCGCGCTCGTGCCAAAGGGCGACATTTTCAAGCGCGGGCGTTACAAAAGAGCGGATTATGCGACAAAGCCCCGTGATATTTTCGCTTAAAACAGGGTTTCGCTTGTGTGGCATCGCCGAACTGCCCTTTTGCCCTTGTGAAAAAAATTCCTCCGCCTCATACACTTCTGTGCGTTGCAAGTGCCTGATATTGACGGCGATTTTCTCGCAACTTGCCGCTAAAATGGCAAGGGCTGAGATGACCTGGGCGTATCTGTCGCGCTGAATGATTTGATTTGACACAGGTGCTGGCTTTAAGCCTAAATTTTTGCAAACCTTTTCTTCAAATTCAAGCGGAGCGTGAGCGAAATTTCCCATCGCACCGCTGAGTTTTCCATAGCTTATGCACTCTTTTGCGTTTTCAAGCAAGCTTAAAGCGTGCTTTATCTCATCAAACCAAACCGCTAACACGAGCCCAAAGGTTATCGGCTCGCCGTGTATGCCGTGGCTACGCCCAACCATAAGGGTATCTTTGAATTCAAACGCCCTTTTTTCAAGTGCTTTGAGTAAATTTTGCGTGTCAGTGATGATTAAATCAAGGCTATCTCTTACTTGCAAAGCCACAGCCGTGTCTATGCAGTCGCTTGAAGTCATTCCATAGTGCAAAAACCTACTCTCTGCGCCTAAATTTTCGCTCACACTCGTAAGAAATGCTATGACATCGTGCTTTGTCGTCTTTTCTATCTCATCAATGCGCCCTATGTCAAATTTAGCGTTTTTTAGAATTTTTTCACAATCGTCTTTTTTGATTAAACCTAGTTCATTCCACGCTTTAACGGCTGCTAGCTCGACTTTGAGCCAAGCCTTGTATTTAGCTTGCAAATCCCATTTTGACGACATTTCAACCCTGCTGTATCGTTCGATCATATCATAAAGCCTTTTGTTGGTTTTTAAAAAATATAGAGTATAATTCTACTCAAATTAAACTTAAAATTTGGTTAAAAATGGCGTATAAAAAAATTAAAATTGCAAATTTGTTGAGCGAATTCGCTGCGAGCGAAAATGCCAGCGACAATGTGGTGCAAAATGCGAATTCACGGGCATTTAAAGTGCTGATGAACGCTCTTGGCGTGTCGATGAGTGAGGCACAAAGGCTCATCGACAAAGGGCGGCTTTTTTGCAACGGCGAAGTGGTGAGCGCAAAAAATGAAATTTTGCGTGGCGAAATCGAACTTATCAGCTATGAAAACGCTCCGCGCGGACAAAAGCCGATTTTTGATAATCAAAACTTTGCCGTTTTTGATAAACAAAGCGGAATTTTAAGCCACCCAAACGGGCGAAACTGCGCTTACAGCTTGTGCGATGAGATTTGGCACTTGTATGGGGCGCAAGCTGGCGTGGCGCACAGGCTTGACAGAGAGACAAGCGGGCTGATTTTAGTCGCCAAAGACAAAAAAACGCAAACGATTTTCAAAACTCTTTTTGAAAAAAGGCTTGTCAAAAAAGAATACCTAGCCCTTGTGAGCGGGCAAACTCCGCTTGAATTCAGTGTCGATTTGCCTATGAATTCAGCTTGCGATGAGGTGAAAACGAGAATGCGGCTTTGTCCTTTGAGCGAGGGCGGAAAGGAAGCAAGGACTGAATTTAAAAGGCTTTGCTATTTTAGCGAGCAGGATTTGCTGAATTTATCGCGCGAAATGAAAAATGCGGCGGACAAAAACTTAAATTTAACGGAGACTTTGGAAAATTTCACTTCGTTTGAGAGCGGATTTGAGAATAAATTTGATGAGAGTGATGATTTATCTTGCCTAGCTTGCGAAAATGCTTTTGAGAGTAAATTTAAGAGAAAATTTAGCGAAAATGCGAACGGCGATTTGCCTTGCTTAAATTCGTTTGATAGCAAATTTGATGAAAGCAAAAAGCGACAAAAAGAATTTTCAGCGCGCAAAAATTCAGCTTGCGATGAGAGTGAAATTCAGCTTGGCAAGGGCTTTGATTTTTCAAAAGGCGCGTCCTTGCTGCTGGCTCGCCCGCTCACGGGCAGGCAGCACCAAATCCGCCTGCACCTTTTTGCAAGCGGGTTTGCGATTTTGGGTGAGCCTTTGTATGGCTTGGAAAAGGCGGACATCGAGCGCATTTTAGACAAGCAAATGAGTGCCTTTGAGAGAGTGTCGCTCACGGGCGCGACAAGGCTGTGCCTGCACTCAAATCGCTTGGCGTTTGAATTTGGGGGCAAATCCTACGACATACTTTCGCAAAGAGACATAAGGGCTGAATTTTTGCGGGCTTTGAGCCTGTGATTTTACGAACTTGAATTTTTGAGTAAATCATTTTTACTTTATCGTCTTTTGCTTAAATTCTTGCGTTTTTGCCTTGTCAAAATTTAAATTTTGTTTCATAAGAAACAATCTACTCCGCAAATCCACAAAACGAACCGTGATAAAATGCAAAATTTTGTTTTGCAAATCCGCCGTCATTGTAAGCCATTTGCAAAAAGCGCTTTACCCTTTTCGCCATTGTAAGCAAGCCATAGAGCAAGCGTGGCAAGGCACAAACAAAGATGACATTTAAAATTATCACGCAAAAATTCGCTCACGCTCTTTTTCGCTCACAACGGCGATTTAATAAGATTTTAATACTCATCAAGCTCTACTTTTTGAGAAAAGAACTCACTTAAAATCATCATTTTGACTACTTATATTTTGTTTAAATTTAACAAATTTTTACATTTATCACAAAAATTACTAAATTTAAGCCAAAAATTTACTATATTTCGCTACAATGCCTTAAATTCAACACAAGGATACACGATGAAAACTCTACACAAACTCACTCTGGCGGCGGCTTTGTGCGTGGCAAGCGCGCCTGCTTTGGAGTTTAGCGAGCTAGGACACAAATCTCTGTCTATGGGTAGCACGGGCGTTGCTCTTAAAAACAACCCCTACGCGATTTTCTACAACCCCGCATTAAGCGCGGCAAGCCCTGCCACACGGCTAGGATACGGACTAAACGGCTCTTTTGCGGAGAAAAACATACTCCAAGTTTTCAACTACGACTTAGAGAAAGTGCGCTATGAAGACATAGGGGCGTTTAATGAGTTGCTGAAAGACAACTTCGTCAATATCAAGTTAAGCGGTGCGGTAGCGTTTAAGCTCCCTGACATTTTGCCTTACGGGCAGCTTTCTGTGGGCTTTGCGCAAAGTGTGTATGGGGTAGCAAATTTCACGGGCGAACTGAAAATGCCTACTACCATAGGCGAAGCTATTAGCATTGCAACGGGCGCGACAAAACCCGTTACGCTCAATATGCGCCGTGTTGATATTATGGAAATCCCCGTTTCTTACGCCATCTCAAACGAAACGCCCATCGGGCAAGTAAGCGTTGGTGCGGCGGTGAAATTTATGAACGCATCGAGCAATCTCATTGACGAGCCTTTGGGCGTTACTGACAGCCAAGATGACATTTTAAACAAAGTCCAAGATACGCTCAAAGGCTCAGGCGCGACAAGTGCGAGCAATGTGGGCTTGGATTTAGGCGTGGTGTATAGCCCTATGGATTTGGGGTTGAGCGTGGGTTTGAGCGCGAAAAACCTGAACGCGCCAAAGTTTAAATTCGGCGAAAACGGCGAGCTGAAAATCAAACCGCAAGCTAGACTTGGCGCAGCGTGGGAGCTGGGCGAGATAGTGAGTATCGCTGGGGACATTGATTTGACGAACAACGAGCTTATCAGCGCGAGCAAAGAAGCGAAAAAGCAAACTTCGCAAAAAATCGGCATAGGCGCGGCTGTGGATATGATGTTTTTCGGCGCAAGGGCTGGCGTGGCAAAGGACTTGCGACAGGACAACGGGGCGATTTTATCACTCGGGCTTGGCTTTGGCTTTTTAGACATAGGCGCGGCTGTGGCGACAAAGACTTCAAAGGTAGAAAACACGAGCTATCCACGCTACTTTGCCATCACGCTTGGCGGTGGGTTTAGTTTTTAGGGGTTTAACTTAACGAGCGAAATTTGATTTGCTTTTGCAAATCTTTCGCTCGGGCTAAATTGTCTCTTTCGCCTTTGTGGCAAAGATTGTTTTTTTATGGCTTGCCACGCCATTTTGCAAAAACAGCTCGCAAGGATAAAATGCGTAAAATTTTGTGTAAAATTTGATTTTAAGGGCGAAATTGAGTTAAATTTCACAAAAAATTTGACAAAAAAGCAAAAATCTGTAAAAATTTCAAGCTTTTTTGCAAAAAAATGCTAAAATTCAAGCTAAATTAAGTTTGACAAGCTACAATTACACGAAAATTTGACAAAGGAAAAGGGCTTGAAATCTTTATCAAAGGCAAGACACTGAAAGAACTTATCGCCTACAAGGGCGCAAACGGACAAGTATTTGACACGCAAAGCGTAAATTTAGGCATTGCAGGCGAAAATTTAGCCACAAACGCCTTAAATGCAAAGCAAGCTAGCTCACAAAGCCCTGCAAAAGAGCATTCACAAAGTGATGAGTGCGATAAAAGTGCGACAAAACAAGCCTTACAAGATAAAAGCTCATCAAAAAACGCCACAAATTCAGCCCAAAAAGACACTTTAAAAAACGCAAACGCCGAAAACTCGTGCGCCACAAGCACGCAAGACGGGCTAAACGCCCAAAAATTAAGCCCCATTTACTTTGACGGCTCACAAGAATGCCTAGAAGTGTTGCGCCACAGCTGTGCGCACCTTATGGCACAAGCGATAAAAGCCCTTTACCCTGAGGCTAAATTTTTCGTAGGTCCCATCATCGAGGACGGCTTTTATTATGATTTTCGCGTGAGTGAAAAGTTAAGCGATGAGGATTTGCCAAAGATTGAAGCAAAGATGAAAGAATTTGCAAACGCTAGGCTTGAAATTTCGCGTTATGAGCTTGACAAAAGCGAGGCAGTGGCTAAATTTAAAGATGATGATTTAAAGCAAGAGGTGCTTTTAAGGATACCTGATGGCAAGGTTGGCATTTATAGGCAGGGCGATTTTGAGGACTTGTGTCGCGGTCCGCATTTGCCAAATACCAAATTCTTGCAGTTTTTCAAGCTCACGCGCATTGCTGGGGCTTATTTGGGCGGCGATGAAAAAAGAGAAATGCTCACGCGCATTTACGGCACAGCCTTTGCGGACAAAGAGAGCTTAAAAGAGCATTTACGCATTTTAGAAGAGGCGAAAAAACGCGACCATCGCAAGCTTGGCACACAGCTCAAACTCTTTCATTTTGACGAGCAAATCGGCGGAGGCTTGCCGCTTTGGCTGAGTAACGGGGCTAGAATGCGCTCAAAATTAGAGCATATCTTGTATAAAGTCCATAGAATTCGAGGCTATGAGCCTGTTCGCGGACCTGAAATCCTTAAAGCTGAGGCGTGGAAAATCAGCGGACATTACGCAAACTACAAAGAAAATATGTATTTTACGCAAATTGATGAGCAAGAGTATGGCATAAAGCCGATGAACTGCGTAGGACACATAAAAATTTATCAAAGCGAAGTGCGAAGTTACCGCGATTTGCCGATAAAGTATTTTGAGTATGGCGTGGTGCATCGCCACGAAAAAAGCGGGGTTTTGCACGGGCTGTTTCGCGTGCGTGAATTCACACAAGATGATGCGCATATCTTTTGTATGCCAAGCCAAATCAAACCGCTTGTGCTTGAAATTTTAGACTTTGTTAGCTCGCTAATGCGCGCTTTTGACTTTGAGTATGAAATGGAAATCTCCACAAAGCCTGAAAAAGCCATAGGAAATGATGAAATTTGGGACAACGCCACAAGGGCTTTAAAAGAGGCTTTGGACGAACAAGGGCTTAAATACGGCATTGATGAGGGTGGCGGGGCTTTTTATGGACCAAAGATAGACATAAAAATCACAGACGCCTTAAAGCGCAAATGGCAGTGCGGGACTATACAAGTGGATTTTAATTTACCCGAACGCTTTGAGCTTGAATACACCGCAAGCGATAATACCAAACTACGCCCCGTAATGCTTCACCGCGCGATTTTGGGTAGCTTTGAGCGCTTTATCGGCATTTTGACAGAGCATTGCGCGGGTGAGTTTCCGTTTTTCATCGCGCCTACGCAAGTGGGCATAGTGCCAATAGCTGCAAATCATCAAAACTACGCCAAAGAAATTTACGCTGAGCTTTTAAATTTGGGCGTAGATAGTGAAATTTATGATAAAAATGAGAGTTTGAGTAAGAAAATCCGCACCGCCGAGCAGCAAAGGCTGCCGATGATTATCGTTTTAGGCGATGAGGAGCTTTCGCAAAAAAGCGTTGCCTTGCGCGACCGCAGGGCTAAAATACAAAAAAACCTTTCTTTGAAAGAGTTTTTAAATTTCGTAAAGGACAAACTAAATGAGGTGCGTTTTTGAGTAGGGATAAAGAAGTGCTGCTCAACAAAGAGATACGAGCGAGGGAGCTTCGCTGCATAGGCGATGACGGCGAGGCTTTTGGGATTTTAAGTCGCGATGAGGCTTTAAAGCTAGCAAGCAGCAAGGGGCTTGATTTGGTTTTAATCGCCCCTGAGGCAAAGCCACCTGTGGCAAAGGTAATGGACTTTGGCAAGTTCCGCTATCAGCAGGAAAAAAAGCAAAAAGAAGCGAAAAAAAAGCAAAAGGTTATCGACATTAAGGAAATCAAGCTGTCGATTAAAATCGCGCAAAATGACATAAACTACAAGGTTCGCCACGCTTTGGAGTTTTTAGAGCAGGGTAAATTTGTGAAATTTCGCGTGTTTTTAAAGGGGCGCGAGATGCAAAACCCAAGCGCAGGCGTGGCACTACTTGAAAAGGTATGGCAAAGCATAGAAGACAAGGCAAGCCGCGAGAAAGAGCCAAATTTTGAAGGACGCTATGTCAATATGCTTGTAACGCCGAAGAAGGGGTGAATTTAAATGGCGAAAGTAGATAAAATTACTATACAAGGCTACAAATCCATTAAATCCTTAGAGAAATTTGAACTTAAAAATTTAAATATACTCATCGGGGCTAATGGAGTTGGTAAAAGTAATTTTATCTCCGCTTTTAGACTGCTTAACGAAATGTATAATAAAAGATTGCAGCTTTATACTCAAAGCAAATCGCCTGATAATTTTTTATATTTTGGCAGAAAACATACGGAGAAAATTTTTTTTGAATTTAAGTTCGCTTTAAATAAATATAATGTGGAACTTATTCCAACGCAAGAAAACAAACTTTTAATTAAAGATGAAAAAGGTTATTTTTTTGGATTTATAAAAAATATCACTGTTGATCTTGGGCAAAATTTAGAAGAAAGTCATCTTAGTGAGATTGAAAAATATTCTTCTTCCAAAGCCGTAGCAAGGTATATTAAAGATTCAATTCAACAATGGAAAATCTACCACTTCCACGACACCAGCGATACCTCAAAAATGAAAGGTAAATGTGCGAGCATAGATAATCTTATTTTTAAACAAGACGCCCAAAATCTAGCCCCATACCTTAAAATGCTTAAAGATAAATTTAAAGAGCATTATGAGCAAATCATCGCTACCATACAAATGGTCGCGCCATTTTTTGGTGGTTTTATATTAAGAGACGATGAATATATCCAGCTTGAATGGTTTGATAAAACGGACCCTGATACGCCTTTTAAAGCACATTATTTATCAGATGGCACACTTCGTTTTGTCGCCCTTGCAACCTTGTTGTTGCAACCTTTTGAGCTAATGCCAGACACACTTATCATCGATGAACCCGAGCTTGGATTGCACCCGTTTGCTCTTTGCATTTTAAGCGAGCTGATTAAACGAGCAGGTAAAGAAAAGCAAATCATTATTTCTTCGCAATCAGTTGAGCTTATCAATTATTTTGAACCACAGGACATTATAGTTGTGGATAGAGAAGATAATCAATCCACATTTAAAAGGTTGGAGGCAAAAGATTTACAGGTTTGGCTTGAGGATTATTCTTTGGGTGAAATTTGGAAGAGTAATCTTATAGGCGGTCGTCCTTGATGAAAAGAGTTTATATTGTTTGCGAAGGGCAGAGTGAAGAGGCTTTTATTAGGCAAGTTTTAATGCCTTATTTTAAACAACATTATCTTATTCCCAAAGTTACAAAAACTTCTATTGGACACAAAGGTGGGGGTTTAAAATATCATAGAATAAAAAAAGAAATTCTTAATTTGCTTAATCATAAAGAAGCCTTTGTAAGCACATTTTTTGATTATTATGCCTTACCTAGTGATTTTCCAAAATATGACGAGCAGGTTCAAGGTAATGATATTTACCAAAAAATAGACATTTTAGAGCAAGGTTTTTGCGATGATATAAATCACCAGAGATTTTTTCCACACATTCAACCCTATGAATTTGAAAGTTTGCTTTTTAGCGATATTGATAAAATCATTCAAGCCGATGCAGAATGGAGCGGTAAAAAACCTTATTTAAACGCACTTGAAAGAATTATCCAAGAATTTGAAAATCCAGAATTTATCAACAACTCTCCACAAACTAGCCCATCTCATAGATTAGAAGATATTTTTAACAAAACATACAACAAGGTTCTTCACGGCAGAATTATTGCAGAGAAGATAACAATTACAAAAATAAGAGAAAAATGTAAGCATTTTGATGAATGGTGTAAAAAAATTTCATCGGTGTGATGATGAGCTAACATACAAACAACCGCTCGCACTTGCTTTCGTTTGCTATAAAACGCTTTGTTACTTTATAGCACCTTGCAAAGACAATAAAACTACAAATGGTTTTTGCTTGTCTTTGCACCCCTTGCAAACGAAAGCGTAACATTTGTATCATCATTGCAAGTAAGTCTAAAAGACAAATTCAGCTTGCTGATACTTTGCGAGAAAGTTTAAAAGGCAAATTGAGCTTACTCGTCATTGTAGGCAAAGCAAATGCCCTGCGCGACAATCTATGTAAATTTGGGGTGTTTTTTTGGCAGATAAAAATTTTGTCATTTTGAGCGTAGCGAAAAATCCAAAGAATTTAAGACACGCTTTAAAAATGCAAACTCACACTTTAAATTTTGTGGATACTTCGCTACGCTCAGTATGACAGCAAATAAGGCAGTATAACAATGGATTTGTAGCTTGCTTTGTCATTTTGAGCCTTTTGTAAAAAGGCGAAAAATCCACACTAAATTCCATTTCAATACTTCTCCACAAAACGAAAATTCAATTTTTTTCAAAAATTTATAAATTTGCAAAGCAAAATATACTATAATAAAAGCTTTATTTAAGGATAGCGATGAAAAAGATAAAAGTGGGGATTTTAGGCGCGAACGGCTACACAGGCTACGAGCTGGTGCGTTTGCTTTTAGCGCACCCAAATGTCGAGCTGGCTTATCTTGGCTCACGCAGCTTTAAGGGGCGAGCATATAGCGAAATTTACGCGAGTTTGCAAGGGATTTGTGATTTAAAATGCGATGACAAGGCATTAAGCGAAATTTCTCAAAGTTTAGATTGCGTATTTACGGCTACTCCGCAAGGCTTTTGTATGCAAGAGATAAGCGAAAAGGTGCTTTCACAATGCAAAGTCGTTGATTTGAGTGCGGATTTTCGGCTCAAAAACGCGCAAATTTATGAAAAATGGTATAAGATAGAGCATAAAGCCCCGCAGTTTTTGGGCGAAGCGGTGTATGGGCTGAGCGAAATTCATCGCTCGCAAATCAAAAAAGCCCGCCTTGTCGCAAATGCTGGCTGCTACACGACTTGCGCGATTTTAAGCCTTTATCCCTTGATAAAAGCTGGCGTAGCTGAGCTAAACTCCATCATCATAGACGCAAAGAGTGGCAAAAGCGGAGCTGGGCGCAGCGAACGCTTGGACAATCTTTTTTGCGAAACAAACGAAAATTTCGCCGCTTACGGCGTAAGCACGCACCGCCACACGCCTGAGATAGAAGCACAGCTTGCACTTGCGGCTGGGCGCGAGTTTGCCTTGCAATTCACCCCGCACCTTGTGCCTATGCAGCGGGGCATTTTAAGCACGGCTTATGTGAATTTAACGCACCATTTAAGCAAAGATGAAGTGCGCGAAATTTACGAGCGTTTTTACGGACACGAACCCTTTGTGAAGCTCTTGCCAAAGGGCATTTTGCCACAAACGCGCTTTGTCAAAGGCACAAATTTCGTGCATATAAATGTCTGCCTTGATGAGCGCACGAAACGGCTCATCATCATAGCCGCACTTGACAACCTCATCAAAGGCGCGGCAGGACAGGCGGTGCAAAATATGAATTTACTCTTTGGCTTTGATGAAAGCACAGGGCTTAATGCCGTGAGTTTGTTGTAAAGGACTAAAAATGGTGATTAGAGCGATGAGACAAAGCGACTATGAGCTTGTTTATGAGCTTTGGTGCGAGATAAAGGGCTTTGGGATACGAAGTGTTGATGACAGCAAGGAAAACATACTTGCCTTTATCGAGCGCAACCCAAATTTAAGCGCGGTTTGCGAGCTTGATGAGGACAAAAACGGCTTTAAAAAGGGCAAAATCGTTGGCTCTATCCTTTGCGGACACGATGGGCGCACGGGCGGCTTTTATCATGTGTGCGTGCATAGCGCATTTCGCAAGCTTGGCATAGCGCACGAGATGACGAAATTTTGTCTTGGCGCGCTCAAAAAAGAAAAAATCAACAAAATCGCGCTGATTGCCTTTAAAAGCAACGATTTAGGCAACGAATTCTGGCAAAACTACGGCTTTACCTTGCGCGAGGACGCTAACTACTATGATTTGTCCTTAAATGACAGCAACGCCACAAAATTCAACGACTAGCTTGCTTTCAAGCTAAAAAGCGCGCTTGTGCCGTTTGCAAAAGCAAACAAATTCAAAAGAAATTTACCTCAAATTTGCTTTTTTAGCCCAAAAATGCTATCATTTTGCACGGAGGTTAGCTTTGAAAGTTTGCAGCACGCTGAAATTCGGCTTGATTGTTTTGCTTTTTGCGAGCGTGGCACAGGCGCAAAGTATCGATATAAGCAAGTTTTATTATAGGGATTATTTGGACTTTGGGCAAAATAAAGGCGCATTTAGTGGCAATGGTAGCACCACGATAACGGGCAAAGACGGCACGAAATTTACAATCCCACAAACCCCAAATTTCTCCGCTTCAAGCAATAACGGCAATCTTGCGGCAGTAGGGCGTGGATTTGTCGTAACCGCAAATCATGTAACAAGCCCAGAAAATCCAGCTAGTAGCCCAAATTTACGCAAATGGGGGCTTACAGAATACACCATAAGTAGCGAAAGTGCCACTTCGCAAGGTTATGGTAGAGATGAGAAATTTTTTCGTTTTGACAAATACATAGTCGAAGGACAAGCCCAAATGCTTAATGTCGAAAATTCACTAAATTCGGCAAATCCTACAAAAGAAGAAAAAAATATACAAAATTTTAAAAACGAACTTGAAAATTTCAAAGATGATAAGGGCAACATTTATCTTTATCAAGCTGGTTCAGGTGTCATCACTTTAAGGGGCAACACAAATACAAACATTGACCGAATAGAAAATGGCGAGACAAAGGGCGGCGGTTTTGGCACGCTTGGGCAA
>OQVS01001207.1_pt1 | contig 17839 bp, 14 predicted proteins | sample 1691601 | NCBI WGS metagenome assembly OQVS01 (sample SAMN03418268, study PRJEB22391) | human gut metagenome | biome: human-gut; feature: organic feature; material: feces | host: Homo sapiens | place: Tanzania | collected 2013-01
ATTTTGAAGAAAGACCATCCTTTGATTCAGAAAAAGAGCTGCACCATGGATGCGGCAATCGGCATTGCCGCGGGAATCATTTTGGCGGGATTGCTTGATTATGCTTTGCTGCAGCTGTGGCATCGCATGGATGCAAGAAGGGAAAAGCAAAAATAAAAAATGCCTGCGGCGGAGCTTTTTACACCCGCTGCAGGCATCTTTATTTCACTTAGTCTTTGATGGTGAGCGCGCGCATTGCGTTGAGCACGGCGAGAATCAAAACGCCGACATCCGCAAAAATGGCGATCCACATGCTTGCAACGCCGAGTGCACCGAACACAAGCACTACCGCTTTGACGGCAAGCGCGGCAACGATATTTTCCATCACAATGCGTTTTGTCTTGCGGCTGATGCGCACTGCGAGCGGAAGCGCCGTCAGCTTATCCTGCATCAGGACCACATCCGCAGCCTCCAGCGCCGCATCGCTGCCCATGGCACCCATGGCAATTCCGACATCGGCACGGGAGAGCACGGGGGCATCGTTGATGCCGTCGCCGACAAAGGCGACGCTGCCCGTTTTCCCAAGATACCCTTCGACATAACCGACCTTATCGCCCGGGAGCAGGGAGGCATGATATTCATCGATTCCAAGACGCGAGGCAACTGCTTTTGCCGCACCCTCGCGGTCGCCCGTGAGCATCACGGTATGACCCACTCCCAGAGCCTTGAGGGCTGCCACAGCCTGAGGGCTGTCGGCCTTGACGCGGTCGTTGATGACTATGTGGCCGGCATAGCGCCCGTCGATAGCCACATGGATGATGGTGCCCACGAGATGGCAGTCGTGCCACTCCACGCCCAGGTCGCCCATCATCTTGGCATTGCCCACGCACACGATGTGACCGTCTACCCGTGCACGGATGCCCCGACCGCTCAGTTCCTCGACCGCCTCGACGCGGCATCCATCGGTGGCCTCACTGGGGAAAGCCTCGCGCAGCGCCGCCGCTATGGGGTGGGTGGAATAGTGTTCGACATGTGCGGCGAGATGCAGCAGTTCGCGCTCGTCGCATTTCTCGGGATGGACAGCCACCACCGAGAACTCGCCGTGGGTGAGGGTGCCCGTCTTGTCGAAGACCACGGTGTGGAGCCGCGCCAGGGTGTCCATGTAGTTGCTGCCCTTGATGAGTATGCCGCGACGCGACGCCCCGCCAAGACCGCCGAAGAAGGTGAGAGGCACGCTGATGACCAGCGCACAGGGACACGACACGACGAGGAAGATGAGGGCCCGGTGGAGCCACTGGGCGAAGACTGCCATGCCGCCAAGGAAGAGGGGCGGAACCACAGCCAGCAGGAGGGCAGAGATGACCACGATGGGGGTATAGACACGGGCAAAGCGGGAGATAAACGACTCGCTGCGCGACTTCTGTTCTTTGGCGCTCTCGACGAGATGGATGATACGCGACACGGTGCTTTCGCCAAACGAGCGGATGGTACGAACCCGGAGCACACCCGAGAGATTGATGCAGCCAGAGACTATCTCGTCGCCCTCGCCGACATCGCGCGGCATGCTTTCGCCGGTGAGAGCCACCGTGTTGAGCGAAGCCTGGCCAGAGAGGATGACACCGTCGAGAGGCACACGCTCGCCGGGGCTTACCACGATGGTCTCGCCCACAGCCACCTCATCGGGCGCAACGGTCTCCACCGCCCCTCCGCGCTCTACATGGGCGGTATCGGGGCGCACCTCTACGAGATGGGCAATGCTGTCACGGCTGCGGCCCTCGGCGTAGCCCTCAAAGAGTTCGCCCACCTGGAAGAAGAGCATCACAAAGACCGCCTCGGCAAACTCGGTGTCGGCGCCGGGCATGAACCCGATGGCGAGGGCACCGATGGTGGCGACTGCCATCAGAAAGTCTTCATTGAACACGCGTCCATGCACTATGCCCTCGGCTGCCTCGCGCAGCGTCGACGCGCCCACGAGCAGATAGGGAACGAGATAGACCAGCAGCAGCTGCCAGGTGGGCAGCGCCAGCGCATGCTCTACCCACGCTGCGACAGCAAGCAGCAACGATGCCGCAAGGATAAGAGCCACCTTGCGACGAGAACCATTATGATGATGGTGATGATGATGTGACATACAGTATTGCTTTTAATGTTTACGGCGACAAAGGTACAAGGTTTCGCATGCAACCGGGTTGCAAACACGCCCGAGACGACATTTATCTGCATTGCAGGCTTTGATTTAGGTGATGCGAGGTGGGCAACGATGACGGCAAGACCTGATTTCACCATTTCGCAACTTGCAACAGACTTGAAGACGGTGGCGGCGCCATCCCGCCTCGCTACGGCCATTCCTCGCCGCACAGCCCTACCCGTCATTGCCACGGCCATGCCCATCGTCGCCACCGACAGGGCTGGAGACGGGGCTGTGGCGGTTTTTACGAGGACGGCAGAAGAGATAGTGGTTGAAATATTTGGCATTGGAGAAATAATGTCGTAATTTTGTAGCAATTACAAATCATGAAGACATGGACGAAAAAGAACTGAAAGCTATTGTAGCTCAATTTGAGGTCGAGGCGCCCGTCATCGCGGTGGCTCCCCTGGGTAACGGACTGATAAACGACACCTACAAGGTGACGACCGAAGGCGATGCGCCCGACTACGTGCTGCAGCGCATCAACAACGCCATCTTCCAGGATGTAGAGTTGCTGCAGCACAACATCGAGGCTGTGACCGCCCACATACGCCGCAAGCTCGAGGCCGAGGGTGCCGACGACATAGACCGCCGCGTGCTCCGCTTTGTGCCCACCGCCGAGGGCAAGACCTACTGGCACGACGATGCCGACCGCTACTGGCGCGTGATGGTGTTCATCCCTCGTGCCAAGACCTTCGAGGCCGTCAACCCCGAATACTCTTACTATGCCGGCAAGGCTTTCGGCCACTTTGAAGCCATGTTGGTGGACCTCGACGAGCCCTTAGGCGAGACCATCCCCGACTTCCACAATATGGAACTGCGTATGCGCCAGCTGCGTGACGCCGTGGCCCAAGACCCCGTAGGCCGTCTGGCAGAGGTCAAGGACATGGTGGACGAACTGGAGACCCATGCCGAGGAGATGTGCAAGGCCGAGCAGATGGGGAGAGACGGTGTGCTGCCCAAGCGCATCTGCCACTGCGACACCAAGGTCAACAACATGATGTTCGACGAAGACGGCCGCGTGCTCTGCGTCATCGACCTCGACACGGTGATGCCCAGCTTTGTCTTCTCAGACTATGGCGACTTCCTGCGCACCGGCGCCAACGCCGTGGCCGAGGACGACCCTGCCATCGAGCGCGTAGCCTTCCGCCGCGACATCTTCGAAGCCTTCACCCGAGGCTATCTCGAGTCGGCCACATTCCTCACCCCGGCAGAGCGCGACAATCTGCCCTACGCCGTCACCCTCTTCCCCTACATGCAATGCGTAAGATTCCTCACCGACTACATCAATGGCGACACATATTACAAAATTAAGTATCCTGAGCATAATCTGGTGCGCACTCGCAACCAGTTGCAGCTCTTCCGCGAAGTATATGCTCAGCAGCAATACATGCGCGACTTCATCAACCAGTGTAAATAACCCGAAGAAAGATATGAAACATCTCAGTGTAAAGAAGATAGCCACCAGCGTGGCTCGTGCCGAGGATGTTCCGGCACTGCTCGACGCCCAGGGAGTGGAGTTCCAGCCCATCGACTGCGTAGACTGGGCTGCCGATTATCCCTATGCCCCCAAGGTAGAGTTTCGTATAGCCCACAAGGGCGATGCCGTGCTGATAGAATACCGCGTAAGCGAGCAGTCGGTGGCCGCCGTGGCTCCTCACGACAACGGCCGCGTGTGGGAAGACAGCTGCTGCGAATTCTTCTTCCAGCCCGAGGGCGGCAACGTGTATTACAATGTAGAGACCAACTGTGCCGGCACGGTGCTGGTGGGTTGCGGCGAGACCCGCGAGGCCCGCGAGGCCGCTCCCGCCGAGGTGCTCAACGCCATAAGCCGCTGGTCGTCGCTGGGGCGCACACCATTTGCCGAGCGCATAGAGCCCACCACATGGCACATGGCACTCATCATCCCCACAGGCACAGCCTTCCACTCACAGATAGCCACTCTCGACGGAGCCCGCCTGAAAGCCAACTTCTACAAGTGTGGCGACAAGCTGCAGACTCCCCACTTCCTATCGTGGAACCGCATAGACCTGCCTTCGCCCAACTTCCACCGTCCCGACTTCTTCGGCACTCTGGAGTTTGAACGCTAACCACCCTACCTCGCAGATGAAACCGGACGACTATGCACAGATGCTCGCCAAGCACGGCATCAGAGCCACAGCCAACCGCATCGTGATAGCCGAGGCGCTGGACCGGGCTGGCAGACCCATGTCGATGAGCGAGCTCGAAGCCAGCATCGTCACCATCGACAAGTCGGGCATCTACCGCGCCCTGGCCGAATTCTACAAGCGCCAGCTGGTACACGCCATCGAGGGTGGCAACGGCGAGGTGAAATACGAACTCTGCCGCAGCCACCATCATGATGTCGACGACGACCGCCACGCCCATTTCTACTGCGAGGAGTGTCGCAAGACATTCTGCCTGGACCATGTGGCCATACCCAAGATAGATGTGCCCGACGGCTTCTGGGTCTCTACCATCGACTACATGGTCAAAGGCATCTGCCCCGACTGTGCCCGCAAGCGCCATCGGGGCTGACGGCATCGCCTCGCGCGCGATTCCTTTTATATATATAGCGGCTGAACGCGCCCGGGAGGGTTGCTGCACATCAGCCCGACAATGGACTGACTATATATGACAAAACAAACTATGTACAAGAGCCGGCGCACTGTCCTTGTAGCGCTGGCGCTGATGCTGGCGCTTCTGTCTGGACAGCACGCAGAAGCCCAGCGCATCTACCACAAAGGTTGGATAGACTTCAACAAGAACGGGCGCATGGATGTCTATGAAGACAGCCGCGCACCGATTGATGCCCGCGTGGCCGACCTGCTGCAGCAGATGACCATAGAGGAAAAGACCTGCCAGTTGGCTACGCTCTATGGCTCGGGCCGCGTGCTCGCCGACGCCCTGCCCACCGAGGGATGGAAGAACGAGGTGTGGAAAGACGGCATCGGCAACATCGATGAGCAGCACAACGGCGTGGGCCGCTTCGGAGCCCAATACGCCTTCCCCTTCAAGCGACATATCAACGCCCTCCACGCCGTGCAGCGCTGGTTTGTCGAACAGACCCGACTGGGCATCCCCGTCGACTTCACCAACGAGGGCATACGCGGTCTCTGCCACTATCGCGCCACCTACTTCCCCAACCAGACAGGTCAGGGAAGCACATGGAACCGACAGCTGATAAGGCAGATAGCCGACGCAGAAGCCAAGGAAGCCGTGGCGCTGGGCTACACCAACATCTACTCGCCTATACTCGACATAGTCCAAGACCCTCGCTGGGGCCGCTGCGTGGAGTCGTATGGCGAAGACCCTTATCTCGTGGGCGAACTGGGCAAGCAGATGGTCATCGGACTGCAAGCCCACGGGCTGGTGGCTACCCCCAAGCACTTTGCCGTGTACTCCATCCCGGTGGGAGGCCGCGACGGCAACACCCGCACCGACCCCCATGTGGGCGAGCGCGAAATGCGCACCCTCTACCTCGAACCCTTCCGCAAGGCCATAGCTGAGGCCGGCGCGCTGGGCGTGATGAGTTCGTACAACGACTACAACGGCGAGCCCATCACTGGCAGCCGCCGGTTTCTCACCGACATACTGCGCCACGAATGGGGCTTCAAGGGCTACGTCGTCTCTGACAGCGAAGCCCTCGAGTTCCTCTACACCAAGCACCATGTGGCTGCTTCCTACGAAGACGCCTGCGCACTGGCTGTCAACGCCGGTCTCAACGTGCGCACACAGTTTACCCAACCCTCGGAGTTTATCACGCCTCTGCGCCAGGCTGTGGCGAGCGGCAAGATAAGCCGCGAGACGCTCGACGAGCGCGTGGGCGAGGTGCTGAGGGTGAAGTTCTGGTTGGGGCTCTTCGACCAGCCCTACCGTGGCGACGCCACCCGCGTAGACCGCATCGTGCACAGCGAGCCCCACCGCCAACTGGCGCTCGACGCAGCCCGCCAGTCGATGGTGCTGCTCAAGAACGACAGCGCCACCCTGCCCCTCAGCGCGCAGATGAAGCGTGTGGCAGTGATAGGTTCCAATGCCGACGCCCGCCCCATAAGCCGCTACGGTCCTACGGGTGCCGACGTGGTGTCGGTGGTCGACGGCGTAAGACAGCTGCTGCCCCAGACCGAGGTGGTCTATGCCAAGGGCTGCGAGATACGCGACCCCCACTATCCCGAGAGCGAGGTGTGTGACTTTGAGATGACCCGCGACGAGTGGCTCATGATGGACTCTGCCGTCAACGTGGCACGCGACGCCGAAGCGGTAATCGTGGTGCTGGGCGACGACGACAAGACCGTGGGCGAAGGCAACTCGCGCACTACGCTCAATCTGCCCGGCCGTCAGGAACAGCTGCTCAGAGAGATTGTGGCTACGGGCCGCCCTGTGGTGCTGGTGCTGATGGCGGGCAGGGCTACCACCGTCAACTATGCCGCCCGTCACGTGCCAGCCATCATCAATGCCTGCTTCCCCGGAGAGTATGGCGGACAGGCTGTGGCTGAGGTCATCTTCGGCGCCTACAATCCCGGAGGCCGCCTCACCTGTACCACGCCCCGCACCGTGGGCCAGATACCCTACGCTTTCCCCTTCAAGCCCGGCTCAGACGTCGAGAACAAGTCTTCGCTTTGGGGCTGCCTCTTCCCCTTTGGCCACGGACTGAGCTACACGCGCTTTGAATACTCTGACCTGTGCATCTCGCGCTCCACGATGCTGCCCACCGACAGCGTGACCGTGACGGCGAAGGTCAAGAATGTGGGCTCGCGCGAAGGCGACGAGGTGGTGCAGCTCTATGTGCGCGATGAGGTCAGCACGGTGACTACCTATACCCAGGTGTTGCGTGGCTTCGAGCGTATCAGCCTCAAGCCGGGCGAAAGCCAGATGGTGACATTCAGGCTCGGGCCTGCCGACCTGGCGCTCTGGGACAAGGACATGCGCTTCGTGGTCGAGCCGGGCGACTTCACCCTGATGGTGGGCGCCTCGTCAAAGGACATCAGGCTGACCGGCACCCTCAACGTGACAAGACCGTAAACGAAAACAAGTAAAACGAAAATCAAGAATGCAACAGACACAACGACACCATTATAGACCCCTCTTGGAAATAGGAGTGCCCATCGTCATCGGACAGCTGGGCACCATCATCCTCGGCTTTGCCGACACGCTGATGATAGGCCACCACAGCACCATCGAGCTGGGTGCAGCCGGACTGGTCAACAACATCTTCACCCTGGGACTGCTCTTCTATCTCGGTTTCTCTTACGGACTTACCCCCATCGTGGGCCGACTCTTCGGCATGGGCCGCACCGACGAAATCGGGCAGAAGGTGAAGAACTCGATAGTGGCCAACATGGTGGTGGGACTGCTGCTCATGGCAATGATGACGCTGCTCTACCTGAACCTGCACAACATCGGCCAGCCCGAGGAGCTGCTGCCCATCATCCGCCCCTACTTCCTGGTCAATCTGGTGAGCATCCCCTTCGTGGGCATGTTCAACACCCTGAAGCAGTTCTTCGACGGCATCACCCGCACACAGGTGCCGATGTGGGTAATGATTGGCGGCAACGTGGTCAACATCCTCTTCAACTGGCTGCTCATCTACGGTGTAGGTCCCTTCCCCGAGCTGGGCTTGCTCGGAGCCGGTATCTCCACCATGGGGTCGCGCGTGGTGATGTCGATAGCCCTCGTGGTGATATTCTTCACCAGCAGAGGCTATGTCCGCTACCGCCAGAGCCTGAAGCAGAGCACCATGACGCGTGCCGACTTTGTAGAGATGAACCGTCTGGGCTGGCCCGTGGCGCTGCAGTTGGGCACCGAGTCGGCAGCCTTCACGCTGAGCTGCGTGATGGTGGGCTGGCTGGGCACCATTCCACTGGCGTCTCACCAGATAATGATTACCATCTCCCAGTTGTTCTACCTGGTGCTATCGGGCATGGCCTCAGCCATATCCATCCGCATCAGCTACTTCATGGGGCAGAAGGAGTATGACGCCATGCGATGCTGCGCGGCCGACGGCTTCCGCATGCTGCTGGTCTTCTCTGCCGTGGTGAGTCTGCCCATCATCCTCTTCCGCCACAACATCGGCTTCCTCTTCACCGACAACGACGAGGCGTGCCTCACGGTGGCGCATCTGATATGGATACTCGTCATCTACCAGTTTGGCGACGGCATGCAGTATATCTACGCCAACGCCTTGCGCGGCATAGCCTGCGTGAAGCCGATGATGTACTACGCCTTCATCGCCTACTTCTGCATCAATCTGCCTGTGGGCTACGTACTGGGCTTCGTGGCAGGCTGGGGCATCTACGGCATCTGGACCGCCTTCCCCATAGGTCTTACCATTGCCGGCATACTCTTCTACCGCCGCTTCGTCAAGGAGCTCCGGGTGATGGCCGGGCGCTGACACGCTGGTCACTGCACTGCATATACGCGAAAAGGGCAAATCCGCAGATTTGCCCTTTTCGCTTTCTATCGAGTCCGAGTCAGCTGGTTCAGCCTTGCATCTCGGTGCGTTTCATCTTCTTGAGCAGGTCGCTGGCAAAGATGAAGTCGGTAAGCCGCTCATTGGTCGAGCCCATGATATCGGCGCTCACTCCCTGCCACTCCTTTGTACCTTTATATATAAAGATGATATTCTCGCCGATACCCATCACCGAGTTCATGTCGTGGGTGTTGATGATGGTGGTGATGCCATACTCGTGGGTAATGTCGGAGAGCAGATGGTCTATCACGAGCGACGTCTGGGGGTCCAGTCCGGAGTTGGGCTCGTCGCAGAAGAGGTATTTGGGATTGAGCACGATGGCTCGGGCTATCGCCACACGCTTCTGCATACCTCCCGAGATTTCGTCGGGATACTTGTTGGCAGCCTCCACCAGGTTGACACGGTCAAGGCATTCCTCGGCACGGCGCACGCGGTCGGCATAGTTGAGCGAGGAAAACATATCGAGTGGGAACTGCACATTGTCTCTCACAGACATCGAGTCAAAGAGTGCGGCGCCCTGGAAAATCATGCCCATCTCACGGCGCATCATCACCTGCTCGCGCTTGGTCATGCCCACAAAGTCGCGCCCGTCGTAGAGCACCTCTCCCGAAGTGGGGTGCAGCAATCCCACGAGGTTCTTCACCAGCACCGTCTTGCCCGAACCGCTCTGGCCGATGATGAGGTTGGTCTTGCCGGTCTCAAAGCGGGCATTGATGCCACGCAGTACGGTCTTGTCGCCAAACGACTTGGTAAGGTTTTTGACTTCTATCATATCAACTCAGGATTTGGGTAAGGAAAACGTCGGAAAAGAGGATGAGTACCGAACTGCACACCACGGCGTCGGTGCTGGCCTTGCCCACCTCGACCGAGCCGCCCTCGACGGTGTAGCCGAAGAACGACGACACGCTGGCAATGATATAGGCAAAGAAGGTACTCTTGATGATACTCATCCATACAAACCATGGATTGAAGGCGTGTTGCAGTCCCAGAGTCAGATCATCGGGCGGCAGAAGATGCCCGATATAGGCTGTGCCATAAGCACCCACGATACCCATCGCCGACGAGCAGACGACCAGGGTGGGCATCATCGTCATCAGACCCGCTATCTTGGGAAGGATGAGAAACGAGGCCGAGTTGACACCCATAATCTCAAGGGCGTCTATCTGCTGGGTCACGCGCATGGTGCCCAACTCAGAGGCGATGTTGGAGCCCACCTTGCCCGAGAGGATGAGACACATGATGGAGCTCGAAAACTCGAGCAGCATAATCTCGCGGGTGGTATAGCCCGACACCCAGCGCGGCATCCAGGGGCTCTGGATATTCACCTTCATCTGTATGCAGATTACGGCGCCGATGAAGAAGGAGATAAGCAGCACGATGGGTATCGAGTCTACGCCCAACTGCGACATCTCCTTGATATACCGCTTGGCAAACATGCGCATCCGCTCAGGCACGCTGAACGAGCGCCCCATCAGGATGAGGTATTTGCCGAAAGTGGTGAGATATTTCTTTAACAATTTGATTATCAACATAGGCTTAATGTCCGTTTTACGTTGCAAAAGTAACCAAAAAAGGTCAAAAAACTACCATGTATATAATAGTTTTTTAGTATTCTCAGTGTAATTGTCTTATTTTTTTGTAATTTTGCACGATAAACAATAGCTATTTATGGCCGATACAGACAACATGGTGATGACCCTCCGCACAGAGGGTCTTGTAAAAAGATATGGCAAGCGCACGGTGGTCAACAAGGTCGACTTCCATGTGAAGCAAGGAGAAATCGTGGGATTGCTCGGACCCAACGGTGCAGGCAAGACCACCTCGTTCTATATGACCACCGGTCTGGTAGTGCCCAACGAGGGCCGCGTAAGCCTCAACGACATCGACATCACCAACTACCCCGTCTACAAGCACGCCCGGGCAGGCATAGGCTATCTGCCCCAGGAGGCCAGCGTGTTCCGCCAGATGAGCGTGGAAGACAATATCATGGCCGTACTCGAGATGACGCAGCTCAGCCATGAAGAGCAGCTTAGAGAGCTCGAAAGCCTCATCAAGGAGTTCCGCCTCACCAAGGTGCGCAAGAACATGGGAACCCAACTCTCGGGTGGCGAGCGCCGCCGCACCGAGATTGCCCGTTGCCTCGCCATCAACCCCAAGTTTGTGATGCTCGACGAGCCGTTTGCCGGCGTAGACCCCGTGGCTGTGGCCGACATCCAGCACATCGTGTGGCGACTGAAGTACCGCAACATCGGCATACTCATCACCGACCACAACGTGCGCGATACCCTGGCCATCATCGACCGTGGCTACCTGCTCTTCGAGGGTAAGATCCTCTTCAGCGGAAAGCCCGAAGAGCTGGCATCAAACCCCGTGGTGCGCAAGAACTACCTCACCGACAACTTCCAGTTGACCCGCTTCACCCCCACCGAGGAAGACGAGCAGGCAGCAGCGGCCGCGGCAGCCATGCACCGCGACTAAACCCTTCTGCTGACGGCCGCCAGCCGCCCGCGGATGCACTTTTCCACAAGATTATTAGGTAATGTCGCTAAAAATGAGTAATTTTGCGACTCATTCGGAAAATCAAAATTATATAAATAGTATCAGAGATGAATATTTCATTTGAAAACCCTGACAAAGTAAGCGGTCTGCTCACCCTCGTGGTTGAAGAGGCAGACATCAAGAAGGATGTCAACAAGACAATCGAAGACTATCGCAAGAAGGCCAATATCCCCGGCTTCCGCCCAGGTATGGCCCCATTAAGCCTCATCAAGCGCCAGTTTGGTATGAGCGTCAAGATGGACGCCATCAACAAGTTGGTAGGCGAGCAGCTGCAGAAGTACATCAAGGACAATAACATCCAGATGTTGGGCGAGCCCATGGCATCAGAGTCACAGGAGCCCCAGGACCTCGAGAAGGACGGTCCCTACACCTTCAAGTTCGACATCGCCATCGCCCCCGAGTTCAAGTGCGAGCTCACAGGCCGCGACAAGGTAGACTACTACGAGCTCAAGGTTGACGACGAGCTCATCGACCGTCAGGTAGATATGTTCGCCTCACAGGCTGGCAGCTATGCTCCCGGCGACCACTACGAGGAGAACGACACCCTCAAGGGCGAACTGCGCGAGCTCGACGAGGCTGGCAACACCAAGGAAGGCGGCATCGTAGTCGATGACGCCATAATTATGCCTTCTTACATCAAGGTCGAGGACCAGAAGAACCTCTTCGACGGCGTTAAGCCCGGCGACGTAGTGACCTTCTCTCCCCGCAAGGCTTATCCCGAGAACGACGCCGAGGTTTCCTCACTCCTCAAGATAGACCGCAAGGAGGTAGCCGAGCACACCGGCGACTTCAGCTATCAGGTCAAGGAAATCAACCACTTTACCAAGCACGAGGTTAATCAGGAGCTCTTCGACCGCGTATACGGCGAGGGCAACGTGGCCGACGAGGCTGCATTCCGCGCCAAGATTGCCGAGAACCTCAAGGCTCAGTTTGAGGTCAACACCGACTTCCGCTTCCTCATGGACGTGCGCAAGCACTGCGAGAAGAAGGTCGGCAAGCTCGAGTTCCCCGACGCCCTGCTCAAGCGCATCATGCTCGCCAACAACAAGGACAAGGGTGAGGAGTTTGTAGAGAAGAACTACGAAGCCAGCATCAACGAGCTGACATGGCACCTCATCAGAGAGAAGCTGGTTGCCGCCCAGGAAATCAAGATTGACGACAACGACGTCAAGGAGACTGCCAAGGAGGCTGCCCGTGCCCAGTTTGCACAGTACGGCATGAACAATGTGCCCGACGAGTACCTGGACAACTACGCTACCGAGATGCTCAAGAAGCAGGAGCACATCCAGTCGTTTGTAGAGCGTGCCATCGACCGCAAGCTCACCGAGAAACTCAAGGGCGTTGTCAAGCTCAACGTCAAGGAAGTGACTCTCGACGAATTCAACAAACTCGACGCATAAAAAGAAATTAAAAAAAAACTTCTTAAAGATAAGGAGGTTGTCAACTTTTTTATGTATCTTTGTTCTTAGAACAATGCATAAAAGAGTAGGCAACCTCTCTTTGTTTTCATTCATTACATATATTATTATTATCATGAATAGAGATTTTCGCAAGTATGCCACCCAGCATTTAGGCATTAACGGCATGGCACTCGATGATGTCATCAAGTCGCAGGCACAGTACATCAATCCCTATATTCTGGAAGAGCGCCAGCTCAATGTCACCCAGATGGACGTGTTCTCACGACTCATGATGGAACGCATCATCTTCCTCGGTACCGAGATTGACGACTACACCGCCAACACCCTGCAGGCCCAGCTGCTCTACCTTGACTCTACCGACCCAGAGAAGGATATCTCCATCTACATCAACAGCCCCGGCGGCAGCGTCACAGCCGGACTGGGCATCTATGATACCATGCAGTTTATCTCGAGCGACGTGGCCACCATCTGCACCGGCATGGCTGCCTCGATGGCTGCCGTGCTGCTCACAGCCGGAACCGAGGGCAAGCGACAGGCACTCACCCACAGCCGAGTGATGATTCACCAGCCCCTCGGCGGAGTACAGGGACAGGCGTCCGACATCGAGATTGAGGCCAAGGAGATTCAGAAGTTCAAGAAGGAGCTCTACACCATTATCAGTGAGCACTCACACACGCCCTACGACAAGGTATGGCAGGACAGTGACCGCAACTACTGGATGACTGCCCAGGAGGCCAAGGACTATGGCATGATAGACACTATATTAACACGCAAGAAGAATGGCTAAGAAGAAAGTATGTAGTTTCTGCGGCCGCGACGAGAGCCAGGTCAACCTCATCATCTCGGGGCTTCACGGCTTCATCTGCGACGACTGCGCCAAGCAAGCCTACGAGATAGCCGAGTCGACCGGAGCCTATGGCAGCGCAGCCGCCAACAAGAAGCCCACCGACGCCTTCACCCTCCAGGAGATACCCAAGCCCCGCAAAATCAAGGAGTACCTCGACCAGTATGTCATAGGTCAGGACGACGCCAAGCGATTTCTCTCCGTGGCTGTCTACAACCACTATAAGCGACTGCAGCAGCACATCGACGACGACGGAGTGGAAATCGAGAAGAGCAACATCATGATGGTGGGCAGCACAGGTACCGGCAAGACGCTGCTGGCGCGCACCATAGCCCATCTGCTCAACGTGCCCTTCACCATCGTCGACGCCACCGTATTTACCGAAGCCGGATACGTGGGCGAAGATGTCGAGAGCATCCTCTCCCGACTCCTCCAGGTGGCCGACTACGATGTGGCAAAAGCCGAGTGCGGCATCGTCTTCATCGACGAGATAGACAAGATAGCCCGCAAGAGCGACAACCCCAGCATCACCCGCGACGTGAGCGGCGAGGGCGTGCAGCAGGGTCTGCTCAAGCTCCTCGAAGGCACTATGGTCAACGTGCCGCCCAAGGGAGGCCGCAAGCATCCCGACCAGGACTACATCCATGTCGATACGCGCAACATCCTGTTCATCTGCGGTGGAGCCTTCGACGGCATCGAGACCAAGATAGCCCAGCGCATGAACACCCACGTGGTGGGATACAACTCGGTGCAGAACGTGGCGCGCATTGACAAGAACAACCTCATACAGTACGTCACGCCGCAGGACCTCAAGTCGTTCGGACTCATCCCCGAGATTATCGGACGCCTGCCCGTGCTCACCCACCTCAACCCCCTCGACAAGCCCGCCCTGGAGCGCATCCTCGTAGAGCCCAAAAACTCGATAGTCAAGCAGTACATCAAGCTGATGGCCATCGACGGCATTGAGCTCACCTTCGACCAGGCGGCACTCAACTACATCGTCGACAAGGCGGTAGAGTACAAGCTGGGCGCACGCGGACTGCGCTCCATCGTCGAAGCCATCATGATGGACGCCATGTTCGAGCTGCCCTCCAAGCGTACCAAGACATTCGAGGTCACCCTCGCCTACGCCAAGGAACAGATGGAGAAATCCAATTTCCAGAAGCAGGAAGCCCAGTAATCTGCCCGGTGGGACCGCCCCGGGCAGCCCCACCGTCATCAGATATATAATTATCAGTAATTCTATCTCCCCCACCCCAGTTTCTTGGGGAAAGAAAACTGCTTTATATCAATATGACAGACAACGTAAATCTTTCGGAAAAACTAAAGCACTATTTCGGCTTTGACTCATTCAAAGGCGACCAGGAAGCCATTATCCGCTCGCTCATGGCAGGGCACAATGTCTTTGTGCTCATGCCCACCGGCGGAGGCAAGAGCCTGTGTTACCAGCTGCCGTCGCTCCTCATGGAGGGCACTGCCATCGTCGTGTCGCCACTCATCGCCCTGATGAAGAACCAGGTAGACGCCGTCAATGGCATCAGCGAACACAACGGACTGGCCCATTACCTCAACTCGTCGCTCACCAAGGCGCAGACCACACAGGTGATGAAAGACGTGCGCAACGGCCAGACCAAGCTGCTCTACGTGGCTCCCGAGTCGCTCAACAAGCCCGAGAACCTGGAGTTTTTCAAGTCGTTCAAGATTTCGTTCTATGCCATCGATGAAGCCCACTGCATCTCGGAGTGGGGACACGACTTCCGACCCGAGTACCGCAACCTCAGACCCACCATCAACAAGATTGGCAACGCGCCGGTGATAGCCCTCACGGCTACTGCCACCGACAAGGTGAGAAGCGATATCAAGAAAAATCTGGAGATACAGGACGCCATCGAGTACAAGAGCTCCTTCAACAGGCCCAACCTCTACTACGAGGTGCGGCCCAAGACCAAGGAGATCAACAAGCAGATTGTGCTCTTTATCAAGAAGCACCCGGGCAAGAGCGGTATCATCTACTGTCTCTCGCGCAAGACGGTAGAAGAACTGGCTGCCGAGCTCAAGGCCAACGACATCAAGGCGGCGCCCTATCACGCCGGTCTCGACAGCGCCACGCGCTCGCAGACCCAGGACGACTTCCTCATGGAGCGCATCGATGTCATCGTGGCCACCATAGCCTTCGGCATGGGCATCGACAAGCCCGACGTGAGATTCGTCTTCCACTACGACATACCCAAGAGCCTGGAGGGATACTACCAGGAGACCGGACGCGCAGGCCGGGATGGAGGCGAAGGCATCTGCATAGCCTTCTACTCCTACAAAGACCTGCACAAGCTCGAGAAATTCATGGAGGGCAAACCCCTCAACGAGCAGGACATAGGCCGGCAGCTGCTCCAGGAGACGGCAGCCTATGCCGAGTCGTCGGTATGCCGCCGACGCATACTGCTCCACTACTTCGGCGAGGAATATGACAAGGACAACTGCGGCAACTGCGACAACTGTCTGCACCCCAAGGAGCGGATAGAGGCACAGCAGCAGCTGGTGATAGCCCTCGAGGCGGTGCTGGCGCTCAAGGAGAACTTCCGCCAGGAGTATGTCATCGACTTCATCAAGGGCCGCGGCACCGACGACATCGTATCCCATCACCACAACGAGCTCGAAGAGTTTGGCTCGGGCGAGGACTTCAACGAGAAACTCTGGAACCCCGTCATCCGACAGGCCATGATAGCCGGCTACATGAAGAAGGATGTGGAAAACTACGGACTGCTCAAGGTCACACCGTCAGGACGGCGCTTCATCAAGTCGCCCCACTCCTTCATGGTGGTCATGGACACCGAGTTCAAGGACGAATACGAAGACGACGACGCCCAGGGAGCCATGGCTGCGCTTGACCCCGAGCTCTACGAGATGCTCGTCAGCCTGCGCAAGAAGGTGGCCAAGCGCCTGGGGCTCGCACCCTACGTCATCTTCTTCGACCAGTCGCTCGAGCAGATGGCGACCATGTATCCCGTCACCCTGCAGGAACTGCAGAACATACAGGGCGTGGGTGCGGGAAAAGCCAAGAAGTATGGCGCCGAATTCTGTGACCTCATACGACGCCACTGCGAAGAATACGGCATCGAGAGACCCGAGGACATACGCGTAAAGACGGTAGCCAAGAACAGCATGGTCAAGGTCAAGATTATCCAGAGCATTGACCGCCAGATAGCACTCGACGACCTGGCATCGGCCATGGGACTCGACTTCGACGAACTGCTCGACGAGATAGAGAGCATCGTCTACAGCGGCACCAAGCTCAACATCGACTACTTCCTGCGCGATGTGATGGACGACGACGCCATCGACGACATCTTCGACTACTTCATGGAGGCCGACACCGACGACCTCGACACAGCCATCGAGGAACTGGGAGGCGACTACACCGACGAAAACATACGGCTGGTGCGCATCAAGTTCATCTCCGAGGTAGCCAACTGACAAGACATTACACAACCCATTAACAAGCAATAAGAAATGAAGAAAATCATGACGAGCCTCGCGCTCGCACTCATAGCCACAGCAGCCCTGGCTCAGCAGAAGCAGGGCTCGTTCTCCTTCGTGCCACGCGTGGGAGTGACCATCGCCAACCTCACCGACAACGACCTGACGCTCGAGCACGGTGGCGCCATCAAGTCTAAGTCCAAGCCCGGATTTGCCGTGGGCGCCGACGCCTTCTACCAGCTCACCGACCAGGTGGCACTCTCGGCGGGCGTAGTCTACACCTCGCTGGGCAGCAAGTATCACGACTTCGACGAGCTGCGCGCAGAGCCGGCAGAGACCGATGAGGAAATCAAGTACACTGCCTACACCGACTACTCTACCACGACTACCTACATCGCCGTGCCCGTCATGGCGCATGTCTATGTGGCTCAGGGACTGGCGCTCAAGGCTGGCGTGCAGGTGGGCATGCTCACCTCGGCCAAGAGCGGCTACACCACATGCGACTTCACGCAGAACCGCACCACGGGAGTGCGCACCTACAGCCAGGTGGTCACCAAAAATGAAGACAAGTCCAAGGACGGCTACAGCAAGACCGACTTCAGCATACCCGTGGGCATCTCCTACGAGTATATGAACGTGGTGCTCGACGCGCGCTACAACCTGGGACTCTCCAAGGTGCACAAGGACCTCGGTTCCAAGAACCGCTCGTTCACCTTCAGCGTGGGCTACCGCCTGTAAGGCGCCCTCGCCGCCAGGCCGGCCATCGGCAAACGACCCGAAAGGGCAAAAGCAATCACCGCAAGATTGCTTTTGCCCTTTTTTGATGGCTTTATATCTCATTTCATGCCACCGTAACCATCCGAAATAAGCCGCCTTTTCCATTTCGTTGATACTGTTTACCTTTG
>OQVS01001209.1_pt1 | contig 17830 bp, 13 predicted proteins | sample 1691601 | NCBI WGS metagenome assembly OQVS01 (sample SAMN03418268, study PRJEB22391) | human gut metagenome | biome: human-gut; feature: organic feature; material: feces | host: Homo sapiens | place: Tanzania | collected 2013-01
ACCGAAAACGCCGAGATTTCAGATGATTTTTGGAAAAGGCGAACGCGGTTGTACTTTTCGTACTACAAGCGAGCATTTTTCATAAAAGCGCTGAAATCTCGGCGGTTTGGCAACGTTCGCTTTGTTCACGATTGGTATTCGTTCACACCACCCTCGCCGGACAAATTATACTAATATTATGTGCGGTTATTACCCACACGTCAAGCAAAATGTCGGTAAAAACCACATAATATTTTTATGAACAAATTTTCGGAACGAATTAAAGAATTGCGAATTGAAAAGGGTATGCGCCAATGTGACCTTGCAACTCTGGTCGGCATTTCACGCGCGTCCGTTGCCGACTGGGAAACCGGCAGGCACGAACCGCCGCTTGATACCATTATTGCATTATGCAAAATTTTTGACGTTTCAGCGGATTATCTTTTGGGTATTACAGATTAAAAAACCGATTGCGTTTGCAATCGGTTTTTTGTTTGATTTGTTTTTATCAGGCGGTTTGTTGTTCGGAATCCGCGTCGATATGCGGCTGGCGTTTCGATTTGACGTGGCGCACCAGGAAGCACAGCCCGAACGCCCCTGCGACAATCGCGACGCAAGCAACGATTGCGACGATAAGTTTCCACGGGAATTCGTCGCCTCCTTTTACCCTTTCCCACATACTGACGACCGCGTCGTTTTGCGCGCCGAAGTCCTGCATTACGCCGAGCGTGCCTTCCGATTTCTTAAAGTCGGGGTATCTTCTATGGTCGCCGAAGAACTCGGTAAGGTCGTACTTAACGCCGTCGATTTCCTTGATAATGCAGTCGCCGTCGGGATAATTCTCGGCAATTTCGTCGTCGGAAATTTCCCAAACGTACTCGTTTTCGAGAAGGCAGTTGACGGCTTCGATTGTGAATTCGTCTTCGCCCGCAATATATTTATCGGGATCGAAGGAGCAGGTATAGCCGATTTCCATCATATTACGCATCGCGACGTCGGGACGGCACATAAAGTTGATGAATTCCTTTGCCGCCGGGACGTTTTGCGCGGTTTTCGGGATTGCCCAGCCGTCAAACCAGACGTTGCCGAACTCTTTTTCTTCGCCGTCGATTTCAATTGTCGGGACGAAGTAGTCCAGAAGGTAATTCGTTTCTTCGCCGGTTGCAAGGTTTTTGAAAGTTTTGTCGGGGTTGTAACTTTCCTCGATTGCGTACATTGCGTCGCCCGACCAGGCAAGGTCGACGTATGCGATTTTGTTGATCATATCGTCCTTGCCGAAGTCGACTTCGTAGCCTTTGATATGTTTTCTCTGTTCCAACAGCACGGTTTCGCACATTTTCAAAAGCGTGTTGTCGACGGTGTTGATAAGTTGTTCGATTGAAAGCGCGGCGTACGGAGTTCCGTCGAGTTTTCCTTCTTCTTTGAGGTAACAAACGGTTGCGGCGTACACGTCGCGGACGCTGTCTTTCACAAGGATTTTCCCTTCAAGTTCCGGGTTGTTCGCCTTATTCCAAAGGATACCCCAGCCGGCTTCGAGGTCTTCTTTCCTGACCTTTTCGACGTTGTACATTATGCCGAGCGTACCCCACATATACGGCACGAAATATCCGTTCATTTCCGCGCCGAAGATCGACTCCACCCTGTCGCGGATTGCGGGATACACGTTACTTATGTATTCGTAGTCGCCGTCCGACATATCGAGCGGTTGCAAAAGGTTTTTCTCTTTCAGTTTCTGAATGGAGTATTCGCTGGGGCAAACGAGGTCGATCTGGCTGTCGCCCTTGGTAACTTCGGTCATCATTGTTTCGTTTGTGTCGAAAGTGCTGTAAACGACCTCGATTTCCTTGCCGGTTTTTTGCTTGTAATACTCTTCAAAAAGGGTGATATTGGCGGGATCGATATAGTCCGCCCAGTTATATACGACAAGTTTTTCTTTTTTCCTGTCAAGGTTCACGACGACGATGCCTGCAATCGTACCGCCGACGATAACCGCGATAATAACCGACACGATAAGGATTTTAATTGCTTTCTTGTTCATGCTTTAACCTCCTTTTTCTTGTCGGCTTTGGCTTTTTTGACCTTAACGACGTTGACGACGAGAATGGTCGTAAGCACCACGATAAAGATAATGCTGAATATCGCAAACCAGAACGGCGAAAGCCCTTGTACCCTTGCGTCGGCGTAGATGTACGTCGAAAGAGTGTTGATGCCCGTTGCCGCGCCTTTGTTGATTTGCGTGATGATGAAGTCGTCCATCGACAGCGTGAACGCCATCATAAATCCCGACATAATGCTGGGCGCAAGTATGGGCAGAATAACTTTTACCATCGCTTTGAACGGGTTTGCGCCAAGGTCGAGAGCGGCTTCGTAAACGTTGTTGTCCATCGTTTGAAGTTTCGGCAGAACCGAAAGAATGACGTACGGCGTGCAGAAACTGATGTGTCCGATGATAAGTCGAAAATATCCCGCGGGGAACGAGAACGTTACGAAGAATATCATAAGCGACACCGCCATAACGATTTCGCTGTTGATGATGGGCAGTTGGTTGACGTTTTCCACAACCTTTCTCGCACGCGGTTTCAAACAATAAATGCCGATTGCCGAAAACGTGCCGATAAGCGTCGATACAACGCTCGATACGGCGGCGATAATCAGCGTGTTTTTAAGCGCGGCAAGCAGTTCGGGCGTTTTGTCGGACGCGAATATCGACTTGTACGACTCGAAACTGAACCCGTTGTCAAAAGAGAAAATCGACGTGTTGAAAAACGAAAACACGATAATCAACACTATCGGCGCGTACAGCAGCGCGAGAAGTAAATAAAGATATGCTTTTGCAAAAAATTTCTTTACCATAAGTTTCTTCCTCCCGTCGCAGACGTTTTTGAAAACCTGTTCATTATAAAGTTGGAAACAAGCACGAGAATTATCATTACAAGGCTCATGACGCTGCCGACGCCGTACAAGCCCTGATCGAACTTCATCTGAATGCTGTCGCCGAACAAAAATACCGTGCTGTCCGACAAAAGCTGGCTTATCGCGAACGTCGAAATCGTGGGAATGAACACCATCGTGATTCCGCTTAAAATCCCCGGCACCGACAACGGCAATATCGTTTTTGCGAAAACCTGGAACTTGTCTGCCCCGAGGTCTTCCGCCGCCTCGATATAGTTTTTATCAATGCTCGAAAGCACCGTGTGCAAAGGAAGTATCATAAACGGCAGGTAGTTGTAAACCATGCCGAACACGACCGTCCCCATTCCGAGCGGAATGTTCATCGACACGAAAATCGCTTTCGTCGCAAGCGTCCTTATAAGGAAGTTTACCCACATGGGCAGAATAAACAGCAATACGAAAATCTTGCTTGCGCTGTATTTCGCAAGGAAGTACGCCGCGGGATATCCCAGAACTATGCAGATAATCGTCGTCAGAAGTCCGACGAGAATGGAGTTTCCAAGCACCACCAGACTTGACTTTTCGGTGAAGAAAATCGCAAAGTTTTTGAAACTGAATTTCCCGTCGTAAATAAACGCGTTGGCAAGAATCAGCACAAGCGGCGTAACGACGAAAACCAGCAAAAACAGCATATACGGATAAGCAAAGGCTTTTCGCGTAAATCTGAAATTTTTAATTTTCTCTTTCATTAAATTGCCTCCACCTTAATGTCTTCGGGTTTAATATTGATACCTACGCGGTCGCCTTTGAGCCATTCGTCCTGAGTATCGACAAAGAAGTCATAGTCGAAATCGGTGCGTAAAATGACCTGATAGTAACTTCCCTTGTAAATGCTCGACACGACGTCCGCGCTGACCGTTCCGTCGGCTTCGTCGTCGGTAACGTCGACTTTATCAAACGGAATCGACACTTTAACTTTCGTTCCTGCGGGCAAGTCGCTTTTCGTTTCAAAGTCGGCTTCGCAAATTTTCACAATGCCGTTGTCGCCCATTTCGGTTTCGTACTCGTTGATAATGCGCGCTTTGTGCATGATGTGTATTTCTTCTTTCGGAATGAAGATACCGATTTCTTCGCCGACGGCGCACTCGGTATTTTCAACGATCTGCAATTCGTTTCCGTCGCTTTCGCAAAGGATTTCGTAGTGGTCGCCCTTGAACACGCAGGACGTTACTTTTGCGGTGAGTTGTCCCTTTTCGACGTTTTTGCCCTTCGTGATATAAATGTCTTCGGGGCGCACGATGATATCGACGGGTTCGTTGGGTTTGAAGCCTTTGTCGACGCACTCGAACTCGGTGCCGAAGAAGCTGCATTTATAGTCGTCGATCATAATGCCCGACATGATGTTGCTTTCGCCGATAAAGTCGGCGACGAATGCGTTTGCGGGCTCGTCGTAAATCTTTTTGGGGGTGCCGATTTGCTGCACTTCGCCGTCGCGCATAACGATGATTTTGTCGCTCATCGTGAGCGCTTCTTCCTGATCGTGCGTGACGTAAACGAACGTGATTCCAAGGCGTTTATGCATATCCATCAGTTCGATCTGCATATCCTTTCTCATTTTAAGGTCAAGCGCGCCCAGCGGCTCGTCAAGAAGCAGCAACTTCGGCTCGTTGACGATTGCCCTTGCGATTGCGACGCGCTGTTGCTGTCCGCCCGAAAGGCTGTTAACGTCGCGGTGACCGTAGTCTTCAAGGTCAACCATTTTGAGCGCGTGATTGACTTTTTCGGCGATTTCGGCTTTCGTATATTTTCTCATATTGTCGAAAGTCCTGCCCTTTCTGTCGGTGTACGTCGTGCCGTCGGGAATGGTTTTGAGTTTCAGACCGAACGCGATGTTGTTGAACACGTTAAGGTGCGGGAACAACGCGTATTTCTGGAAAACCGTGTTCACGGCGCGCTTATGCGGCGGCAGATTGGAAATATCTTCGCCGTCGAAAAGGATTTGTCCGCTTGTCGGTTTTTCAAAGCCGGCAATCATACGAAGCGTCGTCGTCTTGCCACAGCCCGAAGGTCCTAAAATTGTCACGAATTCGCCGCGTTTTATCGCGATGCTTTCGTTTTTGACGACTGCTTTGCCGTCGTATTCCTTGGATACGTTTTTGATTTCGATAATGTTTGCAGATGACATATACTCTCCTTAAAACGTGGGCGGGCTTGACACCCAGATGATTTTAGCCGTTGTATTTTTTGTATTTTTAATATAATGTACTTTGTTGCTTACAAAATAAAAACTGTTGCGTTTTTTGCACTTATAGACGTTGTTGCCGATGACGATTTCGATTTCGCCGTCAAGGACGTATCCGAATTCTTCGCCCTCGTGCGGCATATCTTTTTGAAGCGTCGTATTCGGCTCGATTTCGATATAAACAGGCTCCATCTCGTTCTTCTGACTGTTGGGCACAAGCCATACGATTTTTTGCCCGTCGCCTTCCTTTTCAAAAAAGTCGTCGCTCGTGAACACGACTTGTTCGGGTTCATCTTCGCTGAAAAAGGTTTTCAAATCGCTTCCGAGTGCCACCATAAGGTCGTTCAGGGTGGAAATTGTCGGCATGGTCAGGTCGTTTTCGAGTTGACTTATGTAGCCTTTCGTGAGTTCGCACCTGTCAGCAAGTTCCTCCTGCGTCAATCCGCAACGAAGCCGCAGATTTTTCAGTTTGGTTCCGATTTCCATATATCCTCCTGTTTCCGCGCCGTTTGTTTAGTATTTCTAAACCTAAAAATTAGAGGGTTTTGTAATTTTAAGAAAAAAGTTTACAATTACTAAACCATACGACTGAATATGATTATATGAAAATAGCGTATATTTGTCAACGAAATATACGCATTTTGTCGCAATTTGTAAAAAGATATTTTTGACGATCGTATCCCGCGCAAAAAATCGCAAAAAAAGAATATATCAAAGATATATTCTTCCGCCTCAGATTTCGTATAAAAAAACGCACGGTTTTCACCGTGCGTAATTTCGTTTTTTCTTATTCGACGACCTGCGATACGACTGCAAAGCGTTTCACCGATTCCGCGCTGCTTTCGGCTTGTTTCTTATTGTCGTAAGTTTCGCCGACGTAAATGCTGTTGCGGTTTTTGATAATGAACTTATATCTGTTGTTTTTGTCCTTATCCACACGTACGGTCGTTGCTGCGTCCTGCATATTTTTCTTGAAGGTTTCGATGCCTTCCAGGCACGATTTCTTCGACGCATATTCGCGGCTTTCGTAAAGAAGCTGACCGTTGTTTGCATAAAGATAGAATTGATAAAGATCGCCGTAAACGCAATCTACGCGATATTTTCCGACAACGCCTTTTGCTGCGGTTTCTGTGGGGGCGACTTCCTTAACTGCCGCTTTCTTTGCGGGCTCTTTCGTTGCAACTTTTTTTGCAGGTTCTTTCGCCGCGGCTTTCTTGGGTGCGGACTCTTTTGTTGCTGCTTTTTTTACTTCTTTTGCCATATTGATATAACCCCTTTTATTATTTTATATTAAAAATTTATTCGCTGATTTCGGAAACCTGTGCAAAGCGTTTCACGGATTCCGCGCTGCGTTCCGCCGCTTTTGCGGTCGAGTACGTTTCGCCGATGTAAATGCTGTTGCCCTTCTTGAAGATGTACTTGTAGCCGCCGTTCTTATCGACGTCGATGCGGTACTCGCAATCCGCGACGTTCTTCTTAAAGGTCGCGATGCCGCCCTTGCAGGAGTTCAGACTTGCGTATTCACGGCTTTCGTACAGAAGTTGCCCGTTGTTTGCGTAAAGATGGAACTGATACGCATAGCCGGTATCTTCGATCGTATATTTGCCGACGACCTTGGGTTTATCGGCTTCGTCGTTTTCCTCGACGGGTTCTTCAACCTTTGCCGCCGCCTTTTTCTTTGCGGGTGCTTTCTTTGCGGGTGCGGCTTCTTCCGTTACTTCCGCCTTCTTCTTCGTCGCTTTTTTCTTTGCGGGAGCGGGTTCTTCCGCGGCGACTTCGGGTTCTTCCGTCGTTTCTTCTTTCTGCGCTTTTTTGGATTTCAGATTTATTTTTGCCTTGCCCCAGCTGTCGTCAACGAAGTTGTCGTTGTTTTCCGGCTCGATATAGTGCTTTTCCTCGACGGGCGCGGGTTCTTCCGGCTGAACGTATGCGGGAACGGGCGCGGGCGCGACGGGTTTTTCTTCTTCCACGGGGGCATAAACTTTTTCTTCCGCGATAAACTTCGACATGTCGATTTGTTCCTGCGGAGCGGGTTTTTTGTCTTCAAACGGAGGCAGCTCGTCATCGAAAGCGTCGGCGTCGAACTTCTTCTCGTCCTCGATATAAGGCGCGGGTGCAGGTGCCGCTGCCGCAACGGGTGCGGGCGCGGGTGTCGCGGGTACGACGGGCGTTTCTTTCACAGCGGGTTTTTCTTCGGCTGCGACTTTGCCACTCTTTCTTGCTTTCTTTGCGTCTTTTACGCTTTGTCTTGCCGCCTTCTTTGCCGCTTTCTTCGCCTTGTTCTTCTTTGCACAAACCGCGATAATAACGATTAAGCCGATGAGTACGAGCGCTGCGCCCGCAACAAGCAATATGAACTTAATCGGGGGATTTTCTGCCAATAATTTAACGAAAAAGTCTTTCACCGTGATGGTAAAGAAATCGACGATTTTCTGCCATACTTCATTGGATGAAACTGCTGCTAACATTTTTCAAACTCCTCTTTAATAATATAACCCTGAAAATAAATTAGATAAAATACCTATACTGTGTATATTATAACACAATAAATTTACGTTATCAAGGTTTTGAAAATATCAATTTGACGAAATTCGTGTTTTTTTGCTAATTTTTTTATTGCGATATGCCTTAAAAAATATGTCGAACAATGCGTATTTTGCTTGCAAAAAAAACGCCGAAATGTTACTATGTTAAAAGTAAATATTGTGAGGTGTTTTATGAACAACGTAACCATTTTCAATCACCCTCTTATCACACACAAAATTGCAATTATGCGTGATGAACGTACCGGCAGCAAAGAGTTTCGCGAACTTGTGGAAGAAGTCGCAATGCTTATGGCATTTGAGGCTCTCCGTGATATCAATACGCAAGAAATTGAGGTTAAAACCCCGATTGCAGTCACTAAAACCCGCGTTATTGCAAATGACATCGCAATCGTTCCTATTCTCCGCGCAGGTCTCGGCATGGTAAACGGTATCCTTGCTCTTGTCCCCACCGCAAAAGTCGGACACGTCGGTCTTTATCGCGACCACGAAACGCTTGAACCCAAGGAGTACTACTGCAAACTTCCCGACGATATCGCAAACCGCGAAGTCATCATTCTCGATCCGATGCTCGCAACCGGCGGCAGCGCAATCGCGGCAATCGACTTCATTAAGGCAAAAGGCTGCAAGAATATTAAGTTTATGAGCATCATCGGCGCGCCCGAAGGAATTGAAAAGGTCCACGCAAAACATCCCGACGTACACATCTTCGTCGGCTGCAAAGACTCTCACCTTAACGAAAACGGCTACATCGTCCCCGGCCTCGGCGACGCCGGCGACAGAATTTTCGGTACGAAATAATCCGCAATAATTGAACGAATAATTGCATTGCCCTGACTTTTGTCAGGGCTTTTTAATGTCGCAAAGTATTTTGCACATATCGTGCCGAAGGCACACATCGTTGCGAAAGCAACATCGCGCCGTCAGGCAACATCGCGCCGCAAGGTGCATCGCTGCGTAAGCAACATCGCGCCAAAGGCAACAAGGTGCCCACGCAAAAAGTTGCATTTCAGGTATAAAAAAAGTCCTCATAAAACTATGAGGACTTTTTGATATTTCGTTGATTATTACTTGTCGGACGATTCGTCCTTTGCTTCTTCAACCGCTTGGAATTCCACCGTCGCGGTTTTGTCTTCGTCTTCGAGTCCGAGTTCTTCGACTGCTTCGTCGACTGCTTCGCTGTCAGCCGCGACTTCGTCTTTTCTGACGCCGGGGAGTTTGTCGTCCGTATCATACGTTACGCCTTCGCCCACGACCGCGATGCTTTCGCCGTCTTTGCCTTCGCCCTGTTTTTCTTTCTTGGTTTTGATGGAAAGAATGACGTTGGTAAGGATACCTACGATAAGAGCGGTTGCGATGTTGGTGATGGTGACGATTGCTTTGCCCTTCGTTGCAAGACCGAATTTAAGAGCGAGTCCGCCGATACCCGTGACAAGGATTGCCGATACGACGAAGAGGTTTTTGCTTTCGCCGAGGTCAACGTTTTGCAGCATTTTAAGACCGCTGACTGCGATAAATCCGTAGAGCGCCAGGCATACGCCGCCCAGAACGCAGGTGGGGATTGTTTCGATAAGCGCGATGAACGGGCTGAAAAACGCGATTATAATCGAGATAACAGCCGCGCCGACTATGGTGTAAATCGAGGCGTTTTTGGTGATTGCCACACAGCCGATGCTTTCGCCGTAAGTGGTGTTGGGGCAGCAGCCGAAGATTGTGCCGACGGTCGTTCCGAAGCCGTCACCGATGAGCGTGCGATGGAGACCGGGGTCTTTAAGAAGGTCTCTTTCGATGATGGTGCTCATGTTTTTGTGGTCTGCGATATGTTCCGCAAAAACAACCAGCGATACGGGGATGAACAGAAGCGCGATTGCGCCGACGCCCGCGCCGGTAAGTCTTGCGGTGCCGTTAACGGATTCCTTAATTGCTTCGATAATCGCAAGGTGCGGATAATCGAGGAATGCGGTGACGCCCGTGAATTTGCCGTCTTTTACGAAGTTTTCGACAAGCGGAGTCCAGTTGACGATTTTGAGATATTCGACATTGCAAGCATAGCCGAAAATCGAGAAGAACGATGCGAGAAGGTAACCTGCGCCGATACCGATGATGAAAGGCATAAGTTGCATTTTTTTGCTGCCCTTGCAGGATACGAAGACCGTTACGAAGAAGGCAAACAATCCGCAAAGGATTGCAACAAGGTTGTAAGATTGTCCGCTGCCGCTTGCAGTGGTAAGGTTGCTGATTGCGCTGCCCGAAAGACCTAAGCCGATAAGAGCGACCGTGGGCCCGATGATGACCGCGGGCATAAGTTTGTTAATCCAATCGGTGCCTTTCTTATAAACGATAAAGGCAAGTATGCAGTACACAGCGCCTGCGAATACGCCGCCGAGAATAATTCCCCACCAGCCGTATTGAGTTGCGCCGATCAACGCAGAGATAAACGCGAACGAGCTTCCGATGAAGATCGGGCTCTTTTTCTTGGTAACCCATACGTAGAACAGGGTTGCGATACCTGCGCCGAAAAGCGCGGCAGCGGGGCTCATATTGACGCCGTTTCCCGAGCAAAGAATAGGCACGAGAATCGTTGCGCAAACGACCGCCAAGAATTGTTGAAGCGAGTACACAAGCGTTTGTTTGAAGGACAACTTGTCTTCAACGTTGTAAATCATCTTCATAAGTAACAATCTCCTTTAAAATTTATTTATATTTTGATATATCAGAGTGAAAACAGGTCGACGGCGATTTTCTCGTCATAGGGCGGTATCATTACCCTTACGACCTCCTGCTTGGACGTTGGCAGGTTTTTGCCGACGTAGTCCGCGCGTATCGGAAGTTCGCGATGGCCGCGGTCGATAAGCACGGCAAGTTGTATCGTGCGCGGACGTCCCAGCGTGAACACGGCGTCGATTGCGGCGCGCGCCGTCCTTCCGGTAAACAAAACGTCGTCAACAAGGACGACGTCTCGTCCCCTTACTTCAAAGGGAACGTTGATTTTTTCGATAACGGGAGTTTCGCTTTTTTCCGCAAGGTCGTCACGATAAAGACTTATATCGAGTTCACCCACATCAAGCGACACGCCTTCGTATTTTTTCACGTTTTCGGCAATTATTCCGGCAAGGGGGATACCACGGCTTTTAATGCCGATAAGCACGACGTTTTCAAGGGAGTCGTTTCTTTCGATAATCTCGTGCGATACCCTTTTAAGCGCGCGTGCGACAGCCGTATCATCCATAATGTTTGCCTTAATTTCCATAAAACCTCAAAAAAAATCTTGCGCCGAGACACGCAAGATATGATACACCTGTTTATTGTATGATAACCTTGTATGTCTCTCCGGACATAATTAAAGATTTCTGTTAGGGTTATAATAACACAAGCGGCGTTTTTTGTAAACCGTTTTTAAGAAGGAAAAGAAAATTTTTTTATTATTATTTTTTTTGAAAATATCGCGCTTCTTCTCGCCTTCGAAATTTACCCGCCGCCCTTCACTTTCATTATATAAACTATATAATATATAATATTAAACATTAAAAAACGTCGGGGTGTCCCGACGCTTTGAAAACGGTTTCCCGCGTGTTTTGCGACAATCAATAGTTGTCCGCGGATATTTCAAAATAACTTTGGGGATGATTGCACGTCGGGCAAACCTCGGGCGCGCACTCTCCGACGACGATATGGCCGCAGTTTCTGCATTCCCACACTTTCACCGTGGATTTTTTGAAAACTTCCGCCGTTTCGATGTTTTTCAACAGCGCGCGATATCTTTCTTCGTGGTGTTTCTCGATCGCCGCGACAAGTCGGAATTTCGCCGCAAGTTCAGGGAAGCCTTCTTCTTCGGCGGTTTTTGCAAAGCCCGCGTACATATCCGTCCATTCGTAGTTTTCGCCCGCCGCCGCGGCAACAAGGTTTTCCGTTGTGTTTCCGATGCCGTTAAGTTCCTTGAACCAAAGTTTGGCGTGTTCTTTTTCGTTGTCGGCGGTTTTCAGAAACAGGGACGCGATTTGTTCATAGCCCTCTTTTTTCGCAACCGACGCAAAGTAAGTATACTTGTTTCTTGCCTGTGATTCGCCCGAAAAAGCCGTTTCGAGGTTCTTTTCGGTTTTCGTACCTGCGTACTTATTCATTTTCCTTCTCCTTATAAAAATTATTATGGAAACGGCACGCCGTCGCGTGCCGTTTGTTTAACGATTATGCGTGTTTTTTCTTAATGACGACCACCGTAACCACGATGATTGCCATAAGCACTGCCGCGCCGCCCACGCCTGCGCCGATGCCGATTGCCAGCGTGTTTGTTTTCGCTTTGGGCGCGACGTAGTCTTCCGCAAAGATGAAGTAGCCGAGCTTATCGGTTTCAAACGTTACGGTGCCGTCGCCGTTATCGACGTAGTTTACTTCCGTCCATTCGCCGTTGTTGTATCTGATAAGTTTCGCGCCGTTTGCGCTGACTTGCATCGTTACGGTTGCGGGGCTCATAAGTCTGGGCTGTTTGTCGGCGTTCATAAGGACGCTTTTGTTCTTATATTCGCTGAGCGACAGGAAGTAGACCTTGCCTGCGGCGTACTCTTTGCCAAAGATTTCCTTATTTTGTCTTAAACCGTTGGTGAAGTTATCGCGGCTTGCGGCGTTGTTTCTGTCGAGTATGCAGAAGTAAACGGTGTATCCGCTGTCCGCCTGCGTCCAGCTGCCCGAGATCGTGCCGATGCCGTTATCTTCCAGAACTTTATCGTCGGGAACGTTGACGTCGCCGCCCCATACCGAGTTAAGTTCGTTTTCGATGATGGAAATCGTCGCTTCGATTATGCCGTCCGCCGACACGGCACGGGTATATCTTTCGGATTCCGCACTGCTGTCGACCGTCCAGGCGCCGCCCTTGATAAGTCCTTTATGAACGACTCTGTAAGGATATCTGCCTTCGCCCACAAGTCCCGCAGTGTTATTCACGACCTTGTAACTGGCGTCGCTGACGCGATAAACGATGACAAAGTCTTTTGCGATTTCTTTGTAGTTGCCGCCGACGGAGTCTTTGTCGATAAGATTTTCAACCGTGGGCAGATTGAACGATTCGCCTACGTTTGCCGTGATATCGACAAGGTTGAATTTCGCGCCGTTGACGTTGATTTTGCGGGCGGGCGAGACCGAGCCGATGAAGTTTTCGTTGCCCTTATATCTCACGCGGACGTAGCATACGCCGCCACCCTGACGGACGGGAGCACTGCCGAGAATCGTCTTGAAATCTTCGTCAAAGGAATATTCGTAAACGATGTCGTTTGCGCCGACGACCATGCCGTAAGTCGTATTGTAGTAATTGAACGAGTCGTCGACCTTTTGCACTTTTTCCGCGAAGTCTTCGCCGTATTTTGCGTCGTACGTAACGGACGCGTCTTTAATCTTAATTTCGGTGCCGATTCTTTCAATCGTGAAAGTTTGTTCAATAATGTATTCGTTATTCAAGCGCGATACCGTGAACTTACCGTAGTATTCCCCTGCGTCGATTGCCTTTTCAACGGGCATCCATACGCCGTCTGCGCCCTTCTTGAAGTATTCCGCGAGTTCAATATTCAACTGTGACGGGCTTATGACGTTAAGCGTGTATGCCAACGCGTTGTACGGAGCGCTGAACTTATCGACGTTGCCTTTGTCGTTGAACATTTTATTTTCAAACTTGACGTCCGAGAAGTCAAGCACGGACACGACTTTGGTTTCCGTGTCGTTGAAGCCCGTTATTTTCTTGAAGTTACTTTTCGCGCCGAAGCTTTCGATTTTCAACGTATATTTATACGCGCCCGAAGTGGTGTCGTAAACGCCGTCCTTAATATCGACGTTGATAACGAATGTTTTGCCGTTCTGATCGACGACGACGGGCTGATACTGACGCTGTGTGAAGTCGATTTCACCGATGTCGAGTTTGTTTTTGAGTGCGGTATCCTCATAGTATTCGATTGCGTAAACGATGTCTTGCGACAGCTCGAAGCGGTGACCGTTGATGATGCAAACGCCGCCCGTGACGAACGTATCGAGCACCCATACGGTTGCGCCAGCGGGCAAAACGTCAACGTTTTCGGTCTTTGCTTTGCCGTTTTCGTCCTTGCTGTATGCGATATAACCTGCGCCGTCTTTCTGATAAATCACAACGTTTCCGCCGATTTCATTGATGTAGTAATAGTTGCCGTTCGTGTCGACAGCGTAAATACCGGTGATTTTCGCGCCGCCGATTTCGCGCGGAGAAATGGTGACCGTAACGACCGCCTCGGTATCTTTCAGGACGTAGTTTTTGCTGTCATTGCCGGTAATACCCAACGTGACTTTGCAATCGGGATAAGTGCCGACGTTGATATTTGCCGTATTGCCCGTGCTTGTGAGCAACTTCACGTCGTCGCCCGTCACAACGCCGCCGAACGTATAATTGCCGATTTGGAACGCCGTTTTGTTGTCGAAAGGTTTATCGACGTTATGCACCGTAACCGTGATGGTTTTGGGCGTTACGGTAATCGTCGCTTCGACGGTAACGTCTGTCAGGTCATAGAATTTTTGTCTTTCGCCGACGAGTTTGAAATCGTTGACGTTGAAGGTATATGTGCCGACGTCCTTACCGGGCAGGATAATCTCGCCGTATTCGAGCGTGATGTTGTCCGTGCCTTGCAGTCCCTCAATCCTGAACTCGCAGTTGACCGAGTTCGTCAGAATCGTATTTTCGCCGTTATAGATCTTTGAGGCGATAATCGTGATTTTGCCGAGTTTGGCTTTTTGGATATCGACGTACGCTTTGGGTGCGCTTGCGCCGCCGCCCGCGTTTGTGATCTGGTAATTGTTGTTCAGTTCGCCCGCGATTTCGATATTTATAAGCGACGCGCGAAGCCCGATGTTGACGTCAATGCTGTCAAGTTGGAACGTGCCTTTCCATTGGATATTTTTCCATTCGTCCGCTTTGTCGCCCAGAACCTTATCGAGCACCAATAAAGAGCCGTCGCCCGAAACGTAGTCGGTCATTGCGTAGTTGATGGTGCCGTTATAAACAAACGGCGCGTGTCTGTAATTCTCGTCGATCGTAAGACGGGCTTTTCTTATTTCGTGCGTGCCGATGACGTAACTGCCGTCTGCTTCGGGCGTGATGACGTTGCCATTGACGTCAAAGTAAACTTTTTCATACTGTTCGATGAGCGCAGCCGTATAAACCGAGCCTTCGACGTAGGAAGCCCGGACGTTGCTGACAATCACGTTTCTTACGCCTGCATTGACGCCGTCGTACGCCGCGTCGAAAGTTATGCCGATTTTCCCCGACGGGATAGTGCCTGCAAACTTGTTCGACAACGTGTACGAAACAAGCGACGTACTTACGTCGGTCGTATTGTTGAAGTATCTTCGGGCGTTCGTATCGATGTTGAAGTTGACGTTGATCTTTGCCCTGTCAAGGTTGACGTTGTAGGTGGTTTCATTGTTTGTATTGCCCGCTTCGTCGACAAGCCAGAATCTGACCTGAATTTGCGTGAGGCCCGCGACGTTTCTGCCCTCGAACAAATCCATATAAACGTTGTTTGTATCAAGCGAAAGTTCCTTTGCCGCGCCCACGACGCCGTCACGGGTGATTGCGTAATAAAGAGTCATCGGGCTGCCCAAAAATTCGCTGACGTAGCCTTCTTTCCCGACTTGTTTGTAGTTAAGGTTCACAAGAAGGGGCAGTAAGTCGGCATACGCTTCGTCTGTCGAGAAGTCAAGAAGCCTTGCGATCTCGGGCTTGTATCCGTTATAGTTGTCGTATTTCACGGGAACGTTAACGGTATACGTGATATTTGACGAATTATAAATCGCTTGGAGATAATAGATGCGTTCGTATCCTTCGGGCGAAGTTTCGTCATAGCCTATGGTATATTTGTTATCGATGATTTTGTCGTTGATGCTCACCCATTCGGTTTGCGTACCTACGAAAACGCCGTTTTTAAGGGTGCGATAACTGATTTGATAGGTTATCTCCATAATGGAAGAGAGCGTGTTGAACTCGATAACGACGTTCTGATTCGTCCATGCGCCGTTATATGCGCCGCCGTTTTCAAGGTAAATTGCGGTTTCCCATTTTTCGGGCGGGTTCTTGATGTCGTCGATTGTGAAATGGTGATAATCGCTGTAAACGGCGTGGTTTGCCCAACCCTTTTGTACGTCGTTAAGGTTCAGCCCTTCGATTTGTTCGGGAGTTTTATCTTTGACAAGATTTTCGTAGAAAAGCCCAACCGTATCGATCGCTTTGAACTTGATTGCGTATTCGCCCTTTTCAAGTCCCGAAAGGGTGAACACGTCAAAGCCCGGGTTGTTGATTGCAATGCCTGTCTGCCCTTCGATTTCAACGTAATTGCCGTCAACCTTTTTGTAAAGAGTATAGAAATACTTGACGTCGCCGCGAGTGTCGTCGTCATCGAGAACAGGTTTGAATTTTATGGTGTCGGTATAAAAATATGTGACGTCGCCGTTAACAACGTTTTCGGTAAGGAGAGCCACTTCGTTCAATGCCGCGGGCGGGGTGTAGTCGATACCGTCGCAGCCGATGCTCAACGTCTTACCCGAAATATTGATTGAGTTTTTATAATTTACACGATATATCGTGTCGGTTTCGATAGGCAACGCATTGTTGTCTTTTCCGTCGTACGTTACCGTGACGTAAAGCCCGCGGAAAGAACCCGTCGCGGGGTCGTTATTGTCAAACGCAAACGGCTCAACCGTTATGCTTTCCAAGCCTGTCGGATAACGCAACGTTTTCAGCTGTTCTAATGTATAATCGCTTCTTTTGTATATTTTTGCTTTGTCGACCGTTATTGCGCCCGTGCCACTATATGCTTGAAGAATGTTAAAACCTTTGATATCCGCTTCTTTAAGTCCGAAGAATTTGTCAAAAAGCAGGAAGGAGAACTGCTTTGTTTGCGTTCCGTCGGTGCGGATTGACGTCAACTTGTTGAACGTAGGATCAAGAACGTCTTCGCCGTTCTTTTTCCAGTCAAGGTTGCCGACAATATTGTTGTTGGTGGTATAAAGATTCGATATGTTTGCAATGGTGTCCAAAACCGCAATGTCCGGTTTGGTTGTTCCGTCCCATGCTGCGGTAACGGGTGTAAAAAGGCTCGGGTTCTCGACAGACTTGACCTTAATCGTGATTTCAAGCCCGTTGATTTCGATTTTTTCGCCACCACCATTTCTTTGACTGCCGGCATATACAAGGATATATTGTCTGCCCGCCGTGACTTTCCATTTCGTGCCCGAATTATACGTTTCTTCAACGACTTGTTCGGCAGTTACGCCGTCTTTATCTTCGTTTTCTTCAATTTTTTTAACACTATCCGCTACGGAAATAAACTTGTGCTCCACGTGCATGTTGGTAAATTTGACGGCGCTGTCAAGGTTTGCGCTGATTTCAATCGTCGCGCCAAGCGAAACAAGTTCATCGGGAAGTTTATAGTAAGCATACAGCCTTTCTCTTACACTACCTGCAACACCACCGCTTGAAGATGTGTATGCGCCAGTAGATGAAGAATGAACCGTAATGTTATAAAGCGTTGTTTTTCCACCAATAAACGCGAAATAATTTGCATATGTATTGGGTGTAAATGTGTATGTCGCAATATTTCCATCGGCGCCGGTTTTAAGTGGCATGTTCCACTTCCACGCACCTGTCGAATCTAGTGCAAGTTCTTTCATGCTCGGCTCATACGTATTTTTTGCATACGCAACATAGTCGTTATGTGCACCCACGCGCGTAAAAGAAATTGCGCTGACAAGCAGTGCGACTGCAAGCATAAACACTAATGCAAGTCCGCTGATACGAAGTAAGTTTTTGCTTGATTTTTTTGCTCTCATATCTCTCCTCCGATACGCCGGAAAACCCGGCGGTATAGCCATAGTATGTGCAATTTTGGGCATAATGCGCCCAAAAGATATTGCTATAAATATAATATACAAGATATTACATTAAAATGTCAAGTTATTTTGCGTTATGACGCGCCATTTTGCACGTCCCGTTTCGCCGTTTCCCCTTCCCATCATGCCGTACAACACACTATTTGTCATTGCGAGCGAAAATACGGGGACCCCGCGGGATACTGTGTACTCGCGGGGAAAAGGAATAAACAAGCAAAAGACAAGCATTTTCGCTTTCTGCGTAAAATGATTGGTCAAAAGCGCAGTTTATGACGTGTTC
>OQVS01001213.1_pt1 | contig 17799 bp, 15 predicted proteins | sample 1691601 | NCBI WGS metagenome assembly OQVS01 (sample SAMN03418268, study PRJEB22391) | human gut metagenome | biome: human-gut; feature: organic feature; material: feces | host: Homo sapiens | place: Tanzania | collected 2013-01
TACCTTGATTATTTAGCCTAATTGCTTTCTTCTGCAAACTTAGAGGTCATTAGGTTATGCAAGGCATCGGGAAACCTGTTGCTGAAAGTACAGACGGGCAGAGCTGTCGCATATGGAACAGAGCTGCCGTACAGAGAACACGCCTGCGGAAAAAGGGCTTTAACTTGCGTCCGCCGCGGCAAGGCAAGCCCTCGTCTGCTCGCTGTCTTTCTCCAGTTGGCGCATCAGGGCTTTCTCCGACTCGAACCGCTGCTCGCCGCGCAGACGCCGGACAAAACTCACGGCGAGTTCTCTGCCATAAAGATTGCCGCTGAAGTTGAGTAGATGCACTTCGAGAGTGGTCTTGCCGCCGCTGAACGTGGGGCGCGTTCCAATGTTCATCATCGCCGGATAGCGTTCGCCATCGTCGAGCGTGGCCCATACGGCATAGGCTCCGCGGGCGGGAATGAGCTTCTGCTGTCCCTCCATACTGATGTTTGCCGTGGGGAAGCCCAATCTGCGCCCCTCCTTCACACCGTCCACCACCTTGCCCGAAAGCGAATAGCGGTAGCTCAGACACATGGCTGCCATCTCCACCTCGCCCTCAGAGAGAAACGAACGCACCACCGAGGAACTCACGTTCACGCCGTTCAGCACGAACGCTTTCGCCTGCACCACCTCGATGCCTATCTCTCTGCCGTAGCGCACATAGTCGTCGAAACCCTCTGCACGGTTATGCCCAAAGCGGTTGTCATAGCCAATCACGAGCTTCTCCACGCCGAGGCGCTGCTTGAGCACCGAGAGCATGAAATCGCGCGCCGAGAGCGACGCCGTCTGCTCGTTGAAGGGCAGCACCTCGCAGCGGTCCACTCCCGTGGAGCGTATCAGGTCCACCTTCTCGGCAAGCGTGCTCAGCATCTGCGGCATATAGTCGCTGTGCAGCACCTGCCGCGGATGCCTGTCGAAGGTAACCACCATCGACTGTATGCCGTTCTCCTCTGCCAACTGCTTCACCTGGTTTATCAGGAAGCGGTGTCCACGGTGCACTCCGTCGAAAAATCCTATCGTTGCAACACTCTTACAATTCATAATAATCCATTTATCATCTGCCAATCTTTCTGCTGCCGGTCGTCAGCAGTCGCCATTACTCTCCCGGCAACCAACCTATAACCGCCAGCTACTGACAGCCAGCCAACACCTCTCCCCACTCGTCGCCGTTCTTCACGTGCAGCGTGCGGATGCCGAACTCCTCGGCTGCCTTGCAGTTGGCGAGAGAGTCGTCGATGAACAGTGTTTCTTCGGGCACGATGCCGGCACACTCTATCACGGCCGTGAATATTCCCGGATCGGGCTTCACCATCCCCATCATATAGGAAATGAACATCTTGTCGAAATAATACTCCGGCGCATGGCCTGCCCTGGGGAAAAAGAGTGCCTCCGATTTCTCCCAATGCACGGCATTGCTGTTGCTCAGCAGGAAGGTGCGGTAGCGTGAGTGGAGCTTCTCCACCTTCTCCAGACGGTGCACGGGGATATCAGTGAGCAGTTCGCCCCACGCCCGACATATATCCTCGTCAGTGGCGCAGCAGCCCGGAGCGCGGCGGCGTATCTCGCGGCAAAACTCAGCGGTGCTGATTTTCCCCAGTTCAAGGTCGAGAAACATATCAATCTGCTTGCATTCGTCAACGTAGTGGGCAATCTCGCCTGCACCGATGCTTTCCAGTGCCGCAATGCACTTCTGGCGGTCGAGGTTGACGAGCACGCAACCAAAGTCGAACACGATGTTCTTTATCCCTTTCAGTATATTATTCTCCATTCTTCTTGTTTTCGGTCTTTATGCCTGCAAAGTTAATACAAAACGTTCAATAACAGCTTCCGCATTGTTCCAAGTAGCTGTTTTTTACGTATATTTTATAAAAAAAACACAAATATCCCCATCTTAATGTAGATTTTCCGGCATAAAATTTGGAAATACGGCAGAAACCCATTACCTTTGCACCTGCAAACTTGACCGCACACTGGTCAAGCCGGGCTTTTAGCTCAGTTGGTTAGAGCAACAGACTCATAATCTGGAGGTCCTAGGTTCAAGCCCTAGATGGCCCACCTTCCAAAACAGCGACTTACGAATAGCGTAGGTCGCTGTTTTTGGTTTGCGGGGAACAGCGAAAACTGAATTTGGGATTAGCGGATTTTCCCGGTTGGCAACATTGGAGATTATGAATGTAATTACGAAAATCAGAGACAATAGGTTTTGAACAGATAAACGTATTGTCGTTGGGGAAACAACTGAAAAATTGTCTCTTGTTGTCTCCTTTGTCTTAAACCCAAATCGGTCATCAGGACGTTTCCCACTCTTCTAAAAAACAAAATCCAGGCAAGCCCTGATGACCGATTCGGGTTAAAATCAAAAAACACATTGACGGCAAGAGGAGACAGCAAGAGACTATCGCGTGCGGCTCCGCCTTAGAACAGCGTTGGCTCCATGATGTTGCCTGTGTAGGGATTCCTGCCGAAGTGGCTGTAGGCAAGTTCCGTTACCATTCTGCCGCGCGGCGTACGCTTGATGAAGCCTTCCATGATGAGATACGGCTCGTACACCTCCTCCACGGTGCCGGAGTCTTCGCCAATGGCGGTGGCGATGGTGGTGATACCCACGGGACCGCCCTTGAACTTGTCGATAATCGTCAGCAGAATCTTGTTGTCGATCTCATCGAGACCGTATTGGTCGATATTGAGGGCGGTAAGTGCCACGTGCGTGATTTTTGTGTCAATCCTTCCGGAACCGCGCACTTGTGCGAAGTCTCTCACTCTCCTGAGCAGAGCGTTGGCTATACGTGGCGTACCTCTTGACCGTCGCGCTATCTCCATTGCCGCATCGTCGTCGATAGGCACCCTCAGGATGCTTGCCGAGCGCTTCAGTATGCGCTTCAGCGTTTCCGGCTCGTAGTATTCCAGATGCAGGTTTATGCCGAAACGGGCGCGCAGCGGAGCCGTGAGGAGACCGCTGCGTGTGGTGGCCCCGACGAGCGTGAAGGGGTTCAGGTCTATCTGTATGGACCGTGCCGATGGCCCCTTGTCTATCATTATGTCGATGCGGTAGTCTTCCATAGCCGAATAGAGGTATTCCTCCACTACGGGCGAGAGGCGGTGTATCTCGTCGATGAAGAGCACATCGTTGGGCTCGAGCGACGTGAGTATGCCGGCGAGATCGCCGGGCTTGTCGAGCACGGGTCCGCTCGTAATTTTGAATCCCACGCCCAGCTCGTTGGCTATGATGTTGCTGAGCGTAGTCTTTCCCAGTCCCGGCGGTCCGTGCAGCAGTGTATGGTCGAGCGGTTCGCCCCGGTATTTCGCTGCCTCGACGAACACTTCGAGGTTTTCCACCACCTTCTGCTGTCCGCTGAAATCGCCGAAGCGCAGCGGTCGCAGTGCGTTCTCGAACTCCTTTTCCGCCGAACTGAGCGTTTCTTGTCTTATGTCGAAATCATTGTCCATAGTGCGAAGTTATGCAAAAAAAACAGAATATCCGTGTATTTGCCGTGTATTTTTGATCAAAACATTATGAATTTGGCGGTCTGCGGGCACCGCGTATGCGACGGAATCTGCCACTCTGCCCACCGGTTGGCTCCCGCCACATGATGTGTGGCCGTCGGTGGCAAAGTGGCAGATTCTTGTATTGTTTCCCTCAAGCGGTTTTTTAGTCTTCCATCAGCTTGCGGTAGCGGCCCTTCTTTATTTCTTCGTTGCCCAGTCGGCGCGCCTTGTTTATCTCGTAGTCGGAGTAGCTGCCCTCGAAGAAGAACACCTCGCCGTTGCCCTCAAAGGCAAGTATGTGGGTGCAGATACGGTCGAGGAACCATCGGTCGTGGCTGATAACCACGGCGCATCCGGCAAAGTTCTCCAGTCCTTCCTCCAGTGCGCGCAGCGTGTTCACGTCGATGTCGTTGGTCGGCTCGTCGAGCAGCAGCACGTTGCCTTCCTGCTTCAGCGCGAGTGCGAGCTGCAGTCGGTTGCGCTCACCGCCCGAGAGTGTGCCGCAGAACTTGCTCTGGTCGGTGCCGGCAAAGTTGAAGCGCGAGATGTATGCACGTGCGTTCACGTCCCTGCCGCCCATGCGTATCGTCTCGTTGCCCTGCGATACAGTGTCGTATACGGATTTCGCCGGGTCGATGTCCTTGTGCTGCTGGTCCACGTAGGCAAGCTTCACGGTCTCGCCCACCTCGAACGTTCCGCCGTCGGCCTGCTCCAGTCCCATGATGAGACGGAAGAGCGTGGTCTTTCCCGCTCCGTTCGGACCTATCACTCCCACGATGCCGTTCGGCGGCAGCATAAAGTTGAGGTCGTTGAAGAGCACTTTCTCGCCGAACGCTTTCTTCACGTGCTGTGCCTCGATGACCTTGTTGCCCAGTCGCGGACCGTTCGGTATGAATATCTCCAGCTTCTCCTCGCGGTCTTTCTGCTCCTCGCCGAGCATCTTCTCGTATGCGTTCAGTCGTGCCTTTCCCTTTGCCTGGCGCGCCTTCGGTGCCATGTGTGCCCATTCCAGCTCCCTCTCCAGTGCCTTGCGGCGCTTTGATGCCTGTTTTTCCTCCTGCATCATTCGCTTTGTCTTCTGGTCGAGCCATGATGAGTAGTTGCCATGCCATGGTATTCCCTCGCCCCGGTCGAGCTCCAGTATCCACTCGCTCACGTCGTCGAGGAAGTAGCGGTCGTGCGTCACGGCGATCACCGTTCCCTCATATTGCTGTAGATGCTGCTCCAGCCAGTCGATGCTCTCGGCGTCGAGGTGGTTGGTGGGCTCGTCGAGCAGCAGCACGTCGGGTTTCTGCAGCAGCAGGCGGCAGAGAGCCACGCGTCGGCGTTCGCCTCCGGAGAGGTTCGTCACCGGCAGGTCGCCCTGCGGACAACGCAGCGCCGCCATGGCGCGGTCGAGTTTCGAGTCCATGTTCCATGCGTCGGTGGCATCGATGATGTCCTGCACCTCAGCCTGGCGCGCCATCAGCTTGTCCATCTTGTCGGCGTCGGAGTAGTATTCCTCCATGCCGAACTTCTGGTTTATTTCCTCATACTCAGCGAGCGCGTCGTAAGCCTTCTGCACTCCTTCCATCACGTTCTCCTTCACGGTCTTCCCCTCGTTCAGCGGCGGGTCCTGCGGCAGATAGCCCACGGTGTAGCCCGGGCTCCACACCACTTCGCCCTGTGTGGGCTGTTCCAGTCCGGCGATGATTTTCATCAGCGTCGACTTTCCTGCGCCGTTCAGACCGATGATTCCGATTTTAGCACCATAGAAGAAGGACAGGTAGATGTCCTTCAGAATCTGTTTGCGGTTCTGGGGGATGATCTTCGACACTCCCACCATAGAGAAGATAATCTTCTTGTCGTCTACTGTTGCCATATTTTATATTGTGTTATATTTTTATGTTATTCATTTTTCCTTTAATGTCATTCATTTCCAGCTGTTGTGTAAAAAAGAATGCTGTACGCACGCGGCTTGTCCCACTTTCTATGCTTTTGCAAAGATAATGCAAACCGCACACAATACAAAATTTGCGAAGGGGTAATACATAACTTTGTACCACCAAGATCTTCCTTCTCAAACTCTTCTTGCGCCCGACTTCTTGTATACGCGACATAAAAACAATGTTCCTCCGTATGAAAGAAAGGCGAAATCTTAACACACGCTCACATCTACACCCAGATATTTTAACACGCGCAAGCAAAATTTTTGTGATTATGCACGGAATCAAAAACTTTTTCTGAAAAAATCAGCATATCCAACATGAACAAAAAAAGCCTCGCAAGCGTGTAAACTTGCAAGGCCCTTGAAACCGCGCTTCAAGATGGGCTTGAACCAACGACCCCCTGATTAACAGTCAGGTGCTCTAACCAACTGAGCTATTGAAGCATTATTGCTATCGTTCTTGATTGCGGTTGCAAAGGTATGACGTTTTTGTGAAACCACCAAATATTTTATGAGAAAAGTTTAGATAAAAGCTAAAAAAAGATGCTTTTTATTGTATTTCCCTCAAACCACACCTTATTATATATATTATAAGGCAGATCTTTTCATATTATGTTGCTAATCTTTGAAGTCAAGAGACAGCTCGCCACTTCCAAGAAGATTATAGCTCATCCTGTGGTATGGCGTCACCCCGTGAAGACGTATCGCCTCACGGTGCTTCTTCGTTGGGTATCCTTTGTTGCTCTTCCAGTCATATTGTGGAAACTCCTCGGCAAGGGCGTCCATATAATCGTCGCGGTATGTCTTTGCAAGAATACTTGCTGCGGCGATGGCGAGATATTTGCCGTCGCCTTTCACTATGGTTGTGTACGGCAGGTCTTTATATGGCTTGAATCTGTTTCCGTCAACGATAACCGCCTCCGGACGGGTCTTCAGTTGGTCAAGAGCACGGTGCATGGCAAGGAAGCTTGCGTTAAGGATGTTTATCTTGTCAATCTCCTCAGGAGTGACGATGCCCACGGCCCATGCCACGGCATCCCTCTCGATAATCTCCCTCAGTTCTTTCCTCTTCTTGTCGGTGAGCTTCTTGGAGTCGTTGAGCATCTCGTTCTTGTAGTCGGGCGGTAGAATGACGGCGGCGGCATACACGCTTCCGGCAAGACAGCCTCGTCCTGCCTCGTCGCATCCTGCCTCTATCATGTCTTTGTAGTAATGGCTTTCAAGCATAACGTTTTTTGTTTATAAATAATATTTTGTCAGTTGACAAGTTGACGAGTAGACGAGTAGACAAGTAGGTTTGTCTTGCTTGTTTGGGGCTTGTAACCAGCGGTTGTCAAGGAAAACAAATTTCCTCGTCAACTTGTTAACTCGTTAACTGTCTCGCAAGTTTGAAACTTGCGGGACTTTTATTATAATACGTCGAATTCCGTCCTTTATTGTGCTGGATAAAGGATAAATATCGGTGCGGATATGTTGTACAAACGCAAAAAAGCAGGAAACGAGAGGTGTAAGTCGTGGAAATTTTGTAGATTTGCAACTCATAATCATACTAAAAAGAAAACAACAGCGAAATGAAAAAGATATTTCTATTTACGGCCTTTGTGTCAGCCTTGGTCTTCGGCACCGTTAAGGCACAGGATGATAAGGACCACAACTTCATGGTGTCAAAGAATATCGAGATCTTCAATGATATCTATCGTTACCTCGATATGATATATGTAGACACGCTGGATGCCAACGAGGTCATCGGCACGGGTATAAGGGGGATGTTGAACTCCCTCGACCCATACACGGAGTATTATCCGGAGAGCGAGGTGAACAAGCTCAAGAAGATGATGACCGGAAAGTATGTCGGTATAGGAGCTGTGATACGTCAGAACATGCAGCTTGGCAGAGTTGTCGTTGATGAGCCTTACGAAGGCAGCCCTGCTGCGGAAGCCGGACTGAAGAAGGGCGACATAATACTGAGCATCGACGACACAACGATGACAGACAAGAACACCAGTTATGTAAGCTCCCATCTGCGCGGAGACCCAGGTACAACATTCATTCTGAAGATAAAGCGCCCGTCGACAGGCAAGAAGATGCAGATGAGAATAACCAGAAGGGCGATAACCCTGCCTTATCTGCCGTACTACGGTCTTCGTCCTGACAGTATCGGCTATATCAATCTGAACAGTTTTACCGACGGATGTGCGAAAGACGTGCGCCGTGCCTTCATCGACCTTAAGCACAGAGGGATGAAAGCCCTTGTGCTGGACCTGCGCGGCAATGGCGGAGGTTCGGTAAGCGAAGCCGTGCAGATCGTGAATATGTTCATACCGAAAGGCGTGACCCTTGTCCGTACAAGAGGAAAGATGAAGAAGATGAACAGTGACTACAAGACCACCGTCGAGCCGATAGACACGGTTATGCCGATGGTGGTAATGGTGAATGGCGAGACGGCTTCCGCAAGCGAGATAACGTCGGGAGGCTTGCAAGACCTCGACCGTGCCGTGGTTCTCGGCACGAGGACATACGGCAAGGGACTTGTGCAGGTGCCGGTAGACCTGCCGTATAACGGACAGATGAAGCTCACTACGGGAAAATACTATATCCCGAGCAACCGTTGTATACAGGCCATCAACTACAAACATGCCCACGGCGGCTATACGGAGCATATCCCGGACAGCCTTACACGAGTGTTTTATACCAAGAACGGTAGGGAAGTCCGTGATGGCGGCGGCATAAAGCCGGACATAGAAGTGAAGCCCGACTCGCTGCCGAACATCGCATACTATCTCAGCGTTTCAGGACTCGACTCCACGGAAGTGCTCCTCAACTACGAGATGGATTATATAGCCAAGCATCCTACAATCGCTCCGGCAGGGAAGTTCGAGATAACAGATGAGGAGTTTGAGGACTTCAAACAGCGCGTCCTTGCCAGCGGTTTCAAGTACGATGCCGAGAGCGGAAAGGAACTCGACCGCTTGAAGAAGATAGCCCAGTTCGAGGGATATTATGACGATGCCAAGCCGGAGTTTGATGCTTTGGAACAGAAACTCAAGCATAATCTCGCCAACGACCTTGAAAGAAACAAGCAGCTGATAAAGCAGATAATGGCAGCCGACATAGTGGCGGCTTACCATTGGCAAGCGGGAGCGATAGAGAATAACCTGAACTACGACAAGCAGATGAAAGAAGCGTGCCGACTGCTCAACAGTCCTGCGGAATACAGAAGCCTGCTTATGCCGCCAGATAAGGATAAACGGAAATAATTAATTATAATTTTAATTTTTTATTGCTTACTCATATTTTTGCATTATCTTTGCATAAATAAGATGTCGTGAATGGATTGTATGTCGTATTGTGGCAAACAGTTCATGGGGCAATATAAAAACAAACATTATGCAGACAAGAAGTCATTTGTCAGTTCTGGTACACGACCAGGCAAAGAAGTACGGCAATCGGGAAGCCCTTATTTATAGAGATTTCGGTAGCAAGACATGGAAGTCATATTCGTGGAACGAATTTTCTGATAAGGTAAAAGTCGTTTCCAATGCGCTGCTTAACATAGGAGTTAAGCCGCAGGAGAACATCGGTATCTTCTCTCAGAACTCCGTACAATATATTTTCAGCGATTTCGGAGCTTGGGGAGTACGTGCCGTTACTATTCCTTTTTACGCTACGAGTAGTGAGCAGCAGATTCAGTTTATGATAAACGATGCCCAGATCCGCTTCCTCTTCGTGGGAGAGCAGGAGCAGTACGACAAGGCGCACCGTACGCTTGCCCATTGTCCTACGCTGGATAGAATCATCATCTTCGACAAATCGGTGAAGATTAATCCCAATGACCCAAACGCCATATACTTTGATGATTTCCTGAAACTCGGAGAGAACTATCCGCGCCAGTCGGAAGTAGAGGCCCTTTACAAGGCCGCTAACTATGAAGACCTGGCTAACATACTATATACAAGTGGCACGACCGGCGACAGCAAGGGCGTAATGCTCAGCCATCTGCAGTATCATGCCGCCTTGGAGGCAAACGACCGTGCTGTGCATGTCACGGAGAAAGACCGTATAATGAACTTCCTTCCCTATGCACATATCTTTGAAAAGGGATGGACGCTGCTCTGTATCTCAGAAGGTGCAACGCTGATAGTGAACACCGATCCGCGGGAGGTACAGCAGTCGATGCGGGAGACCCATCCAACATGTATGTGTGCCGTTCCGCGTTTCTGGGAGAAGGTATATGCCGGAGTGCAGGAACAGATAGACAGGGCAAACCCCGTGCAGCGCAAGCTGTTCAAGCATGCCCTCGCCGTAGGCAGGAAACACAATATAGAATATCTGAGCCGTGGCAAGCGTCCGCCGCTCTCCCTGCATCTTGAATATGAGATGTATAACAAGACGGTGTTCAACCTCGTTCGTCGTGAACTCGGACTCGAACATTCTAACTTCTTCCCAACGGCAGGAGCCACAGTATCGTCACACGTGGAGGAGTTTGTACACTCCATCGGCCTTGCCATGGTGGTGGGCTACGGACTGACCGAGAGTCTCGCCACGGTGTCCTGCGACCGTGTCGGAGAGCAGCCTTACACCATAGGCTCGGTAGGAAGACCAATCCATAACATACAAGTGAAGATAAGCGATGAAGGCGAGATATGCCTCAAGGGCGACACCATAACAAAGGGATATTACAACCGTCCCGACATTACGGCTCAGTCGTTCGACGAGGAAGGCTTCTTCAAGACCGGCGACTCCGGATACATGAAAGACGGAGAGCTGTTCCTGAAAGACCGTATCAAGGATCTGTTCAAGACTTCAAACGGAAAGTATATCGCTCCGCAGATGATAGAGGCAAAGCTCCTTGTAGACAAGTTCATCGACCAGATAGTGATAATAGCCGACCAGCGCAAGTTCGTCTCTGCCCTCATCATACCGGAATACAAGGCTCTTGAGGAATATGCAAAGGCAAACGGCATAGGCTATAGCAGCCGCGAAGAGCTGTGCGCAAGCGACAAGATACACGCCATGATGATGGAGCGTATCGATACCTTGCAGCAGCAGCTTGCCCACTATGAACAGATAAAACGCTTTACCCTCTTGCCAAAGCCTTTCACTATGGAGAGCGGAGAGCTGACAAATACTCTGAAGATGCGTCGTAAGGTGATAAACGAGCATTATAAGAAAGAAATCGAAAACATGTACGCTGAATAGAAGATGATTACTCAGGAACAACTGAAAGACGTGTTGGAGCGCACGGAAGCCCTTCACCGTTATCTGGATATAGACAAGAAGAAGGTGGAGTTTGAGGAAGAACAACTCCGCACACAGGCTCCTGACTTCTGGGACGACCCTAAGAGAGCCCAGGAGCAGATGAAGAAGGTGAAAAGCATAGAGAAGTGGATCGTAGGATATAAAGAGGTGAAGACTCTTGCCGACGAGCTGCAGCTGGCTTTCGACTTCTATCATGATGAGATGGTAACCGAAGAAGAGGTTGACGAAGACTACAGCAAGGCGATAAAGGCTATCGAAGACCTTGAGCTGAAGAATATGCTGCGCCAGAAGGAGGATCCTATGGACTGTGTGCTGAAGATAAACTCCGGAGCCGGCGGTACCGAGAGCCAGGACTGGGCGTCGATGCTTATGCGAATGTATATGCGTTGGGCTGAGGCTCATGGACATAAGGTGACGATCAGCGACCTACAGGAAGGCGATGAGGCTGGAATAAAGAGCGTCACCATGGAGATTGAAGGTGGAGAATACGCTTACGGATACTTGAAGAGCGAGAATGGAGTACACCGTCTTGTGAGAGTGTCGCCGTTCAATGCCCAGGGCAAGCGAATGACAAGCTTTGCCAGCGTGTTCGTTTCCCCTCTCGTAGATGATACTATCGAGGTCTATGTAGACCCTTCAAAGGTAAGCTGGGACCTGTTCCGAAGCGGCGGAGCCGGCGGACAGAACGTCAATAAGGTGGAGACTGGTGTGCGTCTGCGCTACCAATATACCGACCCCGACACGGGAGAGGAAGAGGAAATCCTTATCGAGAACACCGAAAGCCGCAAGCAGCTTGAGAACCGTAACAATGCCATGCGACTCCTGAAGTCACAACTCTATGACCGCGCCATGAAGAAACGTCTTGAGGCACAGGCAAAGATTGAGGCTGGCAAGAAGAAGATAGAGTGGGGAAGTCAGATAAGAAGCTACGTCTTTGATGACCGCCGTGTGAAGGACCACCGTACCAACTATCAGACATCGGATGTGGATGCTGTGATGGACGGTAAGATAGACGGTTTCATAAAGGCTTATCTGATGGAGTTCCCGGTAAATGATGAAGAGTAAGACAGATTTATCTAATAACGGAAATAATAACATATAAAACTTTAATACTATGAGTGAAAAAGGAAAAGCTCGCCGTGAACGCTATCAAGAGCGTCAGGCGAAACAGGGTGCAAAAGTGTTTAACTGGATTCTCGCATTGCTGGCTATCGGTGCCGTCGCATTCCTGATATTCTCTATAACACAAGGATAAGACAGATGAGCGGACTTGAAATAGAAAGGAAGTTCCTCGTACATAAACGTGGCGATGAATACAAGCGTGATGCGTATTCATCGTCACGCATTAAGCAGGGCTACATCTGTAGTGGTCATGGAAGGACAGTTCGTGTCCGAATCCGTGACACAAAGGGCTTTCTTACGATAAAGGGACCGTCTTTGAATGGCGGTATGACCCGCTATGAGTTCGAGAAAGAGATAACGCTCGATGAGGCTGAACATCTGATGCGGCTCTGCGAACCGGGTATAATAGATAAGACACGCTACCTCGTGAAGAGCGGCAGCCACACCTTTGAGGTGGATGAGTTCTATGGAGACAACGAAGGACTCGTTATGGCGGAAGTGGAACTCGGTAGTGAGAATGAGCCTTACGAGAAACCAGACTTCATAGCAGATGAGGTTACCGGCGACCGCCGCTTCTATAACTCTTATCTGCGACAGATGCCGTTTGCTGTATGGAAGAAGGATCTGCCTGAGGAGTTTCGTTAGGCGGATCAGATAGCTGACTATTAGTTTTGCCGATACTATGTTCTTCTTTGATAACTTCGGATTCTACAAGACCGACAGGATAGCCATTGCTATTCTTGTCATCGTGATTGCTGTCTGTGCCGTGATATTCAGTACAGGAGGCTCAGATGACAGCGGAATATTTGCTTCTGACGACAATACACAACAGAAGGACGACGCTTCTGCAAGGGGCAGCGTGTCTGTAGCTGAAGGAGGAAAAGGATATTATTATGTGGAGGGAAACAAGACACAGCTGTTTCCCTTTGACCCCAATACGGCAGACAGTACGCAGCTGTTGCAGCTCGGACTGCAGCCATGGATGGTCAGAAACATATACAAGTACCGTGCCGCAGGCGGCGTATACCGCAAACCCTCTGATTTTGCCCGCCTGTATGGTCTGACATTGAAGCAATATAAAATCCTGGAACCTTATATCAGGATAAGTGAAGACTATAGACCGGCGTCGGAGTTCTACTCTGATGACACCTATGCAGACTCCCATAATGCTGCACATTCCCAGATACCGAGAGACTCCATGAAATACCCCTATAAGCTGTCTCCCGGCGAGACCGTTCTGCTGAATTCCGCCGACACTACGCAGCTGAAGAAGATTCCAGGCATAGGAAGTGCCTATGCCAGAGCCATCGTTAGACGACGTGAGAAGCTTGGAGGATTCTATAGTGCGTCGCAGTTGCGTGAGATTGACGGCTTTCCGGAAGAGGCTTTGAGATATGTAAAAGTGGATGCGTCAGCGATACGCAAGCTGAAAATCAACGTGCTGACGTACAGTCAGCTCCGCCAGCACCCCTATCTGAACTATTATCAGGCACGCGACATTATTGATTTCCGACGTGTCCATGGACCATTGAAATCCATCTCCCAGTTGGAGATGATGGATTCCTTTACCCCCGAAGATATAAAGGCCATCAGACATTATATAGAGTTTTAGCGTTAAATAACATCGAATTGCCTCTGAAATCTTGTGCGTTAATCTTTTTTGGAGTAACTTTGCCCCGTTGATTTATATAATATAAGGTAGAGAGAAGTGGTATTCAGCATAACTGCGGAAAGCTCCATGACTTTTCATTAAATAGAATTTTACACGCAAGACAGATGATAAAATCAAGATTGTTCCTATTGCCATTGGCTGCATGTGCCGTGCTCACTTCCTGTTTCAAGGATGAGGAGCCTAATGCAGAATGTGACATTCAGAAGGCTTTTGTACACATGGACAAGCCGGAAGACGTGTTTGCCCAGAAGAGCGATACGCTCGTTGACGTGAGGTCTAATGTTTCGGATGTGGTTTTTTATATCAAGCCCGGTGTGGATGTGTCGAAGATGGCACCGCAGTTTGAGCTTACTCCTGGTGCCACGATATATCCTGAGAGCGGCACGGAGTTTGACTTCTCTGACGAGAAGAAGGTTCAGTATACCGTCACTTCGGAAGACAAGTCGTGGAAACGGACCTACAACGTGAGCTTCGAGATAAGCGAGCTGCCTACGAAGTACGACTTTGAGAACTCGGAACTCTATTATGAAACGGATCCTAAAGACAAGGTTCTGAAACCAAAGTATTATATATGGTATGACCTTAGTCCTAACGGAAAGAAGATATACGACTGGGCATCGGGAAATGCAGGCTTCAAGCTGAGCAACTACGATGGCAAACCGGAGATATATCCTACCGTGCCGATGGACGACGGAAACGGTCCGGAGGGCGGCAAATACGGTAAGTACGTGAAGCTGACTACCAGCGACACCGGCGCATGGGGCGTGATAGTAAACAGGCGTCTTGCCGCAGGTAACCTCTTTATCGGAGTGTTTGATCCGCTGCCTGCCCTTACCAACACCTTGCTATGCACCCGCTTCGGCTTGCCGTTCAGCAAGAAGCCGTTGCGCCTTACTGGATATTACAAATACAAGCCGGGTGAGAAGCTGCAGGACAAGAACGGAAAGCCTATAGAAGGCAAGATAGACCGTGGCACCATCTATGCCGTGATGTATCGCAACCATGACGCCAACGGAAACGCCATTGTGCTGAATGGCAACGATGTAAAGACCAATCCTAACATCGTGGCTTTGGCTGACCTCGGCGAGATAAGCGAGACCCCGGAATGGAAGACTTTCAGCATCAACTTCGTATATTCCGCTGATTTGGATAAGGCTCTGCTCGAAAGCAACGGCTATAGCATCTCTGTAGTTTGCTCTTCAAGTGTGGAAGGCGACAAGTTTGAGGGTGCTGTGGGCAGTACGCTCTGCGTGGATGAATTGGAACTGGTTTGTGAATAACAAAAGAACAAGAAAATGAAGAAGACCATTATATCTTTGCTGATGGCGGCAATGGCTGTAGTGCCAGCCTGTGCCGACGGCATATTCGACAATCTGAGATACGACCTGCGTGCCGGATATAATCTTGGTGGCACGGCTCCAATGGGAATGCCTGCCTCTATACGCTCGCTCGACTCATACAAGCTCACGCCGAGCGTGATGATAGGACTCGGAGTATACAAGCCGCTAACAGAGCATTGGGGACTGACTTCCGGCTTGCGCCTTGAGAACAAAGGCATGAATATCGACGCTACGGTGAAGAACTACCACATGCGTATCGTGAGAGGAGGACAGTCGCTTGAGGGTATGTTCACCGGAAAGAACCACTCTGAGGCGGAGCAGTGGATGCTGACATTGCCTTTACAGGCTACATATACCTTTAATGAAAAGGTTTGTGTGAAGATTGGTCCTTACTTGTCCTATGTACGGTCTCACACTTTCAAGGGCGATGCCTACGACGGTTATCTGCGTGTCAACGACCCTACTGGCGAGAAGGTGGAGCTTGGTACGGCGGAAGGAGACCGCGGTTCATACGACTTCTCCGACGATATGCGCAACCTGCAATGGGGAGTGATGGCTGGTGCTGACTGGCATTTCCATAAGTCATGGGGCGTATTCGCTGATCTGTCGTGGGGATTCACGGGCGTGTTCAAGAAGAATTTCCATGTTATAGACCAGACGATGTATCCTGTATACGGAACGATTGGAGTGACATATAGAATGAAATAAAACAGAAAAACAACATTTTAAAAGAAAATTTATGAAGAAGATTTTTACTCTTATCACAGTAATGCTCGTTGCCATGTCGGCAATGGCACAAGACCTCAAGAGCACAGACTATCATGATCAGCTCGTAATAACCATAAATGGTGAGACAATGCCAGCAGAACAGGCTGTAATAACTATTACCGAAGAGGCTGAGGAAGGTAAATATACCATCAAGCTCAATCAGTTCTCATTTATGGGACTGTTGATAGGTGATGTTACTATGACCGGTGTGCAGGGAGATGATGACTCAGATGGTTTCACAAACTATGCTACCACACAGACTGCAACAATAACAAACGGTGAGGCTGAAGGCATTATGGGTATGCTCGGAGGAAAGATTGACGTTACCGTAAAGGATGGTTCACGCAGCAAGGGTGGTAAGTTCTATGCCATGATTACTCTCGTTGTTCCTGGTGTAGGAAATGTTGACGCTGTGTTTGGCGATAATAACTTCGATGGCTCTTCTATCAACGGCGTAAGCTCGGATGACGATAAGGTCGCTGCCATCTATGCCCTCAATGGTGCACGTGTCAGCACAATGACTCGTGGCGTGAACATCCTGAAGATGCAGAGCGGCAAGACCATAAAGGTTTTCAACAGAAAATAATGGTAAACGAAGATACTTTATCATATATCATACAACATCGGACGGATGACCCTCGCAAGCTTGCCTTGCAGAGTCGTCCGTCTTGTGTTGATATGGCTTATGCGCTGGAGCAGATTGCCGGTTGGCAGACTGCCAGGCAGAAGCTTCCAAGGTGGGCTTCGACAGAGGGGGTGGTTTTTCCGCCGCATCTCTCGATGGAGCAATGCTCGTCGGAACTTACGGCTTCCTATAAGAGTGGGGTGGCTGACAGACTGCTTGGCGGTGGAGCGGGGGATAAGGAACATTCGCTTGTAGACCTTACAGGAGGCTTTGGAGTGGACTTCTCGTACCTTGCCCGGTGCTTTAAGCGTGCAACCTATGTGGAGCGTCAGCAGAGGCTGTGCGAGCTGGCTTCTCACAATATGCCGTTGTTAGGACTTCCTGAGGCAGAGATTGTGTGTGCTGACGGCACGGAATATCTGCAGTCGCTTGACCATGTATCGATGATTTTCGTTGATCCGGCACGGCGCGACGATAATGGCGGCAAGACTTTTGCTATCTCCGACTGCACTCCAGATGTGGCTGCCTTGGCGGACATGCTTGTAGAGAAGGCAGACTACGTGTTCATAAAGCTCTCTCCGATGCTCGACTGGCATAAGGCTGTGGCTGACATGCGCTATGTCTCGGAGGTGCATGTGGTGGCGGTAAGAAACGAATGCAAGGAGCTTCTTCTGGTGCTCCGTAAGGGAAAGGATGATGAAAGCTCCTCCCAAGTTCGTCTTTTTTGTGTAGACAGCATTCAGAAGGATGACGGTGGCGTGGAGTTCGCTACAGATTGTTTTGATGTAGAGAGTGGGCATGGTGGACTTCAGTCTTCGTCTTTTGCAAATCCCATGGAGGGTATGTATCTGTATGAGCCAAATGCTTCGTTGATGAAAGTCGGCTGCTTTGCGGAGCTTTCATTAAGGTTCGGTGTTTCGCAAGTGTCCCGAAACAGTCATTTGTTACTCTCCGATGCTCCTTTGGAGGGTTTCCACGGACGGTGTTTCAGAATAAGGCAAGTATCGACGATGAACAAGAAGGAGCTGCGCAAGTCGCTTGCCGGCATCACTAAGGCAAATATTGCCGTAAGGAATTTCCCGTTGTCGGTGGCAGAGCTGCGCAAGCGTCTGAAGTTGAAAGATGGTGGTTCGGATTATATCTTTGCCACTACGCTTCAGGACGACAGTCATGTGTTGCTCTTGTGTGAAAAAGCATAGTTCGTGGCCCTGTTTTTTATTGGTCTTTTTGATGGCAAAAAAAGCAGGAAAGTGAAACCGGTAAAAAGTCCCGTTTTTAGAAAGTCGGTAAGTTTCTATGAGAAATTAGGTAACTTTCTCATAGAAATTAGGTAACTTTCTATAAGAAAGTCGGTAACTCCTGACTTCATCACTTTTCTGCGCCATCACATAGCGCAGATTGAAAATCAATGAGTTATGTCAAAATTATGGGTGGTTTTGGGTGGCGCAAGCAAAAAATGTGTACCTTTGTCCCATGTATGTACGCAAGAAACATAACAGATCAGGAACCACAAGCGTGGTTGTTGTCAGCAAAGCCAGCGGCAAATATAAGGAGATAAAGTCCTTTGGATCTT
>OQVS01001214.1_pt1 | contig 17789 bp, 16 predicted proteins | sample 1691601 | NCBI WGS metagenome assembly OQVS01 (sample SAMN03418268, study PRJEB22391) | human gut metagenome | biome: human-gut; feature: organic feature; material: feces | host: Homo sapiens | place: Tanzania | collected 2013-01
AGCAGGCGCACCTCGGCGTCGTGGAGCGTCGTGTCCATTTTCATTGAAAAGATGATCAGGAATCTGCCGCTGGAAATCCATGGCGACGGCGAACAGACGCGCGATTTTGTGTATGTCGGGGACGTGGCGGAAATGAACTGCCGCGCCGTTTTGTCGGACGGCAAGAACGAAACGCTGAACGTGTCCACCAACACCCGCACCAGCATCAATAAACTGTTTTCACTGATCGGGAAATACACGGACTACACGCTTTCGCCGAACCGCGCGCCCGCCCGCGCCGGCGACATCAAACACAGCGTTTTAAACAACGCCAAAGCCGCCGCCGTTTTGGGGTTCACGCCGCAAACGACATTGGAAAACGGCTTAAAGGAAACGGTTGCTTTTTTCAAAAAAGCTTACTGATTCCTTTTTTCTGAAAATCACCGCGAACCGCCGCATGTCAACGGCGGTTGCTTTTTTTATTACGGCTTTCGAACAATGAAAAAAGGGTCGGCAAAACCGACCCTTTTTCATGCGAAACAAACGGTTTAACGCGTTTTGCTCTGCAACATTTTCTGAACGACAGCCTGATTCGACTGCGCGGGCTTTTGCTGATACTGGCGTTTGTTTTCCTCGATCGCGGAACGGCGTTCGTCGTAGTTTTTCTTGAACTCTTCCGTTTTGCGAACGTCGTGCTGATGATGTTTCTGCGAAAACTTTGCGGAAATGATATCATAAGCGTACGTCTGGAAATACCCGCTGTTCGCCATGCTTTCATACAGCGACACAATGCGTTTCGCGTCGCGCTGTTTTGTTTCCGTACGTCCCGGACGCTTAAATTCCGAAATCTGCGGATCTTTGACTTTGGAATTTTCATTCCCCGCCTGACGGTATCCGTTCAAAATGCCGGCGATGTCTTTGAAAACGGGAATTTCCTTGATTTCATTGACTTTGACGTGCATTTTCGGACGCCAGTTCTTCCACGGGATACGGCTGGCGCCGCCCTTTTCAAAAACCTTCAGATCCTTGCCGCCGACGACCGATTCGGAACGTTGGCGCGTACCGGGAATGTTGCCCATATAGTTCGTGCGGAACATGTCCGAAAACGGGAACAGCAACATCGCAGAACGGGATTGTCCCAAATAATCGGCGACCGCCTGTTCGTACTTTGGCGGACAGGAACGCGTGTCGTGCGCGGGATCGGCGACAATGTGACCGCCGACGCGTTCCCAACACCCTTTTTCCTGCAAAGCCCAGTTCAAAGCGCAACGCTGGGTTTCATACTGACGAAATTCCAGATTACGCTGACCATCGCTTTCATAATACCCCAGATAATCCTTCAAATGCACGTCGCGCGCCGTCCATTGGCTTGCCAAAGACGGAGTGTCGTGCGTGGACGGAGCCGCCGTCGAATACTGCGGATATTCCTCGGGGTGACGGAAAGCGTTGTTGTCGTTTCCGTTCTGATATCCCCATTGACGTTCAAACGGCATCACGCGATAGGACAGAATCCCGTGATCCATCAGTTTGTCCTGAAATCCCGGAGGCAACTGCCCCAAATCTTCGCCGATCAGCATGCATTTGTTGCGATGCGATTCCAAAGCGGCGACCGCCATCAAATCGTCAACCGGATAGTACACGAACGCCCCTTCCTTGGCGGATTTTCCTTCGGGAATCATGTACAGACGCGCCAGCTGCAAAACATGGTCCAGACGGGTGCAGCCCGCTGTTTTCATGTTATTGCGCAACATTTCGATAAACGGTTCGTAAGCGGTGTCTTTCAACGCCTTGGGCTTGAATCCCATAACGTCCCAGTTTTGACCGTTCGGGGACAAAACGTCGGCGGGAGCGCCGGCGGACGCCTTCATATACAAATCCTTGCACCCCCAGCCTTCGAAACCGAACGGAGCGGAACCGACGGCGATATCGGTGTACAAGCCGACTTTCATACCGCTTTCCTTGCAGATTTTCTGCACGTTTTCCATCTGGTTCAGCGTTTCGAACTGCAAATAGGTGTAGAATCCGACGCGATCCTTGTTGGCTTCGGCGAACGCCTTGACTTCGGGCGTTTTGGAATCCTGATATTCCTTGGGCCAATCCCGCCAATCGGTCAACTTCGGTTCCTGTTTGGCGAAATGTTCGCACAGCGTCTGAAACACCGCGAAATCCTGCAAGCGTTCTCCGCCGTCGCGTTTAAACGCTTCGAACTTTTCCTTGCGTTCGGGTGCTCCGCTCTTCACGAACTGATCGTAGCACTTTTCCAAAACGGGCGTTTTCAATTCGAACGCCGCCGTATAGTCAACGTCCTGTTTATCCTGCGCTTTGCGGCGTTTGGCGGTGTATTCGGGCGAATCGTACAAAGCGGTCGCTTCTTTGCTTTGTTCAAATTCGGGAACGGCGGTCACGTCCAGATAAACATGGTTGAAATAGGTGCGGCTGGCGGGCGAATACGGGGAAGCCTCCTCCGCCGCTTCGGGGAACATGGCGTGCAACGGGTTGACGCCCAGAATCCCCGCTCCGCTTTTACCGACGGTATCCGCGATTTCCGCCAAATCGGAAAAGTCGCCGATGCCCTGATTTTCATCGGAACGCTGTTCGTACAGCTGGACGGGAACGCCCCAAGCTTTGCCGCCGTCCTTGATGTCGATCGGGTCGTAGCATTTCGTCGGCGCGTAAATCATGCGGGTCGACGCCTTGGGCTGTCCCGGAATATCCATTTCCAGCGTGTGGTAGCCGATATCGAAATCGGCGGGCATTTTAAAGCCGCGTTTTTCATATTTGACGCCGTCGATTTCGCGCACCATCGGCTTGCCTTCGTCGTCGTATTTCAAATAAGTGTCGGCTATTTTGACCGAACCCGCCTGCGTGTTGCCGTTTTCCTCTTTCACGGACCAGTTCAGCTGTTCGTTTTCCTTGCCGGCGGGGACGACGAATTCGACTTCTTTTTCACGATCTTTGCGCATGACGCAGACGGGTCCCGTCGGAGAAGCGTACTGCGCGTCCAAAGCTTTGTTCAGCGTCCGATTGATATCGGCGGCGTACTCCTGATCGGACATTTCGCCCTGCGGCTTCAAAACGTCCAAAGCGATCAGCAGGGATTGTTTGTTTTCAATCGTCGCGTAGCTGTCAATTCCCGCCATGACAGCCAAACGATGCAATTCATACTCATTCAAAATAGCCATTTGCGACCTCTTTCCCGAATTAGAAACGGATAAAACGATAACTTAGTAAGGATAATATGACATTTTTTCCGTTTTTGCCACTTTTTTTTAGAAAAAAATATATTTTTTCGGAAAATTTCTCAACAAGCTTTCACCTCCGGCGAAGCGGGAAAATTCATGATTAAAAATCAATGTGTTATCAACAAATTTCGGTCTTCAATCAGTCGTTTTTTCGCCTTAAATCGCCTCTCGTTTTGATTTAAACGGGGGATTCTTTGCCATTTTTTTAGACAGGAAACACGTCCAAAATCCGGACAAGCCGAATCCGCCGCCCGAAAACGGCGTGAAGCGACAAAAATTTTCCGTATTTTATGGACGGAAACAAAAAAGCAGTTATTTTTACGCTCAACCGTTTTTTTTGAAGTCCGCGAACAAGCGCATCAATGCCGCGTCGCCTTTTTCTTTCGCGATGCCCGCGGCGGTTTTTCCGCCATAAACGACCGCGTCCGGATTCGCGCCGCCGTCCAACAAAAAACGCGCAACGTCGAAAAAACCGCGCAAAGCCGCGTCTGCCAGAGCCTCGTCCGAAACGGTCGGTGAAAACGCCGCCAGACACCGCAAATTTTCCAACCGTCCGTGCGCCGCCGCGCCGATGAAAGCGGCGTCGATATTGCCGCCCAGACGCGCCAAAAATCGAACGGTTCGAGCATCGGCGAACGACGCCGCCCCGACAACCGCCCAATCGTCGCGGACACCGTGACGCGTTAATATTTCGACCAGATTCAACCGTCCCGATTCCGCCGCGTTGCACAGCGCGCCTTGCAAGTCTTCAAGCGGTTGCCCGTCTTGCAGCAGCCGTTTCAACAATTCAGCGTCATCGTTTCGAACCGCTTCAAAAAGACAGGACACGAATCAACCTTTCTTTCCGCCGATTTTCATTGACAATTCAAGGAAAAAAGGCTGAAACTGAAAAAGGAAAAGAATATTCGAACACGGGATTGATAGAAATGTCAACTGCCAAAGTTTCGTCAAGCGCGCCAGTACGGCAAACGACTTCGACGATGCGGCTGAACGGCGTCAAAGCCGCCGCGCCGGCTATGGAATCGGCGTCAATCGAATCGGTTGGCGATTCCGCGCGATCGAAGTCGGCAACGGATCAATATTTAACGGGCGGAAACGATTCCGCGCCGGCGTTGTTTTCTGCCGACAGCTCCGAAAATCAGCCCGCCCCGTCCTATTGGTCGGCGGAACAAGAATCGCAAACGGTTTTGACCGCGCAGTTGGACAATGATTTTTCGTCAACGGTCGATGCGCGGGAAGTTGAAAAAAGCATCGAAACATACGAACACGCGATTGAACAAATCGAACAATCGGCGGAAGCTCCCGTCCGCGGCACAAGAACATTCGGATAAACGTCGACCGTCTTGCGCCGTTTTTTTCACGCTTCCGTCGTTTTTTTAAAAAAAACTAAAAATAAGTGTTGACGAACCGCCGATAGATGTATATGTTCCTTTCCTGTCAAGGGCGTGTAGCTCAGCTGGTAGAGCACTTGACTTTTAATCAAGTGGCCCCGGGTTCGAATCCCGGCACGCTCACCAAAATAAAATCCCCGTGAGATTCACGGGGATTTTTTTGTGCCGAAGCCCCCCCCTCTTTTCAAAAAAAACACCCCCGTAAAAAACGGGGGCGTTTGCATCGCGACGGATTGCGCAAGCTCAACCGACGTTCGTTTCGAACGGATTGACGTTCTTGTTTTTATTTTCCATCGTTTTACGAATGTCCAAATACAGCAGAACGGGCATCGCGACATAAATCGACGAATACGTTCCGACGACAATGCCCCACAGCATGATCAACGCGAATCCCTGCAAAACGGAACCGCCCATGAACAACATCACGACCAGCATGATAATCGTCGACATACCCGTCAACAACGTGCGCGGCAACATTTCGTTCGTGGTTTTATTGATCATTTCGTCAATCGGCATTTTACGGTATTTGTGCAAATTTTCACGCATGCGATCATAAGACACAATCGTATCGTTGACGGAAAATCCCGCCAGCGTCATCAGTCCCGCGATGATCGTCATGTCGAAATCCAACTGAAACACCGAAAACAGACCGACGGCGATGATGATGTCGTGTATCAGCGACAACATCGTTCCCAGCGCGAATTCCCATTCGAACCGCGTCCAAACGTACACGGTAATCATCACGCCCGCCAAAATAACCGCCCAAACGCAGTTGCGGATCAATTCCGCCCCGACGCGGGGACCGACCATTTCCACGCGGCGAATGACATAATCGTCGCCCAGTTCTTCGCGGATTTCCTTGGTGACCTTCATCTGTTCCTGTTCATTGTCGCCACGCCCCAATGCGGTGATCAGAACTTCCGTTCCGTTTTCGCCGACGGGCTGCAAATCAACGCCCAGTTCGGATAGTTTGGCGCGCATGTTTTTCATGTCGATTTTCTGTTCGGATTGAACTTCCATCAACACGCCGCCCTTAAAGTCGATACCGAAATTCATGCCTTTTGTGGCGATGGATCCGATTGAAATCAGGCACATCAACAAAGACAGCGCAAAGGCGTATTTGCGCGCGCCGATGAAATTAACGTGCGTCGGCTTAATGAAATAGTGAATAAGTCTAGGCATTTCAAACACTCCTTACACGTTGATTTTCGCAGGTTTTGTAAATTTCACCCACGCCAGAATCAGAACTTTGGTCACATAAACGGCGGTAAAGACGGACGTCACCAACCCCAAACAGGTTGTCACGCCGAATCCGCGCACGGGACCGTTGCCCAGCCAAATCAAAATCAGCCCCGCGAACAAGCTGGTCAGATTCGAATCGAAAATCGCCGAAGACGCGTTTTCAAATCCGGCCTCCACCGTGTTTAAAACGGATTTGCCGTAAGACTGTTCTTCGCGCATGCGTTCGTAAATCAACACGTTCGCGTCGACCGCCATGCCCAGCGTCAACGCGATACCCGCGATTCCCGGCAGGGTCAGCGTCGCGCCCAGCGCGCTCATCGCGCCGCACAGCAACAGCAGATTCAGCACCAAAGCGATATCGGCGAACAATCCGAACGTGCCATACGTCGCCACGACGAAAGCCAGCACCAACGCCAGCCCGATCACGCATGATTTTTTGCCGGCGTCGATCGAATCCGTCCCCAATCCGGGACCGACGATGCGTTCTTCGACCACTTCCAGCGGCGCGGGCAAAGCGCCGGAACGCAACATCAGCGCCAAATCTGACGCGGATTGAACCGTAAAGCTGCCCGTAATGATACCGGAACCGCCCGTAATCGCGCTTTTGACTTCGGGCGCGGTAATCACTTTGCCGTCCAGAACGATCGCCAGACGGCGACCGACGTTTTCACGCGTCGCCGCGCCGAAACGTTTGGCGCCGAACGAATTGAAACGAAAAGCGACAACGGGTTCCCCTTCGGCGAAATCAGCGCGCGCATCGGTCAGATGCTCCCCGCTGACGATCGGCTTGCGTTCAATGACGTAATACGCCGCACTGGCGTTTTCGTCCCCCGGAACGACCTTTGATTCCGGCGAAATCTTCCCGCGGCGGGCGTCAGCCAAAGACGTGTTTTCGTCAACGAAATGAAAAGACATTTTCGCCGTTTTACCCAACAGTTTTTTAACTTCGTTCGGGTCTTCCACCCCCGGCAGCTGGACTTGAATGCGATCGCTGCCCTGACGCATGATCGACGGTTCGCGCGTTCCCAGTTGGTCGATACGGCGGCGCACGATTTCGATCGACTGGTCAACCGCGGCGGCTTTGATGCGGGTCAGCGCGACGTCCGTATAGCGCACCGTCAAAACATCGCCGTTTTCCGTCACGTCCAAATTACCCTTGTCGATTTTTCGCAACAGTTCCTTGGCTTTGGACAACTGTTCCCCTTTGATGATTTTAACGGTCAAAGCGTTGTCCGCAACGGACAGCCCCGTATAACGGACGCCCTTTTCGCGCAAAGCCGTGCGAGCCGCTTCCTGAACGGAATTCAGCTGATCCGTGACGACCTGTTTCAAGTCGACCTGCAACAACAGCTGCGAACCGCCCTGCAAATCCAGCCCCAGCGTCATCGGCTGCCACCATTCGGGCAGTTTTTCCTGTTGCGCCCTGGGCAAAAAGTTGGGAATGCAGAAAAACACCCCCAACGCGACGATCGCGCCGATCAGGGATATTTTCCATTTGGGATAATTAAACATCTGACTGTCCTTTTATTTTTTCGTTAAAACGTCTTTCAGACCTTCACTGCCTTTTTTGGCGTTGTCATTAACGGATTCTTCTTCCGCGAAAGTCCGATCCGCCTGCGAACGGCGTCCCAAAACGCGATCGCGCACGACGACGACGCGCACGCCGTCGGCGATTTCAACCAGCAAATCGTCGGTGTTGGAACGAATCACCTTGCCGACCAAACCGCCCGACGTCACGATCGTATCACCGCGCGCGACGTTCATCTGCATCATCTGGTGTTCTTTCATTTTCTTTTGCTGCGGACGAATCAAAAAGAAATAAAACACAACGAAAATCACCAGAAACTGAAACAAAACGCGCAAAGGATCGCCCGCGGCGACCTGTTGCGCCGCGCCGGCGGCTTCCTGAGCGAAAGCTGGATTTATCAACATGGAACAAGCACTCCGTTTATTAAAAAAGGTTTAAGCTGACAAAGTATAGAGCTATCCCGCCGATTTGCAATATATTTTATCAGAAAGCCTTTTGCCGATTCAGGCGCGCGAAAACGCCCCGTCCGCATAAATGCGCGGAGCGTCGAAAAATATTAAAGAAGCGGGTCAGCGTCCGCCGTTTGCCTTTCCGATAACGGCGACCGGATTTCGTTCGCGTTTCGGCGCTTCGACTTTTCCGTCGGCGGAACGGACGTAGAAGTAATCCGCCGATGTTTTGATTTTCGATTTTCCGAACAGCTTCAACGCGTGACGGACATGCCCGCGTTCCACTTTCGCCGTTTCCGTCGCCGTTTTTTCCGAAACCGTGTTCGCGCGGGCGGAAGCGAAAAATCCCGCGTCGACATAGCCGATTTCGTCCGCCAGCTGTTTTGGCGCGATCTCTTTTTTATACGCGCCGGAATACAGCATTCCCATGCCCATGAAATCGACAACGGCGCGGTCGTAATTTTCAACGTATTCGGCGTGATCGTACCACGCTTTGAACGCTTCGGCTTTGGCTTTGTTTTCGTCCTTGTCCGCAACAAACGACTGTTCGTAAGCCCGCATCATGCCGCCGTGGCGTTTGCAAAAAACGTCATAGGTTTCGGGTTCCGCCTTGCGCATTTGATAGACGGCGGCGCATTCGTGCGCCATGGCGTCGGCTTCCACGGCGCGGACTTCGGCGATGTTGGAATAGACGCTGTACGAATGGTCATGAACGGGATTTTGTTCCGAATGGCGGCATTCATGAACGATTGTGGACAGCAACTGCGCGTCCGTCGCCTTGTCGCTCAGCGAAACGTATTTCATTGACGGCGTATAGGATCCCAAAGCCTTTCCCTTATCACCGTCGATTCCGATGCAAACGCCGCGTTCGATGGCGGATTCGACCATTTTTTTGCCCAACGGCGACGATTTGCAAATTCGCGCGATCAATTTTTCAACGCGTGCGGCGCGTTCGGATTCGACGCGATCTCTTTCCGCTTTTTTTTCCGGAGTTTCCATCACCGGGGGCATCATGTTGCCCGCCACAAAAACAGCTGTCATGCTTTTCGCCTTTGAAAGATGAATTTTATTCAGATTAGCACAACATCTTTGGACAAAAAAGCTGTTTTTTCGAAATTTCCGTTTTTTTTATCGCCCCGACCGCCGACCATCAAACGCCGCGCCGACAAGACGCGCGGTCGAAACATTGTTTTCGATTCTGCGCACCTTTTCGACGTTAGCGGCGCGCGCCGCCAAATCATCGGACAGCGCCGCGGCTTTCGCCGATTGCAAGAAGCCGCGCCCGACATAGCTTTTGCCGTCGCGGTCAAAGATTTTTTCCAGTTTTTCGGGCGACGTTTCGATGCCCGCCGCCTTTTCGTGACGCGTTTTGATCATGTATGTCATCACGGCTTCGTCGCTGGCGGCGACTTTTTCAGGCGAATCGTACCACGCGCGAACCGCCTGTTCCATCGCTTTGGCTTCGTTTCCGGATTCGTGGCGCGTATAGAAATAGACGCCGGCGATTTTCGTGTTTTTATCAAAAAAAGCCTGATACGCCTCGGGATCGGACGACCGCATTTCATAGGCGGCGGCGGCTTCGTGCGCGACGGCGTCGGCGGTGCGGGCGCGCGCGGTCAACAACGCCGATTTGACGGACATTTGCTGCAATCTTTCGCCATGACGGTTCGGGACAGCCGCACCAAAGCGGTCGTCAGGCGCGCGTCAGTCATATTGGCGTTCAAAGCGATTTTTTTCGTACCGTCGCCAAGCAGCAGGACGCCGCCCTCCCTTTTTCCGATTGAACCGGAAAAAACGATTTCCGCCCCGCTTTTTAAAGCCGCCTCGACGACCTCCGCCCCGAAAACCGAAGCGTTCGCCACACGGTCGACCAGATTCTTCGCGCGATTTTTTCCGCCGGACTGTTCAAGAGCGTTCATTGCCGTCCTCCTAAAAAACAACATATCGGAAAAGTATCACAATTCGCCCGTTTAAAAAAGTCTTTTCGGTTTGCCGGATTTTATAAAGCTGGACTTTATCCCGCCGAAACACTATATTCCACGGCGTAACATCAACAAAAAGCGATCTGTCATGCGCCGTCCTGTGCTTTCTTCGGAAATATACGAACTGTCCGCCGACGATGTTTCGGTCTTGCCCGATGCGGGCGGCGACGCGTTTTCCGACGACGGCATCGTGATTTTGCTGGGACGCAACCCGCGCCGCGAAGACAGCGGAAACAAGGACGCCCTGCTGTGCGGGCGCGCTCTGTTGGATCGGGCTGTAAAAAACGGTTCGGCTTTCGTTCCCGTCCGTCTGGCGTTTGTTCCCGCGAACAGCCGATTCGACTTTTTATCGCCGTTTATCCGCAATCTGCGAAACAGAATCCGTTTTTACGGTTCAAACGTCTATCACGTCCGTCCGCAAGACATCAGAGCGTTAAAAATCGAACGCACTTTTAAAACGCGCGAAAACGCCTATTCGTTCACAAAATCGTCCCGCCGCATGACGCGCGCCGAACGCGACGCGGAATACGACAGAATCGCCGGCAGCATCAAAGAAAACGGATTTTGCGACAGCGATCCGATCGACATCATGCTTTGCCGCCTGACGGGATCGAAAGACTGCGTTGACAACGGACATCACCGCATGGGAATCGCGCTGGATTTGGGACTGGAAAAAATCCCCGTCCGTTTTTGCGCCGCCGCCGCCGCGCCGGCGTTTTTGCGTCCTCTGATGCGTTTGTTTTCAACGCTGAATCTGGCGTTCAAGCGGCGGTTCGGGCACTGATTTTCCCGTCAAGGAGCTACGGAAATGACCAAAAAACTTTATCTGACGAACACGCAACTGAAAGCCGAAACGGACAGATGTCTGCATTGTGCCGAAAAGCCGTGCATGAAAGCGTGTCCCGCCAACTGTTCGCCCGCCGATTTCATCGCGGCGGCAAAGGGCATGACGCCCGCCGATTACGGACGCGCCGCCGAAATCATTTTGAAATCCAATCCGCTGGGGCAGATGTGCGGACTGACCTGTCCCGACCGTTTTTGCATGAAAGCGTGCACCCGGCGCGCGTTCGACAACGCGCGCCGGGTGCACGCTTTCATGCAAAAACGGTCGGCGGCGCGGGTCCCGCCGGACTGGCGGCGGCGGCGGTTCTGGCGCGCAAAGGCTACAGCGTCACCGTGTTCGAATCGTCCGATTCCGTCGGCGGCGCGGCGAAATTGATCCCCGAAGCCCGCCTGCCCCGCGCCGTGATTGAAAAGGATTGGGCTTTCGTCAAAACTTTGGGCGACATCACGCTGAAACCGAACCGCCGCGTGGCGAACCCCGTCGATCTGCTCAAAGACGGATACGACGGCGTCATCGTCGCGGTCGGCGAACCGCATTCGGCGACGATGGGAATCCCCGGCGAAGATTTGGCGGTGTCCTTTATGGACTATTTGAAAGATCCCGAAAAATACAAAACAGAGGGCAACGTCGCCGTTTTGGGCGGCGGAGCGGTCGCGACCGACTGCGCCGTGACGGCGAAGGATTCGGGGGCGCAAAACGTCGAAATGTTTGTCCGCCGCCGCGTTTGCGACATGCGTTTGACGGACGGGGAACGGGCTTGGCTGTTGGAAAAAACGATCGACATCACGTCAATGACGCGTGTTGAAAAAATCGAAAAGACGGGCGACACCTACACGCTTTACACCTGCAAGACCCGCTTTAACGGCACAAAGCTGGAGGATATTCCCGACACGACGATCAAACGTCCGGATTTTGCGCGCGTCGTCATGGCGGTCGGTTCGAAAGCCGACCCGAAAAAAGAAGCCGAAAGGGTCGTGTATGCGGGCGACTGCAATCACGGCGGTTCGACAATCGTCGAAGCCGTCGCGTCCGGTAAAAACGCCGCGAACGAACTGCACGCCGCCATTACGGGCGAGGTTGACGAAACCGCCTGTCCCGTCAGCCGTCTGGTGACGTACAAAGCCAAATCCTGCGCCGTCGTCGAAGGCGTTGACCGACAGGACAATGAAAGCGATTGACTCTTCTTATTTTTTGCCGGTTCACCCGTCCCTGTCGCAATTTCTGTTTTTTTTCCGTCTGTTTCAGAAAAAACAAAAACAGCGGAGAAAAATCCCCGCTGTTTTTTTCAGTTATCGCAAATAACTAGTAAATTGCTTTCCGATCCAGATCAGCTGTGCTTTTTATCAAACACTTTCGTAATGTCGACGGATTCGCATAATAGGCACAACTCTTGTCTTTCGGACAGCACCCCGTCGAACCGCAATCCTGCATGTTCGCGCCGCAGGTACTATCGGGCAACGTAATCGGCTCCATTACTTTGCATTTGCCGTTACTCAATGTGTAGCCCACCTCGCAGAGCGTGCAGATCGTGGACGACGAACAGGTCGCACAGTTGTCGGGGCATTTGATTTTTTCACATTGTCCGGAGGCGTTCAGCGTGTAACCGGAGGCGCATTGGACACATTCGGGTCCCAAAAACGTGCCGTTGCACGCCGTGCAGTTTTCGATTTTGGAACATGAACCGCATAGACCTTCGATGGTCAGGTAGTAACCTTCTGAACATTGCTGACACCCGTGAGTGCAATCGCCGATGCACCCTGTCGGACACATCGCGTCCACGCATTTTTTCAACAAAGTATGCCAGACTTTCTTTTGGCTTGAACAATACGACGAATCGAATTCGCAACAGCAATTATCGCCGTTCGCGACGGGGCGGTTGTACGCTTCGTTACACGAAACGCCGGAACAAATCGAAACGCAACTGCCGTTTTCCATACGCTGTCCGGACGGACAGGTCAACGCCTCGCAACAACAGGTTTTGTCGTCCTTGATGCGGGCTTCGTAATTGGCGGCGCACGAAACGCCGTCGCAGGCGTCGCCCTTGCAAATATACGAATGATTGCTGTCGGCGACGCAGGTTTTCACCCCCGGACAGGAAACGCCCAAACACGGATCAACGCATTTCGAAGCGCTGCATTTTTTATCCGCCGGACATTCGCTGTTGGTCGTACATTCGGGTTTGTCAATGCAGAAACCCTTGTCGCATTTTTTGCCGTTGCCGCAATCGGCGTCGGTTGAACAGTCGGCTGTTTTTTGGCTTTGTGCGAATGTCGACCCGCCGCTGATGGAATAGGCTTTGCCGCGCCCCAGCTTGACCGCTTTGGCGTTCGCCGCCGCGGGCAAGACCAGCATGACGGCGACAGCCAGTAACAGAAATTTTTTCATGGTGATGCTCCTTTCATCAACAAAGGCGCGTCAGTCTTTGACGCAACAACAACCGTCCGACGAAACGATCGTTCCGGACGGACAGCCCGACACGGTCGCCGTTTGCATCGCCGTATCCAAAAACACGGACGGTCCGACAGACGTCGTTGTGCCTGATGTCGTTGTGTCTGGTGTCGAACCGGACGATGTCGAACCCGTGTTGCCGGTTGTGGGCGGCTTGATCGAAACGCCGCCGCCACCGCCACCTAGACCGTCCTCAGTCACTCGATTGAACTTATAAGTTAGCTTTTGATCCTGATTTCGAATGTCATTACTCAGGGCGTTCGCATCGGCGGTGAGCATGAAAAACGACAACGCCGCAAGGGTTGTGAATGTGCATTTGTTCATGATAATCCCTCCTTGGTTGAATGTTTATAAAATGATTATATAAAATTCCGCGCGAAATGAAAAGGGGGAAAATGCGGGCGGAGCCGGCGGGTGTTTGCGCCGCCGTCACCGCCCGCGCAATTTCGATGGAACGGAACCGACGCGACAGGGGCGCGACCGTTTCGGATTTTCATTCGGCGGGATCAACGGGAAAAACAATATTGCGCGGAAAACCGGTTTGCATCGGCAAATCGCGCAGCTTCTGACGATAGGCTTGATATTCCGCGCGTTTTTCAGCCGTTATCGGAAAATCAGGAACGCAGACAAACTTGTCGGTTTCCCTTAACAGACGATCCCGTTCCCGCCTGATTTTTCGCGCCAGATCGTTATCGGAATCGACCGGAGCAAACCCTTTTTCATACAAAATGCCGTTTTTCGATTCGACCGCGCCCGTATAAACGCGCAGTCCCAGTTTTGCGGCTCGTTCCAAATGCGCGGGCGTTTCCGCCCATTCGTCAACAATGTGATTTTTTCTGACAACAAGCATCTTACGCTCCTTTCTTGCACGGATAAAATTTAATATGGGCGGGCGATCCGGACAGCGTTGACACGCCCTTGACAACCGTTCCGGCGGGAACGGGAAAAAACGCCCACCCCACGGTGGAATAGCTGTTGTTGTTGCTTTGGCACAGGCGGACGGTTCGTCCGTTCAAGGAAAATTCCCCCTGCACATTATAATAGGCGCAACACGCGATTTCGATAAAGCCGTCCTCGTCCGCCGTGACGGTTTCGCCGAACTCATGGGTTGTTCCCGCCGATAAATCGGGCATGTTCAAACCGGTAAAATATCGGCGCGCGGCTTCGCACAAAACGATATTCGATCCGTCCGCGTCCGCTTTTGTTCCCAGCATCGCCGCCGTGTTCGTTTCCGACGCCGCGGCATTTGTCGCGGAATCCGTTGCGGCATCAGCGCACGCCGTCGCCGTCCGCGCGTTTTCCGCCGTCGTTTCAACCGCCTTTTGACAATCGGACACCGCTTTTCTGATACCGGGGATCAAGCTGTCCGCCGCCGTATCGTCAAAAATGTCGACCGTAACGGCGCGTTCGGATTTTTCCGCCAGCTGCTGAACCTGCATCGTCAGCTTGTCGAAATCGCGTTCCAAAGTTTCCGCGTGCAGAATCTCGTTGTCGCGATAGTCGGTTTCCTGCGTCAGGGGGACTTCGCGCACGATCGCGATCTCCGCCCCCGATTCCGGCGCGTCCGCAAACACCAGATTGCCGCCGTCAATCGTCCAATCTTTACGATCCGTCCGAACATTGGTCAAAAGTTGATAGACTTTTAAATGCTCCTTTTCCAAAAAAGGAAACGGAATTGCAAACTCTTTCGCAATCCCGTTCCCGATGTAAATCACCTTGTTTGTTTGACTGCTTACCGTCATCTTTTCTCCTTTCAATAAAAAAAGACGAGGGGAGAAAGGTCCTCTCGTCTTGATTCGTTTCCGACATGATACAACATATTGTGATTATATTTTCATAAAAGTCAAGCCCCGTTTCGGTCGGCGCGCCGCGGTCAGTCGCCTAACGGGTCGTAATCCCTGTAATCCCGCATCGTCTGACGATACGGACGTTCCATGTTTTGCGCCCGTTCCCTGATTCCCGACGCCAGATAGCGGAAAGCGTCCGCGGCATGGCTTGTCCAATCGTGCAACGGGCGAGGTTGAAAATCTTTGCGGGCGTCGTCCCATGCGCGTTGATACTGACGCAACGCTTCCAGACCTTTGGCGCACTTTTCCTTGTCGAACCGGCATCTGGGCAGCAGCAGACGAACCGCGGCGATACCGCTTTCCACGCTTGATCGTTCCAAAACGCGCCCCCGCACCCCCAGCCCCGCCAGAATGTCCAGCCGGCTTTTTCCGCTGGACAATTCGTGGACGCGGATATCGTGGGGAAAGATGTTGTCGTCGGCATAGACATAGGGCTTGTCCTTTAACACCTTGACATAATGATCCAATCCGACGCCGCTGGCTTCGTAATAATCAATGATGAAAACCTCTGCGCCGTTTTGCTGATAAAACCAGATCGCCGTGCTGTCCCCGACCCCCAAATCCCATGCGGTCGTCACGGGCAAAGCCGGATTGAACGGCACGTTCCCGATGCGCCCGCCGTTTTCCAGATCGTTCAGCAAAGTGCCGTAATAACTGCCCTTTAACGCCGCGTCAAAAGAACAAAAGAACTCTTGCTGAACAATGCCGTCGTCCATGCCCGCCGCGCGTTCGGCGTCAACCACGGATATCGGAATGGCTTTTGTTTCGGCGACGCCCAGCTTTTGCGCGAACCAATCGGCAGAACTTTGCGCCGTTTCAAACAGTTTCAGTCCGTGATTGCGTCCCCGCGGCGTATAGATGAACAGCGCCCACCCGTCGTTTTCCGCCAAAATAGGACGGATAAAGTCCCATGCGGCGGGATCGGCGATTGAATATTCCGAAAACACGACGCCGACGGGATTCGATCCGACCAGCGAATTGTACCCGTCAGACCCGACGCATTGCCAAATCGACCCGTTCAACAGTTCGATTTTCATTTCCTGCGAATTGATGGATTTGCGTAAAGCTTTCGGAAACACCTGATCAATCACGCGCCTGCCCTGTTTGTCGATCGCGTCCCAAACGACTTTGCGGGCTTGGGTCTGCAAAGGCAGCATGTGCCAGTACACGCCCACGCGCCGCATCGCCGCCACCGCCGTCCAGTTCAGGGACAAGCTGTCCTTTCCCGCGCGCCTGTGCCATACGGCGACCGCGCGCTTTCCGCCGTTTTCCAGATAACGCCATAAATCCAGCTGGTACTTTCTGGGCTTCCATTTATAAGGTATTTTGATGTTGACCATTTTACTTCCCCGTTCAAAATATAAAAAAAAGCCTTCGGAGCAATCAGCCCCGAAGACCCGAAACAATATCACATTATGTAATATTTTTACGCGTTTGTCAAGCTTCGCCTTCGCAAACGGGAACGATCAGCGGTTCGTGACGGCAGGCGCGCATGAATTTCATCAAACCGTCCGGCGTGACGGTTGTCGTCGCCGTGTTGACCAACGGGTGGAAATTGATTTTTTCCTGTTCCATCATTTCCTTGTCCAAAACGACGGTGACGCGATTGCCCGTGTCGTTGATGATTGAAAAAGGCGTCACCGATCCGCCGAACACGCCCAGCGTTTCAAACAGCAGATCCGCGTTGCCGAACGACAGGCGTTTTGATCCGATCCGCGCGGGAACGGATTTCAGATCGACGCGTTTCATCGCGGGCGCGACGATCAGCCACAGTTTGCCCTTTGCGTCTTTGCAAAACAGGTTTTTACAATGTGTGCCCGCGATGCCGTTCCAGACTTTTTCGCCCTCCTCGGCGGTAAAGACGGCGGCGTGCGGCGTATTGACGTACTCAATCCCCAATTCGCCCAAATATTCCAGCAGCCGTTCGGACGATGTCGGCATAACCTTTTGTTCCATAGTCGAATACCTGTTTAAAAAAACGAAAAACAATCTTAAAATACCCTTGTTTTAAATAAACGAAAGGATTTTTTCGTGTTTCCGATTTTCGATCTGCCGTCGCCGAATTTCAACGAACGCCGTTTGCCGGTCGATATGATCGTCCTGCACTACACGGGCATGCGAACGTTTGACGAAGCCCTGCGCCGACTGACCGATCCGTCCGCGCAGGTCGGCGCGCATTACGCCGTTTCGAAATCGGGCGACGTTTTCAGACTTGTCGACGAAGAAAAGCGCGCTTGGCACGCGGGCGTTTCGTATTGGCGGGGAATAACGGACACGAACAGCCGGTCGATCGGCATCGAAATCGAAAACGCCGGACACGAATACGGTTACGCCCCTTTTCCCGAAACGCAGATGGAATCCGTCGTTGAATTATGCCGCGACATCATCAAACGCCGCCCGATTATCCCCGCCGTCAACATCGTCGGACATTCGGACGTCGCCCCGACGCGAAAAACCGATCCCGGAGAACTGTTCCCGTGGCGATTTTTGGCTGAAAACGGAATCGGGCTGTGGACGGACGGATTTGCGCCTTCCGAAAAAACGGCGCGGGAAATGCTGGCGGGCATCGGTTACGACGCGACGGACGAATCCGCGGCGTACAAAGCTTTCGCACGGCGTTTTTTTCCCGCGGACTTGACGGGAAAAAGCGAACGGGGTATTCAACGGCTGGCGGCGGTGTCCGCCCTTTACGAACGACAGGACGCGGGAAAATGACATATAAAATCGTATTCAGCGACATTGACGGCACTTTTCTGACCCCCGATCAAACCGTTTCTGACGAAACGACGGCTTGTCTGGCGCGTCACGCGGACATTCCGTTTATTCTGGTGTCGGGC